>Ga0265316_10000082_pt1 | contig 100228 bp, 90 predicted proteins | sample 4522metaG_FD_202092 | JGI IMG/M metagenome (GOLD analysis project Ga0265316, IMG submission 202092) | Rhizosphere microbial communities from Carex aquatilis grown in University of Washington, Seatle, WA, United States - 4-5-22 metaG | ecosystem: Host-associated > Plants > Roots > Rhizosphere >... | reverse complement strand
TGAAAACGACCAAGGAAACAACGAACCACAAGGACACTTCCAAAAAGGGTGCGCCCGCGGCACGCGAACGGGGCGCTTCTTCCCCGCGCGAAAAAAGCGGCGCCTCGGGGCGCGAGAAAAGTGGCGCCTCGGGGCGCGAGCGAAGTCCCGCAAGCGGCCGTGAAAACATCGCGAAAGCGGCGGGTGTCGTCCGACGCGTTCCCCTGCCGGTAGGGAAGAACGGCGGCGGCGCGGGAAAAACCGGCAAAGCTTCCACGAAGCTCGTTCCACCCGTGATCGATCTGAAAGACGATCCGGCCATGAAGAAGCTGCTGGAATACGCCAAAGGGAAGAAGAGCGTCAGCTACGACGAAGTGAACGATTTTCTTCCGGACGCCATTGTTCATTCGGACCGCATCGAAGAGGTGATCACCCTCCTGTCCAAGCACAGCATCAAGCTGGAGGACGAGGAGATCACGCTCGAGATCGACGAAGAAAAGCCCGGCAAGGACCGCAAGAAGCTCATCTATAGCGACAAGGAATCGTCCGTCGACGACCCCATCCGCCTCTACCTTCGCGAGATCGGCAAAGAGAATCTCCTGACAGCCGAACAGGAGGTGGAGCTGTCCAAGGCGATGGAGTCCGGCGAAAACATCATCAAAAGCGTCATCAAAAACTCCGGCGTTCTCGTTCGGGAGTTTCTGCGTCTTGGCCTGCGGGCAACCTCCACGCGCGATCCGCGTGAAATGAATCTTTCCAAGAAAGAGGCCACCGAGTATCTGGCCGAGACCCGGAAGCTGGGCGCCTACTACAAGGAGCCGTTCCGCGACCATCTCGCGGGAGTCAAGCGCTACATGGAGATGAAGCGCCAGACCGAGTCGGAAGGCGGAGACATTTTTGACGAGTCATTCGAGGAGAAGCGCAAAGGCGTCGCCGATTCCTTGAAAAAGGTTGAGCTGCGCCCCGAGGATATCTCCTCGATCGCCGAGCGCCTCATCAGCGTCGCGCGTCGGATCCGTTCTCTCCAGAAGGAAATCACCCGCATCGAGAAGCGTCTTCACGTCGGATCCGGCAAGGAAATGAAGGCTCTCGTAAAAAAGCTCAGCGTCCCCGCAGAACGCGAGAAGCTGGAGAAGACGGCCGGCATGGGTGTGGACCGTGTGCGGGAGTTTCTGCGGGTCCACCAGACATCGGAGAAGAAGCTCCAGCGCTACGAGGTTGTTTTCGAGAACAAGATCGAGGACATCCTCGTCATGGCAGACGAGATCGAGCGCGGCCGCATCATGATGAAGGAGGCAAAAGATCGCCTCATCAAGGCCAATCTCCGACTCGTCGTGAGCATTGCCAAGAAGTATACAAACCGCGGTCTTCATTTTTTCGATCTGGTGCAGGAAGGCAATATCGGTCTCATCAAGGCCGTGGAAAAATTCGAATATCGAAAAGGCTACAAGTTCTCCACGTACGCGACCTGGTGGATCCGCCAGGCTATTACGCGTTCCATCTCCGATCAGGCGCGGACGATCCGCGTCCCCGTGCATATGATCGAGCAGATCAACAAGGTCATGCGCGAATCACGCCAGCTCATGCAGGTCTTGGGGCGTGAGCCGACGGACGACGAAGTGGCGGAGAAGCTGGGGTGGGCCACGGGCCGGGTGAAGGCAGTGAAGAGCGTTGCGCGGGAGCCTATATCCCTTGAAACACCCATTGGAGAAGAGGAAGATAGCCTTCTGGGGGACTTTATCGAAGACAAGGAAGTGGAAAGCCCGTCCAATATGACGGCCTTCCGCCTTCTTCAAGAGCAATTGGAAGCGGTTCTCACGACGCTCCCACCGCGTGAACAGGAAGTGCTGAAAATGCGCTTCGGTCTAGAGGACGGTTACTCCTTGACTCTGGAGGAGGTAGGCCTCTATTTTAACGTCACTCGCGAGAGGATTCGACAGATCGAGGCGAAGGCCTTGCGTCGCTTGCGCCATCCGACACGCAGCCGCCGCTTGAAAGACTATCTGGAACACTAAAGAGGTAAAGAAATGGCACGCACCGTCTATGACAAATTGAGAGCGCTCCAGGATGTGTTGTCGAAGAAGTTCGAGGTGGAAAAGGAAATCCAGGAGATCCCGAAGTCCCTGGCGACGAAAACGGAGCTCCTCAACCGTCTGAAGAAGTCCTATACGGAAAAGAGCGCCACGCATCAGGCGGCCTCCGCGCGAATCCTGGATATCACCTTGAAGCTCGGAGAAGCGGAACAGGGTCGCGAGAAGTCCGAAGGACAGATGGACGTGATCAAGACCCAGCGGGAGTACGAGGCGCTCGACAAAGAGATCAAGGACGCCACGGAAAAAGAGCAGACCCTGAGAAAAGATCTCCAACGCGAACAGGCCAGCGTCGAAGAGCTCAAGAACGCGCTGGAAAAAGAGCAGATGATGATCCAGAAGCAGGAAGAGGACGTCACCGAAGAGCAGTCGAAGATCAAGGTCAAAGTGAAAGAGAAGGGAGCCGAGCTCAAGAAGCTGCAAGGCGAAGAGAAGAAAATCACTCCCGGCCTCGAGGACGATATCCTTTTCAAGTTCGAGCGGATCATCAAGAGCAAATCCGGCCTCGGCATCGTCTCCCTCACCAAGGGAGTCTGCACGGGTTGTTACATGATTCTGCCTCCCCAATTCGTGAATACCGTCCGTTTGGGTGAGCGCGTCGAGTTCTGTCCCTACTGCAGTCGCATCCTGTTCTATCAGGAGGACGAAGAAGGGGAGAGCATGGAAACCGCGTTGCTGGAGGAGGACGCGGAAGAGGAAGAGGACGAGGAGGAAGAAGAGGACGAATCCCCCGAGGAAGACGACGAGGAGCTTTAGAGCCTTTTCACCTCCCAGCGATTCAACATCGGAATTGCTCATTCACCCCATTGCTTCTCGCGCACTTTCGGCAGATACTCTGCGGGGGCGGGTCAGGTCACCGCTGTCGCGCATCTTTGATGCGCGGGAGAGGAAAGTCCGGGCTCCATAGAGCGGAACGCCGGGCAATGCCCGGGCTCCGCGCCTTCGGTCGTGCCGAACACGCGGGGACAGAGAGTGCCACAGAAATCATACCGGCTGAATGGCTGCTCTTGCGAGCGGTCGTGAATCCGGGCGGCCTTCCGCCTGGAGGCCAAGGGTGAAATGGAGGGGTAAGAGCCCACCGCTCTCCCGGTGACGGGGGAGGCACGGTAAACCTCGTTCGGAGCAAAGCCAAGCAGCAGGGGGACTGCTCGTTCGATGAGCCCTTGGGCTCATGACCCTGCGGGTAGGCTGCAGGAGGGTCCGGGTAACCGCGATCCCAAGAGAGATGGTGACCCTCGACAGAACCCGGCTTATCGGTCCGCCCCTTTTTTTGACAGGAAGAGAATGATTCGCAATATCGACCATTACCGCACGGGCCAGAAGAAACGCCGCCCGCGCACCATTCTGATTCCCGTTCTCTCGGGGGTTCTTGCCGTCCTCGTTGTGTTATTCTTCATTCTCCACGTGCCGGATCGTCTTGCGGGGGCGGGGAATCAGCGCAAGGCGCGGGGGAACCTCGCCGATATGTTCAAAGCGGCGAAGTACGACGACACCATAAGCGCCGCGGACCTCGTCCTTGCCGGTGATCCCTTGAACGCAACGGCCCTGACGTACAAGGGATTTGCCAGCTTCTATAAGTCCATGGGGCAGGACGTGGCCGAGGAAAGAATGCCGGCCCTCGACCAGGCCATCGTTGCTCTGCGTCGCGCGCGCCTCGTGGGCACTCCATTTGCCGGTGAGACCGATTACGTGCTCGCGAAGGCCTACTTCAACAAGGGCAAATATTATTACGACCTTTCCATCGCGAGCATGGAAAGTGCCCTCGCAAAGGGGTACGTTCAGAAGGACTCGCAGGAGTACATCGGGCAGGCCTATAGCCAGCTTGGGGACAACGACAGCGCCCTGGAGCACTTTTTGATCGCTTTAAAGGATGATTCCGGCGATCTGCTGCTCTTGACAATCGGGCAAACTTATTACCAGATGAAGCGGACCAACGACGCCGTCGATTACCTGCTGCGGACCCTCAACAAGACCGCCGACAAGGATATCGAGGAGCGGACGCGGTTCCTTCTCGGGGGGATTTATCTCGACACCAGTGACTTGTTCAAGGCCGAGGAACAGTTCACGGCAATCGTCAAGATCGATCCGCGCTCGGCTGATGCGCATTATGACCTCGGTGAAGTGTACGCAAAAATGAACGATCCGGTGCGGGCGCGGGCGGAATGGCGAAATGCGCTAATCATCAATCCGGCGCATTATGGAGCCAAGCTGCGCTATTATGGTGGGAAGAAATAGGCGAAGCGCCGTGCTCGCGCTGACGCAGTGGGAAAGGAAGGGGATCCTGAATGGCCTGGGACAGGATGTTTGAAGCTTTCTCGACGGACCTTGGTATCGATCTAGGGACGTGCAGCACCCTCGTGCATGCGCGAGGGAAGGGCATCGTGCTGTGCGAGCCGTCCGTCGTCGCCATGGAACGCGGGACGAAAAAGGTCGTGGCCGTCGGTACGGAAGCGAAGAAAATGCTCTGGAAGACCCCGGGGGACATCATCGCATTGCGGCCCATGCGCGACGGGGTGATCGCGGATTTCGAAGCCACCGAGAAAATGCTTCGCTACTTCATCGAGAAGGTCATTGCACGTCGCTGGTTCGTGAAGCCGCGTATGGTCATCGGGGTGCCGACGTGCATCACCGAAGTGGAGAAGCGGGCCGTCCGCGACTCGGCCGAACAGGCGGGCGCACGCGACGTGTACCTGATTCAGGAGTCCATGGCCGCCGCAATCGGGGCCAACATCCCGATCCTGGAGCCGGCGGGACACATGATCTGCGACATCGGCGGGGGAACCACGGAGATTTCGGTCATCTCCCTCGGCGGCATGGTAGTCACGAATGCAATACGCGTCGGCGGCGACGAGTTCGATGAAGCCATCATCAAGCACGTGCGCAACGTCCACAACTTGATCATTGGCGAGTCCACCGCAGAGAACGTGAAGATCACCATTGGCAACGCTTCCCCGGACAAGAAGATCGAAAAAATAGAGATCAAAGGCACCGACGCAATCACCGGTCTCCCGCGCAAGCTCGAGATGGATTCAGTCGAGGTGCGTGAAGCGCTTCAGGAGCCCACGAACACCGTCATCGAAGAGATCAAGAAGACACTCGGTCAGACGCCGCCCGAGCTCGCGGCGGATATCGTGGAGCGGGGCATCGTGATGACAGGTGGCGGATCCCTCCTGAAAGGCTTTCCCAAGCTCATAGCGAAAGAAACGGGCGTGCCGGTCATCCTCGCCGAGAATCCGCTTCTCTGCGTCGCCTTGGGCGCCGGCAAATTCCTCGAAAGCCTCGTGAAGGAAAAGAACTCCAAGTATTTCAATGTGAAGTCCTGATCCCATGCCGGGTCTGTTCGAGGGCTTCTTTTCGAGACATAGAAAGGGCGCGACGCTGGCCATTCTCGTGCTGGCGTCGTTTCTTTGTCTGCTCGTATCCAATCGATCCGTCGTGATCAAGCCAAAGGAAATCGGGCTTTCCGTCGCGGGCTTCTTCCAGAAAGGGTTCACGGGAGTCTTCGCATGGTTCGGGGACACGGCCGGGTCCATCCGGAAGCTGCGTGCCGCCCGTGACGAGCTCAACGCGGCTCGTGATCGGCTCCAGGATATGGATCAGGTGACGCGGGAGAACCTCGAGCTGCGGCGACAAAACGACGCGTTGAAAAGCCAGCTGGACTTCGCGCAAACCCTCAGCCCGGATCGCATTGCCGCGGAAGTGGTCGCCTGGGATACGGACAATCTCTTCTCCACCATAACGATCAACAAGGGGTCGCGTGCCGGAGTCAAGAAGGACATGGTGGTCGTGGCCTGGCAGGGCGATATCGAAGGGCTCGTGGGCAAGGTGCTTCTCGTGGGACCGGGTTCCTCCGAGGTTCTTCCCCTGTATGACCCGCAATGCTGGGTGTCCGCGCGCGTGGACACCTCCCGTGACGAAGGCCTCGTGCAGGGCGAGGGCAAGGACCGTGGCACGATCCTCATGAGCTACGTGAAAAAGACGGCCAAGGACAAGATCGCCTACGGAGATCTCATCGTGACTTCGGGCCTGGGGGGACTGTACTCGAAGGGCATCAATATCGGTAGAATCAGGGAAATCGCCGCTCCCCCCTATGAGTCCTCCCTCGAGCTCCAGGTCGAGCCGATCGTGCAGTTCGAGCGGCTCGAGTACCTCTTCCTCATCCCCGCCGAGCCTGCCATCACCGTGCCGGCGGCTACGCCTCAGGCGGCAGGCAAGAAATGAACAAGGAGCTGCGCGTCACCATATTCACGATCATCGCCATGGTGATCTGTATCCTTCTTCAATCCACCATTCTCCAGAAGATCGCGTTGGGCGGGGTCAGACCCGATCTGGCGCTCCTGGTGTTGATATTCGTTTCAATGCGCCGCGGCTCCATGGTCGGGCAGGTCTCGGGATTTGCCACGGGATTCCTGGAAGATCTGATGAACGTGTCCCCGCTGGGTTTCCATTCGTTGCTGCGCACCGTCATGGGTTTTCTCTACGGACTCCTTTCGGGCAATGTATTCGTCGATCCGTTCCTCATGCCCATCGTCCTCGCGGTGGTCGCGACCATACTGAAAGGCATCCTTTCGGGAATTGTCTCGGCGCTTTTCGGCATCACGGCCTCGGGCTTCATCACTTTCGCGGGGCGCTTGTGGATCGAGGCGGGTTACAACGGCGTCATTGCACCTTTCCTGTTCGCTCTGCTCAACCTCTTCAAGGTATTCAAGCAGGCAGATAAAGAAGGCACTTGATGGAATACGGCGAACGCCAGCAAAAGCGGCGCTTCGTAATCCTCACCGGCATATTTGCCGGAAGCATCGGGGTGCTGGTCCTCTTTCTTTTCTGGCTCCAAATCGTCAAAGGCGGGGAGTTCTCGCAAAAGGCGCGTGACGTGTCTGAGCGCGAGACGTCGCTTCCGGCGCAGCGCGGGGAAATTCTGGACCGCAACAGCAACGATCCGCTCGTGTTCAATGTCGATTCGTTCTCCGTAGACGTCGCGCCGGGCGAGGTGGCCACCGATCAGCTGCCGGGTCTTTTTGCGCGGCTGGCGACGGTGCTCGACATGCCTCTGGATGACATCCAGCAGAAGATCCCCCCAAAAGTGTACAAGCAATTCCAGCCCATCGAGGTGAAAGGGGGGGTGACCCTCGCCACCGTATCCGCGATCGCGGAGCGTGACACCGATTTCCCCGGTGTGAGCTGGCACAACAAGCCGATCCGCAGCTACGTCGAATCCGGAACCCTGGCTCACGTCATCGGCTACGTCGGGGATATCGCCCCTGACGAGCTCCAGGTCCTCTACAATCAGAACTACACCGCGGATGCCACCATCGGAAAATCGGGGATCGAGAAGCAGTACGACTCGGTGCTTCGAGGGAAGGACGGGAAGCGTTACAAGGTCGTTGACGTCAAGGAAAAAGGGGTGCAGGGAGCGCAGGACAAAGTGGATCCGCCGACCCCGGGGCTGAATGTCGTCCTCACCATAGACCGCGATATCCAGAAGCTCGCCGAGCAGGCATTGGGTCCGCGCAACGGTTCCGTGGTCGTTCTCAAGCCATCCACGGGCGAAGTGCTTGCGCTGGTGTCGTACCCGACATTCGATCCGAACGAGTTTTTCGCCGAGAACTCCAACCAGTACTTCAAGGACCTCACGCTGAATCCGGGCAAGCCCTTCGTGGATCGCGCGATCCAGTCCGCGTATCCGCCCGGCTCTACGTTCAAGATCATCATGAGCACCGCAATCGTGGACGACGGAACCTTTCCCGTCAACAAGCAAGTCCTGTGTACCGGAAAGTTCGTTCAGGGAGATCGAACCTTCAACGACTGGCAGCTCAGCGGCCACGGCTACGAAGATCTGTTCAAGGGGCTGGCAGATTCCTGCGACGTTTATTTCTGGACTGTCGGAAACTTCCTCGGTGTGGATAAGATCGACTCCTACGGGAAGGATTTCTATCTGGGCATGCCCACCGGCATCGACCTTCCCGGGGAGAGCAGCGGAACACTTCCGACTCCAGAATGGAAAGAGAAAGTCAAGAACAAGCCGTGGGTGGGTGGAGACACGACCAACATGTCCATCGGGCAGGGTGATGTCGCCCTGACGCCGCTGCAGCTCGCGGATTCCGTGGCGATGATCGTGAACGATGGAATCATCTATCGGCCGCACCTTCTCAAGGCGACGGTGGATCCAGTCTCCAACAAGGTGGTCTCGCAACCAGCTCCGCAAATACTTCACCAGTCGGCCATTGCCCGACAGACTTTCGAGACCGTTCGGCAGGCGATGCGTGGCGTCATTACAACGGGAACCGCGGCGGCCGCCATCACGACGAAGGCCGTGAATATCGCGGGCAAGACGGGAACGGCTCAGATCGTTGCGGGGGTGCAAAAGAAAGAATGGCACTCGTGGTTTGCCGCGTACGGACCCTACGAATCCGCCAGTCCCGATGACCAGATCGTTGTCGTTGTCATGGTCGAGGCATCGGACAATTGGGAATGGTGGGCGCCAAAAGCGGCCGATCTCATTTTCCAGGGCATTTTCGCCCATCAGACCTATGACGAAGCCGTAGCAACCTTGAAACCGTGGTACGTTCCCGTCGTCGGGAGGATCGATTGAAGAAGTTTTCCATTGCATCGTTTGACCTGATACTTTTCGGCGCGGCCATCGTCCTGGTGACGATTGGAATCCTTTTCATCTACTCCAGCGGCATCAATGCAAACGGTGTCCAGGTCACCAACGAGTATCTTCGACAGATCGTCTGGGCTGTTGTCGGCGTTGGGCTCATGGTGTTTTTCGCGCTTTTCAGCTACACGACGCTTCGGGTTCTCTCCCTGTACGCCTATGCGGCGGGAATTCTTTTGCTCCTCGTCACCCTGGTCATCGGCCGACGCGTGAACGGAGCGCGCTCGTGGCTCGGGTTTCCCGAGGTCGGAATACAGCCGGCCGAGTTCATGAAGATCGCCACCATCCTTTTCCTGGCGACCTACTTCACGGGAATCGGCAACGGTATTCGTGAATTGCCCCGATTCCTCCTCGGCCTGCTCATTGCATTCGTTCCCATCGGCCTCATCCTCCTTCAACCCGATATGGGCGAGGCCCTCGCGTTCGTCCCGATTTTTCTTCTCATGTCATTCATTGCCGGCGCCCAGGTCCGTCACCTCCTCTTCATGCTCTGTGCCGGCGTGCTTGCCTTCGTATTGGCGGCGGTACCGACTCTCCACGCCAACTCGGGAGCCGGCGGCGCCACCCTTCTCAGCCTTATCGCCGATCCGGACGTCTTGAAATACCTTCTGGTCGGAGCGACCGCGGTGGCGGGTCTTGCATTCCTCGGCTGGCGCTCGTTCCGGCGCTGGTACTTCATGTGGATGGCATGGGTAGGTGCGGTCTTCGCGACGGGCGGACTCTTCTCGTTCGCCCTCACGGCAGTGCTCAAGAACTACCAGATCATGCGTCTGGTGATCTTCGTGAATCCTCAATTGGATCCGCAGGGCACGGGATGGAACATCATTCAATCGGTGACAGCGATCGGTTCGGGCGGACTCCTGGGAAAGGGCTGGCTCCACGGGACCCAGAGCCATTATCAATTCCTTCCGCAGCAGAGCACCGATTTCATATTCTCCATCCTCGCGGAGGAGTGGGGTTTCATCGGAGCCCTCGTCGTGTTCGGACTTTTCCTCGTGATCCTTTTGCGCGGCATCAGCATCGTTTGGGCGGCACGGGAGGATTACGCGATGCTTCTTGGCACGGGCATCCTGGCAATGGTCTTCTTCCATCTTTTGGTGAACGTCGGGATGGCCATGGGAATCATGCCGGTCACCGGCATACCGCTCATGTTTCTCTCCAAGGGCGGATCCGCTTTATGGACGGGACTCATTGGCGTGGGCATTCTCATGAATATCAGCCGACGCAGGCTCAGGTACTAGAGTGAGTGAGGCATTTTCCCCCGCGCTTCGTTCACTCCTGCGCAAGGTCGAGAAGCCGGGCCGCTACATTGGCGGGGAATACGGTACGATCTTGAAACCGGGGGCGGGGTTCACCGTCGCCCTTTCGTATCCGGATCTCTACGAAATCGCGATGTCCAATGCCGCCGTCAAGATCTTGTACTCGCTTCTGAACGCGGTGCCCGATGTCGCCTGTGAAAGGGTGTTCGCCCCGGCCCAGGATTACGAGCAAGCCCTGAAGGCGGCAGGCTTGCCACTCTGCTCACTCGAGACAGCCACACCGCTTTCCCGATTCGATGTCGTGGCCTTTTCGTTTGGCTACGAGCTTACCTTGACGAATCTGCTCGCCATCCTTGAATCAGGCGGCGTGCCGGTGGAGACCGCCCAGCGCGGTCTTCATGATCCGATCGTCCTCGTTGGCGGACCTTCCGCGACGAATCCCGCTCCACTCTCGCCGTTCGCGGATGCCGTTTTTATCGGTGAAGCGGAGGGCTGGATCCAGGAAATCTTCGCCGAATTGGCCGCACGAAAGCGCCGCGGCGCCGCCCGTGGAGACCTGCTGGATTTCCTCCGCAGCCAGCCCTGCATATGGTTCCCGGGGGTCGGCCGACCCGTTCGCCGCGCATTCTGGCGCGGATTCGCGACCACACCTGCCGACACGACGTCGCCCGTTCCCAGCATGCGGGTGGTTCAAGACCACGGCGCGGTTGAAATCATGCGTGGCTGCCCCAACGCGTGCAAGTTTTGCCATGCCACTGTCCTGTACAGACCGAGCCGATTGAAACAGACGGCGGCGATCCGCGATGAGGTGCGCGCCCTCGTCGAACGCTGCGGGTACCGCGAAATTTCCCTCTCTTCGCTGTCATCGGGTGATTTTCGCGAGATCCACGGGCTTGTGCGCGAGCTCAATCGCATGTATGGGCCGCGCAAGGTTTCCTTTTCGTTGCCGTCCCTTCGCGTTGATTCCTTGAGCCTGGGTCTTCTCAAAGAGATTTCGGAAGTTCGAAAAAGCGGGCTCACCTTCGCGGTCGAGACGGCCCGTCCCGATTGGCAGAAAGAAGTGCGCAAGAACGTCACTCTGGACAAGGTGATCGAACTCTTGAAGGAAGCGCGCACCCAGGGATGGAAAGCGGCGAAATTCTATTTCATGGTCGGGCTTCCACCGTCATTCGACGAGGACGAATCGACTCCCATCGTCGAGTTCCTGCGCGCCGTCCGCGCTGCGACCGGCATGAGCATCAATGTGAACGTGGCCTCCTATATCCCCAAGCCGCATACCCCGTGGCAGCGCGCCGCTCAGATGGGCGAGGAGCAAGCCACCGAACGGATCATGAGCGTGAAAAAAAACCTCGCGGGGGACGGGTTCAAGATAGGCTACCATGCGCCAATCCTTTCGCTCCTGGAAGGCATTGTCGCCCGTGGGGACACGCGCGCGGGGCTCCTCGTGCTGGACGCATATCGCCGAGGGGCGCGCCTGGACGCATGGGAAGAGCATGTCCGCCTTGACGTGTGGCGTGAAGCGATCGCCGCCGCGGACTGGGATGTGGTAGGGGAAACCTGTCGGGCGCGCGCGCCCACGGAGCCGCTTCCCTGGGAGGGCATTGCCCTGGCGCTTTCTACGAGCGAGATCAGGGAAGCCCCACCCGAAACCGCAGGTGAAGAACCCACTTCCTCAGTCGGCGGTCCTATCGCCGCGGTCCCAACGGCTTGGAAGCGGGTTCTTTTCAGCTTCACGAAAACGGGCGCCGCCGCGTTCATTTCTCACCTGGATCTCATGACGGTGTTCGAGAGAGCCATTGCGCGTGCCGCCTACGCGGCTCGATTCACGGAAGGATTCAATCCCAAGCCGCGTTTGGAGTTTGCAAACCCGCTCAGCCTCGGGCTGGACTCCCTTGAGGAGATTGCGAGCGTGGATCTGCATGATTATGACGACCAAACCGCTTTTTTGCGACGAATGAATGCTGCGCTACCCGACGGACTCCGCGTGACGCGCGCTCAGGAAGTGCCGCCGCCCGGGACCGCGCGGAGACGTTCCCTGATGTCCGCCTATTGGGGAGCGGATTTCGAGGTGACGGGCATCGACGGCGCCATGACATCAATGCGCCTGCCCGCCACCGGGCTTTCCATCCGCAAGTCGCTCGAGGCCGCCGGGACGTGGGAGCGCGCAACCGCGCTTCGCACGCGGTCCTGGGCCATCGGCACCGACGGGGAGCCGATTTCCTACTTTGACTATGCCTTTCCCTCGACGCCCGACTCCTCGGCCTTGACCTGATCCCAGACCTCGTCCATGCGCGCGAGGCCCGCCTCTTTGAGAGGCTGGCCGCTCTCCGTGAGTCGCTTCTCCATTGCTCTGAAGCGGCGCTCGAATTTTGTATTCGTCTTATGCAAGGCAAGCGTGGCGTCGACCTTGAGGGCGCGCGACAGATTGACGACCGAAAACAGGAGATCGCCGATTTCGCTTTCTACGGCGTCCTTGCTGCCCGAGCTCAGAGCCTCGCGGAGCTCGCGCATTTCCTCTTCGATCTTGTCCCACACCGGGGCGGGACTCGGCCAATCAAATCCGACTTTGGCGGCCTTCTTCTGCAACTCGGTGGCTTTTTCCAGCTGCGGCAGCGATCGCGGCACGCGATCCAGCGCCGAGGATTTTTCGGCTGAATCTTTCTTTTTCTCCTCGGCCTTGATGGCGTCCCATTGGGTGAGAACCTGCTGGACGCCGGAGACACTGGATGTGCCGAAAACATGGGGATGACGCCGTATGAGCTTCTCGCAGATGCCGTCCAATGCCGACTCCACGCTGAAGCTTCCCTCTTGCTCCTTCATCCATGCCATCATCGTGACGAGCAGGTACAGGTCGCCCAGCTCCTCGCGTATGTTCGGGTCGTCGTGAAGGTCGATGGCACTCACGCACTCCCACGCCTCGTCGATGAGGTTTCCACGCAGCGTCTCGGGGGTTTGCTCTCTGTCCCACGGGCACCCATCCGGTGCGCGCAGCTTCTGGATGATTCGAAAGAGCCTATCGAATGAATCAGCGGGGGTTGCGGACATGGGGGTGAAGTGAATCGAAGGCGCGGTCCGGTGTCAAGAACGCGATGCGGCCATGTTTTTGAGCTGGCGGACCAGATCTTCAGGGGATTTCGCTTTGAGAGGCTTGTCGTTGACCGTGATGGTAGGGGCCTCCGAGCACATGCCGCGACAGGGCACGACCTCCAGACTGAAGGATCCATCGGGGCTCGTTTCTCCGTCCGAAATCTGAAGCTCGTGAACGATCGTTTCCAGGTACTCCGCTGATCCCTTGTGGGAGCAGGTCTCGCCCTTGCATACAGCCAGTCGGAACCGAGCCGGCGCCTCGGTGCGGAACACGGGGTAGAAGGCGGCGGCCTCTACGACGCGTTCGGGGGAGATATTGAGGAACTCGCCTATGTGACCGAGTGATTCGCGCGAGAGATAACCGAATGCCTTCTGCGTATCTTCCATGATCTGGATGAGGAACTCCCTCTTCGGCTGGTAACGGGCGAAGATGTCGATCAACCGCTGGGGCGGATTCTGTCGGGCCTCCGGCGGCGTGACGTGCGTCTCCTCCTTTTTTCGCCTTTTCAGGTAGTGGGAAAGAATGGCCAGGCCGAGGGCGATATTCTCGTTGCGGACGATGACATCGGAAGGCACCGTGAGTTGCGTGGGAGAAAAATTCCAGATCGCCTTGATGCCGAGAGAGACGATGCGCCCGGCAACGGACTGGGCCGCGTCCTTTGGCACGCAAATAATCGCGATGCCCACGTCGAAGCTTCTCACAACGCGCTGAAGAGATTCCATGGGCAGAATCGTGAAGGCTCCCAAGACGCTTCCGGTGCGGGCAGGGTCGTTGTCGAATATGGCCACGAGCCGGAGCCCGTACTGCGCCAAACCCGGATACTGGGTCAGTGCGGAGCCGAGGCGTCCCGCGCCAATGAGAATGGCCGTATTTTCATAATTGATGCCGAGGAATTCCTCGATTGCATTCTTCAGACCCAGAATCGAATACCCGGCCTTCGGCTTTCCTTTGTAGCCGATGAGGGAAACGTCCTTGCGGACCTGCGTGTCGTCGATCCTGAAGAATTGTGCGAGATGACGGGAAGAGACATAGGCTTCACCCTGCGCCTGCATCTCGGCGAGGATTTGATGATAGAGAGGAATCCGACGCAAGGTTTGTTCGGGGATGGGATGATCAATGGGCTCGAGGGGTTCCCGATCGTCCACGAGCTTTCTACTTTGTCCCGACGGTCTGCAGCTGATCCTGCAGGGCCATTGTCTGCTTTACCGTGCGGATATAGTCGGCGGCGGGCTGGTACTTCGGGTCGATCTGCAGGACCTGTTCCCACAACGCGATGGCCTCGGGATAGTGGCCATTCGCATACTCTTCGACGCCTTGCAGATAAAGGCTTTCCGCCTGTTTGGCATTCGCTGAGCGACCGGAATCGCCGAGATTCCATCCCGCCTCGATGCTGAGCTTGTCGAGGGGATTGACGCTCCCGCTCAAATCCAGATTGTAATTCATGCTCAGATTCAGCGTGCCGAGGGAGAGCTCCGCGCCGAGGCTGAGTCGGGGATCGCTGATGCTCCACAAAAAGCCGCCCTGCACGGAGAGGAAACTGGTTATGGCGACGGTGGTTCCCGTGGCCAGGCTCCAGGATTCGGCCGCCGGCTGCCCGGCGAAGTTGAAGGGCAGGTCATAGTCCACGGCGATTGTCCAGGGACGCAACGGGGACCATGCAATGCCTAATGTCGCAATCTGGGGAAGCGTCTCGTCCGCGAGAGTCGAAATGCCTAGATTCTTGACCACTGCCCCCACGGAAAAGTTCTTGTCTTGTGAGCTGTAGAACTTCAGGAAATTGAAGCTCGTCATTGCCCCGAAATCGCCCATGATCGCAAGTGCTGATTGCGCCAGAGCGAAGATTTGGGGAATATTGCGATAGGCGACCTTGATATTCGCTCCGAGTGCCAGGCCATAAAAGTAATAATTGGAAAGAAAATTGTACGACACGTTCATGGTCCCGATCGTTTCACTTATGTAATTGGCTGCCGTCGCGGACCCCCACTCCGAATATGCGGTAAAGGGAACATAGAGAAACTTGCCGCCGAAACCGATTCCCAAATCGTTGAAACGAACCGTATAGACGACGCCTTCGAGATTCGAGTCGGAAATCCAGTTATGGTGGTAGAAGGAGAGCTCGGTATCATGGAGGAGCGCGCTCGCGGCGGGATTGGATTCAATGTATCCCGTGTCGCGCGACAGTGCTGTGGAGGCGGTTCCCATGCCCTCTGAGAGCCCTCCCAAAGGAACGAGGAGGGTGGGAAAAGAGGTCAGCCCGGTGTTATTGTCTTTGAATTGGCTGAGCAGATCAGTCCAGCTTGCGTAGATGTCCGCCCCCGTCGCCCCGGCGGCAACGCAATTAAAGAGGAGCAGGATGAAAATAAGGCGACCAGATCCCCTTTTCATTTCTGCATATGATTATACAGCCATTGCGGTGCTTAATCCAGGGTGAGTGAGTCGCGAACGCGTCGAACGCGGGCCGGTCGTGGCATCGCGCTGCACTCTTTAGGGGTGACCAGTCGTGGTTTTTGGTCGATAATGAGAATTGTGGGGTTCCGTGCAGACGCAGGCCTGAAAGCCCGTACGCTCATATTTTGCCTTCTTCTCATGCTGTGCGTTGTCGCCACCGCTTATGCCGGGGGACAGGCCGAGCCTCGCCTTGCCCAGGCAGATGCTTTGATCGCAGACCAGCGCTATGCCGATGCCCTGAAGCTTCTCGCCGCCATCCAGAAGGACAACCCCGACCTTCGTGATGCGACGGCTTCTCGTATGGCTCTCATCCGGGCAAAGATGCAGCAATTCAATGGAGTCCTGAGCGCCCTCAGTGACGCAAAGGCCGGCGGTGATGTCGAATCGATGCAGAAACTCCTCGGCGAGCTCCAGAAGATCAATCCCACGCAATCCGTCGATGTCAATCGGACCATGGTCGCGTTGGTCGGCTTTCTGAAGCTCATGGACTCGGCGGCGGCTTCCCTTGCCGCGGGAAAACCGGCACAAGCGCTGGCAACGTACCTCCTCCCGCTGACCGATCCGCAGAAAGCCGGATTCGACATGCAAAGGTCCGATTTTCTAGCGGCTGGGTATGGGGACATCATAACGGCGATCATCACGAATCTCGCCCAGAAGACGCAAAACGCCACGAGCCAAGTAGTGCAGGATTCCGCCGATCTTGCGGGCGTGCCGAACGCTTTGGCGGCATTTCTCGCTGGGCCTATAAACAGCGATTCCCCTGCGGGCTTCGATGCCGTGGCGGCCCCCGTCGTGCGTGCCGCCCAAGCCGAAGGGACGCTCCGGAGCGCGTACTCTTCGATTGCGGAAATGGGGCGCACCATCAGCGGTAGCACGGCAAAAGGCAAAATGGATCCGTATGTTCAATATCTTCTCTGGCTGATCGGCGGCCGTGCGGGCAAGACCGAGGGGATACTCTACGCGTTGAATCACTTGTGGACGAACACTGCAACCTCCCTGGCCCAGACCACCTCCACGAACGCGCTGAGTGTCCTACAGGCGGGTCGCACCCTGTTCAGCGATGGTTCTTTGGATCAGGCCTCGAAGGTCCTCACGGATGCGTCGTATCGGCTCACACTGACCGCAAAGGCCGCCGCGATAGCCTCAGCTCAGATCCAGACCTCCGCCGCCACGGGATGGTCTCTGGCTGTTTCCGACGCCGCCGGCGCACAAAGCCTCATCGCCATGAGTCTTGGCGCCCAGGAAGATGCGGCGGAGATCGGCGGTTATCTCACCCTCATTTCATTCAAAAAGGAGCTCGCCGCCATGCCCGCGGTATCGTCGGGCGCGGTGGTAGATCCTTCCACGGCGGCGGCAGAAACGGCCCAGCTGGAGGCCGGCCGCTCTCGTCTAGCCCAGCGCATGGCCGATGCGGGAGGGCAGCAGACGGCCTGGCTTTCGCGGGGGAGCGATTGGGAGAAGCTGGCTGGGTTGGGTGCAACGGTTGCCTCACTCGCATCCTCAGCGCGCAAAATGGCCGGCCTTTTTGCCGCCTTCGCCGCCAACGAGCTGCAGCAAAAGGACCTTGGCTATGCCCTTCGTCTGGCATTCATAGGCGGCAGCGATTTCCAACGCAGGCTCGACGCATCGATCGCGCAGCGAAAGCAGGCCGAGGATTTCATGAATGGGACGAAAAACGGTGTCGCCGGGGGAACAAATCAGGAGCTGCACCCCGAGACGGCCCTTCCGATCTTCAAGACGGCGGCCCTCGATTTGGATGCTCTCATTGCGGACGTGTCAGCCCTTGAAACGAAACTTGCGGCCGAAAGGCCTTATGTGGTTTCCAACGCCGCTTTTGTCTCCCTGGTCCAAGGCTCCGGCCAGCGCACGGGATACGACGGGATTCTGAAGGACGCACAGGCGGAGAGGGCGGGTCTGGACACGCTGCAGGCAACCGCCCTCCAGCAGATCGACACCGCCGCGGTTGCCAGCCGGCAAGGTGATAGCGCCTTCAACCAGGCGCAGAGCGCGCTGGGCAAGAACGATCCCACCGGCGCCGTGCTCTTCCTCGATCAGGCGGTCAGCCTTTACCAGAAATCGCTCGCCAGCGCTTTTACGGTGCACGCGCAACAGCGCGTGGATGTGGATCAGGGCGCCCTCAGCGCGACGATAGACAACCTCATGAACACCTTGGCCATCGACAAGGCGAATAAGGCAATCGCGAATATCAATCAGCTCGTCGCGAGCAAGGCGTTCCTGAAAGCGAGCGACGCCCTTTCCACGGCGGAGAACGACTGGAACTCATCGCATACCGAAACCTATAAGCCGTTCGACGCAATCAAAGAAAGTATACAGAACGCCCTCGCCCTCAGCCTGGGGAGGGACATCTCGCCTTTGGATCCGAAGGCGCAGTACGTGAATGGGTTCCTCGACAGCGCGCAGAAAAATCTCAACGCCGGACGTCTTGCCCTCGCGAAGCAGAACGTGAATGACGCGCTTGCCGCGGCGCCCAATTACGGCAAGGCAAAAGTGCTCCTCCTGCAGATACAAAAGCAAACGGATCCGAAGGCCTTCGATACCGCCGCCGCCCAGCAGATCGCCTTGTACATGGCGAACGCGCGTGATGCCACGAACAAGCAAGGGCAGAGCGACGCGTATAATGCCCTGCTCGACTATTCCACGCTCGACCCCAAGTTCGCCGCACAACTGAAGTCGACGATCCAGGAATTGGAATACGAGCTGGGGATCGTTGCCCGACCGGCATCGGCCGCGCAGAAGGCGCAGGCAAACGATCTGGCGGCGCAAGCAGTCGCGCAGGCGCAGCTCGGCACGGTCGAGGGGTATGCCGCGGCCTTCGACCTCATCAACAGAGCCCTGAAAATAGACCCCTCGAACGCAGCCGCGCGTAACGCGAACAACCTCGTCGCTTCCAAGGAAGCGAGCGCCGCGATAACCCAATTGTCAATCGCCGATCAGCAGCGATACAACCAGGCCTACAGCCTGTATACAAAGGGCGCCTATCAGGATGCGTTGGACATCGTCAACGCGATCTGGAACGATACCCGATCTCCCCGCAACAAGACCTATGGACCATTGCAGAGGCTGAAATCGAGAATTGAGAACAAACTATCATGAGTAGAATGCCCGCTCCGCATCGAAGGCTCCTGGTTCTCGTTCTCCTTTGCTCCGCGATCGGGACGGCGTACGCCCAGACGCCCTACTGGGAGACCCCGTCCCAGCTCGTCGTGCAGCGGGTGGGGTCCTCCAGCGCTGCTGCCGGAAGCTCGTTCATGGTCGTTGCCTGGCAGGACATCAAGCCGCGTTCCGCCACCGATCGGACAAGCGGAACCATCTCACTGTCGCTTGCCGTTTCGCGCGACGGGATCGCGTGGACGACGCACTCCCAGTTCTTCGGGCCGATTCCCTACGCCGGGGTCACGGAAGGAAACGAGCCGCGCATCTATTCCCTGGCAATCGACGCGCAGGACCGCATTGTCGTCGCTGCGACCGCGTCGGACCGCGAGACGGTGATCCTCCAATCCACCGATCAAGGCACGTCATTCCAACAGGTTCAGCGCCTGACGTCGGCCACTTCAACGGTGGTGCCGAATCTTTTCGTCATGGGAAAGGGCGGATTCGTGCTCCTGCTCTCCCAAGGCACCTCGGGCACGACGTCGGAAGGCGCCTCTTCGCTCGTCTACAGCGTGTCACGGGACGGCAAGGCCTGGTCGGCGCTGGCGCCGTTCATAACGAGCGCAGACAAGGTATCCAGCCCGCAGCTCCAGCCCGCTGCCGCTTCTTTCCAAGGTCGGGATTACATAATTTTCGAATCCCTCACGGCGCGATCCGAGACCACGTCGACCTGGCAGCTGTACGTCAAATCCAGCGGTGATTCCGGGGCCACATGGGACGCGGCGGTGCCCGTGACTTCGGGGAAGGCGTTCGGCAACGATGCTCTCGACTACAACAATGAAAGGCCGCGCCTGACGGTCGTGGGGGCGCAGCTGGCCCTCGTCTGGGAGCGATCCGCGTTCGGCGCGGAACGTCCCCAAATCTGGACGACTCGTCTGGACGCGAAAGGCGCGACAGTCGGGGCGCCCGAAATCGTGGCGAGCTCCGCCCCATCGCGCTTCGCGCAGGTGGTGGTGAGCCACGGCGTGTCACTCGTCGTGTTCGTGGACGGCTCGGGAGCAATTTCTCGCATCGTTCTCGCCGACAAGGCGAAAACCTGGGAAACGCAACCCCTCCAGAACACGAGCATCCAAAGCGCCGTCTTTCCGCAGGCGATCATCTTCAAGGGCTCGATGTTCATGTTCTGGGAAAACCAGTCTCAAATCGGCGTCACCTCCTCGATTGTGGAGCTGCGTCCCCTCACCTCCGTGGGACTGCCGGTGGTGCGGCCGCTCGACTTCACCCCGGGGACTCCATCGAATCGTGACACCGTGACGGTGAGCTGGACCGAGCCCGTCCCGGTCGATCCGTCCGGCATCAGGGAATATCGTTACTGGTGGACATACACCGGATTGGCAGGGAGCGTCGAGGTCGAGCGCCAGACCGTTTCCGGCCTGAACGCGGAAGGCAAGTCTTTCACCTCGACCCGCAGAATGGACAAGGACGGAGTCTGGTCGTTTTCAGTCGTCGCCGTCGACCTCGCGGGAAACATCAGCCCGACCCCGGCAAGTGTCTCTTTCACGCGTGATGCGACGCCGCCGCAGCCGGTCACGTTCCAGATTCTAGGCCCGGGGGGCTCGCCCGTGCTCTCGGCTCCCTCAGCGGCTCCTGAAAAGCGGGACGGCAACTCGTATGCCGTAGACACGAACACATTCACCCTGCGCTGGGTCACGGCAGGGGAAAAGGACATCGTCGGTTACACATTCAATCTGCAACAGGGCTGGGCCACATTGGACGACTATCGGAAGTCCACGGTGCCGCTTTTGGGTCCTCCCTCACGTGTCGTCACTACCGCGACGGAGCGTTCGTTCGTGAACGAGGACAACGGGGTGTACGCGCTCACGGTACGCGCTATTGACAGGGCGGGCAACTACAGCGCGCCTTCCACAATCGCCCTCGGTCTCGCCAATTACCAGATCGTGACCCGCATCGATTTCGTGACCACCCAGAAGGATCCCATTCTGGGCAACGTCGCCGTCACGATCAACGGCCGGGGATTCACGGATAACGGTGCCATTCGCAAAATCTATCTCTATCGTGGCCAGCCAAAAGCACCGTACGATATCGAGCTGGACCCGATCGCTCCGATACGGATCACCGACCGCCAGATCTCGGGAATCGTGCTGGATCAGAATCGTGAGAGCGGGTCGTACAAAATCGGGCTCCTTCAGGATCGGCCCACCGGCCAAACCGCCCCGTACTACACTCCGGCCGCCCTGCTCACCTTCCAATCGCCGGGAACGGTGAAGGTGGGGAATTTCCAGGTTCAGATCCCGGCATGGATCATCGGGCAGAATCCACAGTACATCTTCTCCTTCGACGCGTTGTTGGTTGTTCTCATCGTTGCGCTCCTGGGCGTTCTTTCGTTCCTCGCCGTGCGCAAGATCGTCGCTCTGGCGCAGGAAGGAGCGGCCGTTCGGTCGGAAGTTCTCGCGCTCCTGGAAGGCAGGCCGAACGTGGATTGGGAGGAAAGGAAAAAGCGGATGCAGGCTTTGAATAAGAGGGGCATGGGGCTTCGGTTCAAGTTCACACTCCTCATCGTGATACTGGTCTTCTTGATCGTGCTCATCGTTTCATTTCCTCTGGGCTTCCAGATGGTGAATCGCGAACGACAGACGAGTGGAACCGACTTGCAGAAATCCGCCGATATCCTTCTGGGCGCGCTCGTGACGAGCGCGGAGACGCAGATCAGATTGCTGGACGCTGGGTTCGAGGGGGCCGCGGACATTCCCGGCCTGATAAGCACCATGAAGGAGGCGGTGACGACCACCGTCACGGGTCCCAAGTTCGTGATAGGAGGACCGAATCCGGATGCGGGACCCACCATCGCCAAGGACTTCGTCTGGGCAAGCAACGAGGACAAGTTCGTCACGGAACAAAAGGCGGGTGTCTTCAACATCGCCGCCGAAACTGTCGGCGACGACCTCGCCAACGGACGGGTCCGGGCGCTTCAGAAGCAGGTCGACACCGATGGCATGGCAAAGCTCGGATCTCTCGTTGCCGAGTACCGCACGCTCTACGGTCAGCAGCAGGACCTTCAGAGCAAGACCGATGCGGCCTCCCGGAGAGCCCTGGCGACAGTGTCCCCCCAGGTAAGTGACAAGCGCAAGGCCATCGACACGGAGGCCAAGGCGCTTTTCGCACATTCCTACGCCTTGCCTGAATTCAACGCAGGGGCGCGTCTGAAACCTTCCTACTTGTTCTATGAACCGATCATTTTCTACAACAAGGCCACCAACCTGGCGGATACCTCGTTCTACCAGGGGATGGTGCGCCTCACGGTGAACGCCACAAGCATCAACAAACAAATCGACGACGGAATCCGGGAAATTCTCCGAACGGCGAGCACCATCGCCTTGATTGCGATTGTCCTGGGCGTCCTCGGGGCCATCATCATGGCCAACATCACCATCACGCCCATCCGAAAGCTCTCGCGTGGTGTGGCGATCATCCGGGATACCGAAGACAAAGAGCAGCTGAAGGATCACAATATCGAGGTCGGCACGCGGGACGAGATCGGTTTGCTGGCCGAGACGGTGAACGAAATGACGAAGGGTCTTGTAAAAGCAGCCGCGGCAAACAAGGAGCTGCTGCTGGGGAAAGACGTCCAAAAGATGTTCCTCCCGCTGGACAAGGACGCGGACAACCGAAAAGGGACAACCGCGGGCGAAGACGGCAAAGAGGTCGAGATTTACGGCTACTACGAAGGAGCGAAAGGCGTCTCGGGAGACTATTTCGATTTCAAAAAGCTGGACAAGAACCATTATGCATTCATCAAATGCGACGTCGCCGGCAAGGGGGTGCCGGCGGCTCTCATCATGGTGGAGGTAGCGACACTGTTCATCAGCTATTTCCGCGATTGGGAAAAACGCCAGCAGAACATTGCTCTGATCAAGGATCCGAAGGCGAAACAACGCGCCATCCAGGAGCTGGAGCGCATCGACACGCTTGTGTACACGATCAACGATATGTTGGAAGAGCGGGGTTTCAAGGGGAGATTCGCGGCGCTGACAATCGTGCTGCTCAATTCGGAAACCGGCATCGCCAATGTGTGCAATGCCGGCGACAATCTCATGCACGTGTTCGAGGCGCGCGCCAAAAAGATGGTGTCCGTGAAGCTGCCCGATTCTCCCGCCGCAGGGGTCTTCCCCTCGATGCTGGTCGAGATGAAGTCAGGATTCAAGCAGATTCCACATCGGCTCGATGTCGGCGACGCGCTTTTCATGTTTACTGACGGTTTCGAGGAAGCCAAACGCTCGTTCCGCAACGCGTCGGGCGAGGTGGTGCCCTGCGAAGCGCCCGAGGTGAAGGATGGCGAGGCGCATGGGGAAACGCATTCGCGCGGACAGACGTCCGAGGAATTCGGTATTCGGCGCATAGAAGCGATTGTCGCTGCCGCCTTCGCGCGGACTCGTTATACTTTGATGAGATCGCACGTCCTGGACTCCGACGAGCACTTGGAGTTCGATTTCTCGACGTGCGCTGGAACGGTGAAGGACGCGGTCCTCGCACTGGTCGCGGTGGAAAAGGTGTTCCGCATGATTCCGCACCACGAGGGAGCCGCCTCGGAGAGGATCGTCGTGGAAGCGAAGGTGGATGCGTTCCTCAAGGAGCATTTTCTGGGGTATGGCAAATACTTCACGCAGCGCTCGGAGACCCAGCCCAACGCCAGCACGGTCACCTTTACCGGATTGAAAGAGGACGAGCAGTACGACGATCTCACCATCCTCGTCTTGCGGAGAAAATGAAATGCCGATAACTGGAGAAGCGGGAGAAATATGAGAAGACTGATGCTGACGGTAGCCTTCCTGGCAGTAGGGTGTCTCGGGGCGTATGCGCAAACCTCGCGTGTCACGCTCCAAAACCAGGAGGACGCAACCTTCTATTACGTCCTGGATCCGCAAGAGCTCCAGGGATTGAGCGCCGGTAGCCCCCTGCTTGCAGCCAAGGTCGCCGCATTCTTCGCGGCCGCCAAGGCCGACCCTGCCCTTACGGCCATTGCGGCCAACGACGAAGGACAACTGGAAAAACTTTCCGACGGTACGCATCTCCTGGTGGGCGTGTTCGCGCAAGAAGGCGAGACCGACTTGCCGGTACGTGTCATCTCTATCGAAGCTGACAGCAAGACGGGTGACCGCTCTTATGCCCTATTCGCGACCCCAGCACAATTGACCGTCACGCGCGGTGTGGGCAGACTTGCTTCGTTGGCTGCCGTGGCGCCGGCGACCCAGGCGGCGGCTGCGCAGACCGCACCGACTGCCTCCAGCGATACGGCGGCGACCCCGACCACCACAACCACCACGACGAACACGACCACAACCACAACCACGACGACGGCGTCGTCAGGGACGGCCTCGGCCACTGCTTCCCCAACAATCGCCGCGGCTCCTGCCGCGGTCGCTGCAACTTCGGCCCCCGCTAGCCCCTCGTCTGCCGCGGTCGCTGCAAGCCCGTTGCCTGCCGCGGTCGCTGCAAGCCCGTTGCCTGCCGCGGCGCCGGCCACCGTCACCGCATCACCGGTGGCTTCTACGGCGGCCCCCGCAACTGCGGTAGCGTCGACGCCGCCCCGGCTTGGGCAGATCGCAAGCTTCGCCTCGTACGACCCGATCATATTCACGCGGGAAGTGCCGGGGGACTTTTCGGTGCTGCCCATCGCTGATTCGCGCGGATGGAAGCTTACCGGCACGCGGATCACGGGTCTTTCCGGAGTCATTGACACAATGGGTCTGCACCTTGCACTTTCGGTACCGGGTGGCTTCTCGGAAAGCGTTTCGTACTTTTTCTATGTCTTCGCGGACCGTGCGGCGGGACAAACGAACACCTTGACGATGGAGCTCGAGCCCCGCGCGGAAGGGAGCCTCGGGGCATGCCTTCTCTGGCAGAAAGGCTCTCCCGAGCCCCGTCTGATCGGTTCGGTTCAATCCACGCCGACACGCATCGAGCTGGACATCGGTTCGGACGATCTCAATGCCGCCCTTGGCGGCATTGCAAGCGACACGCTGAGCGTGGACGTCACCTCGGGATGGTATGACCGCGCTCTGGGGACTTGGGAAGAGTTTTATTACACGACGATTTCAACGGCCCAGATACCCGTCACACATTGAATCGGATCATGAGTACGTCGCCATCTTTGACGACGTACTCCTTTCCTTCCAGGCGAAGCTTGTTCGACTTCTTCGTCGCCGCGAAATCGCCTTCAGCCAGAACATCCTGCCAGGTGGTGACTTCGGCCCGTATGAATCCTTTGGCGAGATCTGAATGTATGGTACCTGCGGCACCCACGGCCGTCGTGCCTTCCCGAATGCTCCATGCTTTGCACTCGTCTTCACCGACGGTGAAAAAGCTCACCAAGTGCAATGTGGCGTGTACGTGGCGCAGGAATCGGTTCTTTGCCGGCTCCTCGAGACCCAGGTCCCGCAGGAACTCCTTCTGGTCTTCAGAGGCAAGCTGGGCGATCTCCATCTCCATGTCGCCGCGCATGGCAAAAGTAGCGATACCTGCGGCTTTGGTCTCACCGAGCAGATCCTCATGCGCGATGCTCTTTTCGCCCGTGTTGAGGACGACGAAAAGCGGCTTGGCCGTCAGGAAGCCGAACCCGGCGAATGTCTTTTGGTCCTCTTCGGCGATGAAATCGCTGCCCAGCGGCTTTCCGGCGCCGAGCTTTTCAACGATGCGCTGCAAAACGTGGTATTCCCGACCATCGCGCTTTGCCTCCTTGTCCAGACGGGCAAGACGCTTTTCCGATATTTCATAGTCGCCGAAGACCAAGGAATCCATTACCTTCCGGAAATCGCGGAGGGGAGTGGAGTCCTTCAGGGGGTGAATAACATCCGCGTTGACGAACGCGCGTATCACGATGACAACCGCGTCCGCCCGGCGGACATCGGCAAGACCCGGCGCGGTGATTCCGCCTTCCGTGTCGTATTCGAGCGGGAGGTCCTTGAACAGAACTGAGGTGTGCGTGAGTTTCTTGGGGCTGTATAGCGCGGCCATCTTGTCGAGTCTCTCGTCCGGCACCTTCACCTCGGAAAGAAAGGCCTGCTTTTTTCCGCCCCCCGCGTCACCCGTGGCGGCGGACTGCCCCGTGAGCGCGTTGAATATCGTTGTCCGGCCCGAACGCTCGAGCCCGATGATTACCGTTTCCATGACAGCTCCTTGAAGTGTGGATCGGATGGCAGTATAAGCATGTACGTCTTGGGTTGCAATCAATCAGGGCAACCCGCCCCTGGCGACCATCCGGGAAGTGAACAATGAAGGCACGTTTTTTTTGCGAAAAATGCGGGGCCGAAGTCAGTGAAGGCGCACGTTCCTGCCCGTCGTGTGGAAGCCTGTTCGGCGCCGTCCGCTGTCCCGAATGCGGCTACCAGGGCAAGCCATCCGAGTTCATTTCCGGTTGTCCCGTTTGCGGATACTCGGCGCCGCTGTCCGGTCAGGTCCGTTCTCAGCCACCCCGTGATGCTCCTCGCGCCAGGGGCAGGGCCTCACACCCGTTCTCGTCCAGATTCTATGCTACGGCTGCGATCGTGCTTGGAATCATTGCCGTAGTGCTGCTGGTCATCCTTCTCCGCGGCCGCTGACGTGTGGAGGCGGGTTCAGTAGAGAAATCCGAGACCAAAGCCTCCCATCAGGTAATAGTTGTCTTGATCCTCGTATTCACCTGCAAGGATACCTGACAGCAGCAGCCGCGTGTCGGGAATGAGCCAATGGGCCTCCGCGCCCACCTCGAAGGGCACCGGGGTCCCCAAGAAGGCCATGCCGTCCGGCAGTGCTTCGGTTCGGGTGCTGGCGGAAATGCCCGCCGTGAACGAGCCGAAATCGAACATCACCCCGCCGCGAAGGTAGACCCAAGCGGCAAAGGACTGCTCAGGAGTGGCATCCGCGTTGAAACGGTAGGGATACCAGAGCGACGCAGTCACCCCGGGGGTAAGGAGGATTCCTAGAGGGCCGAGGGAGATCTGTAATGGGATCTCCAGGCTTACACCGCTGAAATTGGCGAATGTATCGGTCATGAGGGGGACCGCCGTTGCAGGAATAAACTGCCCGGAGATCTTCGCCTGAATTGCCGCTGAAGTGCCATACTCGCCCTGCGGCGCGGCAAGATTCCACCGCGCCGCGACGCTTGCAAGCACCGGCAGGCTCGTGGGCACGGCTATGATTCCCAGCGAGGCGTCGAGCTCCAGCTTGCCGTCCATCCCGATGCGTGTGCCCAGCATCACCGGCGCTTGAAACACGGAGAAATCAGCCAGCGCGATGCCCGCTCCCATTACCTCGATCTGGAAATCTCCGGGAGGCAGGACTTCGGGGACGGGTGCATAGAGGAGTCCGGAGCTTCCGCTCCAGAGGCTGCGGGCCGCGATCTTGAGCGTGCGATCCACCGTAATGCCCACGCTGCGCGTCACGGAGGCGCCGCCGGTCATGCCGCGCGCAACCATGCTGACGGTGTATTGTCCGTCGGCCAGCTTTGTGCCCGCATCGTCGACGACATCCCAGCTGAATGAATTGTCCCACGATGTGAAATCCGGCAGGTCATGCGAATACACCGTCGTACCGGTTGCATCCGCGACCGTCAGGAGCCCTGAGCCGGGGGCCGTGACGGAATAGTACCCGTCGAGGGTCCCGAGGAGCCCGGGATTGTCGGGGTTTATCCCTTTTTTGGGCACCGAGAAATTTGTCACCGCGAACTCGGCCGCCGGGAGCGTCACGACGCTCGTGGTGACCGCGCTTTCGGAAATTTGAACCGTCGCTTCGTAGTCGTCGTAGCCGAATCGGCGAACACGCAGCGAATACGTCCCGACGGGAACTTGAACGAGGCCCGAGGAGATCGTGAGGCCGTCGAGTGTTATTGAGGCGTCGGCCGGGGTGATTTCGACATTCAAGAATCCGATGATCTGGACCAGGTTGGTCTGGTAGAGCATGTAGTCGCTCGTCAGCTGTACCCATGCCGAGCTGTCGTAATACCCGCCCTTTTTTACAACGATTTGGTGCCAGCCTTGGGTGGCATCGGTGATGATGTAAGGAGAAAGGCCGCGAAAAATCCCGTCCATCCAAACTTCCGCGGAATCCGGGTCCGTGTCCACCTCGATGCCCTTTTTCTCCGTCGTGGCGGTCTGAGGGGCGCTCGCGGGCGGCATCGAAGGACGAGTCGGGTTCCGCGGCTGGACGGTTTCAGTATTGACAACGGTCCTGAGGGTGGACCCGCGCGTCGTGGCGCAAGAAACAAGCGCGAGTCCCGCAAGCAGACACAAAACTGCACTGGCCGCGGCGGAAACGATAGGGGGGCGCATGCGAGGAGTGTAGACCCTCACCATGGAGCAAGGCAAGGCAGGTGGTTTTGCACCCCGGAATTCTCATGATGCGCCGTCTTTGTTTCAACGCCTTCCAAGCCGATATGTGAAGCAGGAAACCCATGGCAAGAATACCGGCATCGAATAACCGAGAGAGTCGCGCACCCATGAATCATCGGGCGGCGCGCTTTGTCACCATCATGCTCCTTCTTGCATCCATTACCGTCGGGACCGCCTACGCGCAGACGGCGCAATCCACCACCTCGGCCGCCCCGCCGCAGGCTCTCCCCATGGGATTTCGAGCCATCATGCTCGGAATGGGGCTCGATCAGGTGAAAGAGGCATTGAAGGCCGACCCTTTGTTCCGCTATCGGGGCGATCCCGACGTCAGTTTCCTGCCGCAGACGAGCCAATACCTCATTGAATGCGAGGGGACGTCGTACCTTCGTCGAGCGTATTTCCAATTCGCCGACAGCCGTCTGTTCATCATGATTCTCGTTCTGGATACGCAGAAGTTGGACCACTTCAGCATATGGAGCGCCCTCAGCGCGAAATACGGCCAGCCGACCAGCCTCAGCCCCGACGAGAGCGTATGGCAATCCGATCCGGTGCGGTTCTCTTTGGAAAAGCCGCTGACTGTAAAATACATCGACAACAAGACCTTCGCCGCGCTGCTTGCACACGGCGGGGCGCAAAAGGATCTCGACCAGATATCGCGGGAGAAGTTCATTGAACAGTTCTAATGACTCGGAGCCCTGCATTATTCTGAAACCCGGCCGCGACGGCCCCGCGCGGAAGCGTCACCATCCGTGGATATACAGTCAGGCCGTAGCGGAAGTCCACGCGTCGGACGCGCCGGGGGATCCGCTTCCCGTAAAGTCCTCGGACGGGATCACGATCGGATGGGGGTTGCATTCGGCGGCAAGCCTGATCGCGGTGCGCATGATTTGCTTCACCGCGGCGCCACCGGAGAAAGATTGGATCGCGCGGCGACTGCGACAGGCCAAGGCGGTACGCGACGCGCTTTCGATAGATTCTGATGCCTATCGGCTTGCCAACGCAGAGGGCGATTTCCTGCCGGGCCTCGTGGCCGACGTCTATGGGGACACCGTGGCCCTCTCGCTGCACACACTCGGCATGGAATCCTGCCTGCCCAAGATCGTTGAAGGGGTGCGCGCTTTGCTGCCGGACGCCCGCATATTTCTCAAGCGCGACGAACATTTCGCGCGGGTCGAGAAGCTCGGTGTCCCTTCCGGCTACCTGCACGGAGACGGCGACGGGACGAGCATAATACGGGAGGGCGCCGATCGGATCGTGGTGGACATCGCCCATGGGCAGAAAACGGGCTACTACCTCGATCAGAGGGAAAATCGCGGACTCATTGCCCGTCATTCATCGGGTCGGCGCGTTCTGAATCTATTCTCTTATACGGGCGCCCTGGCGCTCCGCGCCGTCTCCGCCGGCGCCACGCACGTGATTTCCGTAGACAGCTCGAAGCCGGCGTTGGAGCTCGCCGCCCGCAGCGCGGCCCTCAATCCCGGGATACCCGCCGATTCCCTTGATTGGGTGGCCGCGGACGTATTCGACTTCCTCGCGCAGCAAATTACGTGCGACATCGTCGTTGCCGACCCGCCGCCTTTTGCGCGGAGGCGCAGCGAGCTCGAAGGCGCTCTCAAAGGCTATACGAGCCTGTTCCAGCAGTGTTTGAGGGTAGTGGCATCGGGAGGAATCGCGTTTTTGTTTTCCTGCTCCGGAGCGGTGGATCGGACCCTGTTCCAGCAGGTAGTGACCGAAGCGTGCCTGCGATCCGGCAGACAGGCGCGGATTCTCCGCGAGCTCCATGCTGATGTCGACCATCCCGTTGCCGCTTCGCATCCCGAGGGCGAATACTTGAAAGGATTGATGGTCCATGTCCAATAAGGCGCGAGGTTTCATCCTTATTGCATTTGCCGTTTCAGTGCTTGTCGCGTGCAAGCAGCCGGTGGAGACCGTCACGGTCTCCATTGCAGGCCAGAAGCTGAGCATTGAAGTCGCTCGGACCGAAGCCCAGCGGGAACACGGGCTCATGGGGCGAAAAGATCTCGGCCCGCGCGATGGCATGATATTCGTGTTCGACAGGGATGATCACCTGACATTCTGGATGAAGGATACCCCGACAGCCCTGTCTATCGCGTTCATTTCGGCGGAAGGAAAGATCCTGGAAATCGAAGACATGGAGCCATACTCGCTTCATGTCATACGATCTCGAATCGCGTCGCGTTACGCCCTCGAGATGCGGAAGGGCGCGTTCGCCGACCTGGGGATTTCCGAGGGGAGCCCGGTCACGTTCCCGCCTTCGTTCCCTTGATCCTACTCCTCTTCACCCAACTCGGGAAAAAGGGCGAGCCCCGGCTCATCGTCTTCAGTACCCGATCCGGGCTCACGCGTTAGAATTTCCACGCGTCGTTCCACGCGGGCCAAATCCTTCTCGAGAGTTTTGGAAAGTTTCATGCCTTCCTCGAAAAGCGCAAGCGCATCCTCCAAAGGAATATTGCCGTCGCGGAGCTTCTCCGCGAGGGCTTCAAGGCGCTCGAGACGTTGCTCGAACCCGGGCTGGGATTTGCGGGCGTCGCTACTCTTTGCCGGCATGGGCTTCCTCCACCGTTGCGCGCAATCCGCCGCGCGCGAGCCTGATCTCTACTCCGTCCCCCCGGCGAACGCCATCAGCGGAGACGAGCGTCGAGCCTGTCCGATCCAGTGTCACCACTGCGTAGCCCCGTTCCAGGACGGATAGGGGTGAATAGGACACGAGCTCTCGTGCGGCAAGCTCATAGCGATGACGCCGGCCCAGAACACGTTCCCGTATCCCCTGCGCGAGCTCGTCGCGCACATCGTCCACGCGTTGGGCGAGGGGCTGAAGAAAGATGCGTACGTTTCTTTCGAGATTCGAAGCCGCGAAATGACCGAGCAGGAGGCGCACCCTCTCGGTTCGTTGCCGCAGCGCCCCCTCCATGCCCTCCCGCAGGTCGCGCACGCGGGACAAGAGCTCGATCCGCGATGCCGACACGATCTCCGCGGCCGCCGACGGCGTGGGTGCCCGAACGTCGGCTACCAAATCAGAGAGGGTGACGTCCGTTTCGTGGCCGACAGCGGAAATCACGGGAATGTGGGAGGCCGCGATGGCGCGCACGACGAGCTCGGAAGAGAAGGGAAGCAGATCCTCAAGAGATCCTCCCCCGCGTCCCACGATGATGACGTCACCCATGGCGTACTCGTTGGCAAGCTGAATGGCGCGGGCGATCCGTTCATCGGCCCCGTCGCCCTGGACCGGCGTCGGCAGAATCACGACATCCATGCCGGCGTTTCGGCGGCGGAGAACGCGGAGAATGTCGCGTACCGCGGCTCCGGTGGGGGAGGTCACCACGGCCACCCGGGAAGGGAAAAGGGGAAGAGTCTTTTTGCGGTCGAGATCGAACAGCCCCTCGGCGGCAAGGAGCCGTTTGCGCTCCTCGAGGGTTGCAAGGATATCCCCTTCTCCGGCCCTCACGAGGGACTCGCAAATCAGCTGATAGTTGCCGCGGCGCGGGTAGACGGAAATTTCGCCGGTTGCCCTCACCAGCATGCCGTCCGCGGGGGCGAATCGAACACCCTCTATGCGTCCGCGAAACATCACCAGGGACAGAATCGCTTCGGCGTCCTTGAGGCTGAAATACCAATGACCGGTGCTAGAAGGACGAAAATTCGATACCTCTCCCTGGATCGTGATGCGCGGGAACCCGTCTTCCAGCGTCGCTTTGATGAGCTGGGTGATTTCCGAAACGGTATAAACGCGCTCCGCTGTTCCGCCGGTCATGGCGGATCGAGACTACAACGCCCGGAGCCTAATGGCAATGGCACCCGCCGGATATGAGGGCGTGTTTCTTGAACTTCCTTCGATTCTGTCGATAGTATAATCGAGGCACATGAAGAACACCGCTGTCATCAACGGGATAGGCCTTTGCCCGCCCGCCTTGCGTCCTCTGATCGACGGGCAGTCCTCCTTTCAACGGGTCGTGGCCTTTGCGCGGTCCTTGCCGGACGTGGACGAGCCGGTCCTCCTTCTCTCGCAGGCCATTGATCCCCTGCCCGGAGTGCGCATCATCGTGCGTGACACGTGGACCACCGTGGACCTGCTGGGGGTGATCCGCCAAGCCTCCGAAGGGTATCAGGACGCGTTCTACTTCTACGCCGACTGCGCGTTCCTGGATGGTGATATCGCGCGCCGTATGCACGCCAATCATCGCCGCTACTGGGCCGACTACACCTTCGCGGACGGCTTTCCCTACGGCGTGACACCGGAAATCCTGACGCACGAAACGGTCGGTCGTCTGGTGGCTCTGGCGGGGGACGCTGCGGCGGCACCTGATCGACAGACGATTTTTTCTCTGGTCAGCAAGGACATCAACTCCTTCGACATAGAAACGGAGATCGCGCCCAACGACATGCGCCTTATGAGACTTTCTCTCAGTGCGGACACGGAACGCAATTTTCTTCTTTTGACGCGTGTCGTGGCTCACGGGGCTCGCGATGCCCGAGCTGCCTGTTCCTTTCTTCTGGAACACCGTGAGACGCACCGAACGCTGCCGGCGTTCTATCCCATCCAGATCGTCGAGAGATGCCCGTACGCCTGCTCGTATTGCCCGTATCCGCTCTTCGGCGGGAACATACGCGAGGCCACCGGATTCATGTCGCTGGCCGACTTTTCACTGATCATCGACAAGATAGCCGCATTCAGCTCGGATGCGGTGGTCGATATCTCCCTGTGGGGAGAGCCCGCTTTCCATCCCCAGATCTTCGAGTGCATCATGGCGGCGCTGGCGACTCCGGGTATCGAGCTGGTCATTGAAACTTCAGGGATCGGCTTTCAACCGGGACTCTTCCAGCGCGTAAAAGACGCCTCCGCAAAGCAACCGCGCTGGATCGTCTCGCTGGACGCCGCAAGCGAGGAGACGTACCGCCGTCTGCGCGGTGATGGTTTCGCGGAGGCGCAACGAACGGCGCAGGAGCTGCTCTCCCTCTTCCCGAACCGTACCTGGGTCCAGGCGGTTCGCATGAAGGAGAACGAAGAAGATTTGGAATCCTTTTTCAAGACATGGCGGGCGCGCACGGAAAACGTCATCATCCAGAAATACGACACATGGAGCGGGCTGCTTCCCGACCGCACGGTCGCCGATCTTTCCCCGCTGAAGCGTTTTCCCTGTTGGCATCTGAAGCGTGACATGGCGATTCTTCTCGACGGGACCGTCCCCCTCTGTCGCGAGGACGTGCGCAAGGGCACGCCGCTGGGCAATGTGCTGCAGGAGGAAATGGAGGTCATCTGGGCGCGCGGGAGCAAGATCCACGAGGCGCACGTGGCCGGCGTCTACCCGGGTCTCTGTGCGGGGTGCAATGAATACTACACGTATAACTTCTGAGACCGAGCGCCGCATTCCCTACACCGTCATGGGGGGACAGCGCAGCGACCACGTCCGCCGTTACCCCTACCGCCTGACGTTGATGGTCCTCAGCCGCGGGGATCGATTGTTTCGACCCGAGCTCCTGCGCGACCTTCAGGGGCGCGGGTTCGGAGAAGTCCTCTGGATCGAGACCTCCGAACCTTCACCCGATGTCGAGTCCCTTTCTCACGACTTCCCGGACATTCGATTCCTTCTTCTCAAAGCTCCCTGCACGATCGGGGAGCGCATAAACATCGGAATGGCGGAGTCCCGCGCCCCCCTCGTGCTCGTCCTCTGGAGCGACACGCGGCTGTCCGCCTTCTCTCCCAAGATTCTCGACGTCATCGAAAAGTCCGGCGCCCTCTGTTCGGTTCCTCTCTCTCAAACAGCAAATCGCGAGTTACTGCCGTCCTGGCAGGCTCCCCAGTGGAGACGGCGACGCTTCATCGTTGCGTTTCGCATTCCCCATACGGACGGAGAAAGCGTCCTGTATCCATTCGATTACTGCGGGGTCTACAACAATCAGAAATTCTCACAATCGGGCGGATTCGATGCCAAGATCGCCAATCCCTATTGGCAGAAGCTCGATTTCGGCATGCGCTGCTTCCTCTGGGGCGAGAGAATCCAGGGAACGACGGCCATCAGCATTCAATACACGGGCTCCCCGCCGGAAGAAGAGACCACTCCCGACGAGGGCTACAAGCTCTTCTGGTTGAAGAACATCGCCGTGCGTGTCCGAGGCGAGTCTGGACTGCTCCCCGGGTGGCGTGCGCTGGAATATATGGCGCGATCGGATACCGGGCCGCTTTTCGCCGTCAATGAGTACCGCGCCATTCGGGCCTGGGTAGTTCGATACAGATCGCGTTTTCGCCGCGATACGCGCGATCTGATCGCGCATTGGGAGAATGTCTGAGATGCGGACGGGTGTGTTCGTTCAAGTGAGGCTCGGCTCAACGCGACTGCCGGGTAAGGCATTGCTGCCTCTCGCTGGCGCAACCGTCATCCAGCACGTGATGCGCGCCTTGATCGGTGTGCCGGCGGATGTCCATGCCCTCCTGACCGACGAGGCCAGCGAGGCTGTGCTGCGCCCTTTCGCGCACCGCGAGGGCTTCGAGCTGTTGCGGGGTCCCGACGAGGACGTGCTCGAGCGTTACTGTCTTGCCTGTCGGGCGTATGACGTGCAGCGCGTGGTGCGAGCCACCGGCGATAACCCTCTCACGTGTCCTCGCATGGCAGTCGCCATCATGGAGGTGCACGCGCGCACGGGAGCCGATCTCAGCCACTATCTACGCCTTCCTTGGGGATCCGGGGTGGAGGTCGTGGAGTCCGCCGCGTTGTTTCGGGCCGAACGGGAGGCGCAGCGCCAGGACGAGCGGGAGAATCTCACCACATACCTGTACAGACATCCGGAAACATTTACGATCCAGGAGCCGATTGCACCCGAATCAGCCGACTGCGTCGATGCGCGCGTAACCGTGGACACACCGGATGACTACGAAGCGGTAAAATCCATTTTCCAAGAGCTCTATATCGGCTTTCCCATCGAGGCCGAACGAATCGTTGCTTGGTACCGCCTGCGTGGGATGGGAGAGTGCTCCCCGGAAGCCGGGCGAGGCTCGGTCTATGCCTAAGCCTGTGCGTTCCTACCTGATCGTGCCCGCCGCCGGCGCGGGGGAGGGCATGGGTCATCTGGCTCGGTGCCTCGGTTTGGCGGAGCAAATGGGCCCTCACGTGACGTTTCTCACGACGCGCATGGATTCTGCCGCACGCGCCCTTCTGTCAACCGTCATTAGCAGGATGCCGGCGCATGCGCGGCCCCGGGTGCTTCAGCGCCTCAGTGGCTCGTATGAAATCATCCTCGTGGATGCGCGGGCGAGCTCGCAGATGGAGCTTGAACAGCTCATGCGACACGGGCTGGTTGTTTCGATGGATGAAGGAGGGGAGGCCGCACGTTACGCCTCCTTCCTTGTCGACGCCATACCGGGTCTGCCCGGCACTCGACCTGCAAATCGTACCTCCGTGGGATTTCTTCCGCTTCCCCGCAGAGCGCGCTCAGCGATCACCCTGCCGCCGAAAAAGGTTCTCATCAGCTTTGGCGGTGAAGATCGAGAAGATTTGAGCGGAAAGCTCCTGGATCGCCTTCTCCTGGGCAGGGTATTTCGGTGCGATCAGATCACCGTCGTCGAAGGCCCCCTTTTCGGCGTACGAGAATGGCCCGCAGGGATAACGCTCGTACGCGGTTCCACGGGGTTGGGGCCGATGCTTTCGGATTTCGATCTGGTCATCACGCATTTCGGAATCACGGCGTTCGAGTCCCTCGCCGTAGGCGTGCCCGTGATCCTGCTGAATCCGAGTCGTTATCACGAGAAGCTGGCCCACGCCGCCGGCATTCCCAGCCTGGGTGTCGCGTCCCCCGACATGAGGCGCTTGAGAAGACTTCTGGCGCGCCCTGCCGAGCTCGCGACTCCGGTCACTACCTTGAACGCTGCCCTGGGCAAGGAGCGCGGGAAACAATTGGGTCGTCTCTTGGAGACGCTGCAGGTGCATGGCTCGGCGCAGTGTCCGGTCTGTGGGCGCGGCGGCAATGCGGTGACGGCGCGTTTCGAGGACCGCACATACCGGAAATGTCCGCGATGCGGAATCGTGTCACTGGAGAGCTTCGCCACGCACCAGATGAAGTATGGGGAAGAGTATTTTTCCTCCGAATACAAGGCGCAGTACGGACGGACGTATCTGGAGGATTTCGACGCCATCAAACGTGCCAGCGTTCCGCGTGTCCGTCTCGTCAAAGAGCTTTCGGGAAAGAATGTTGACGGAGCGGTCGTGGACATCGGGTGCGCGTACGGTCCATTCCTGGACGCCGCACGTGAGGCGGGATTGCCGGGCTACGGGGTAGATGTCTCATCAGGTGCGGTCTCGTACGTTCGCAAGAAGCTGGGGATTCCCGCGCTCTGCGCGAGCTTCGAATCGGTGGCACGAGGCTCACTCCCGCGCCGGATCCGCGCCATAACGATGTGGTACGTCATTGAGCATTTCACCGGCACGGATCTCGTGCTCCGCAAGGCTGCGTCGCTCCTGCCCCCCGGCGGCGTGTTTGCCTTCTCGACGCCTAATGGGAGGGGAATCTCCGGTCGGCTCGACCCGCTGCGATTCCTGAAAAACAGTCCCGCCGATCATTTCACGGTTTTCTCGCCACGGGGGCTGCGTCGTTTGCTTTCAGGCTATGGCCTGGAACTGCGCGCCGTGCGTGTCACCGGGCATCATCCGGAGCGTTTCCCCGGCATTCTCGGGAGATCCGCGGATCAGCATCCCGGCCTCTATCGTCTCGTGCGCGGGATGAGCAAGCTTTTCGGCCTCGGCGACACTTTCGAGGCATACGCGGTAAAGGCGGAGCAGTGAAGACCATTCTCATACTCGGCGCCGGTATCATGCAGATGCCCGCCATTCGGATAGCAAAGAGCAAAGGCTGGCGCGTCATTCTTGCCGACGGCAATCCGGACGCGCTGGCCCGCGACATGGGCGACAGTTTTGAGCACGTGGATCTGAAGGATCGCGATGCACTCGCAGAGATGGCTGCACGCCACAAGGGCGGCCGCGGTCTCGACGGGGTTTTCACCGCCGGTACTGATTTTTCCATCTCAGTCGCCTGGGTCGCCGAAAAGCTCGCTCTGCCGGGAATTCCGTTCGAGGTCGCCCGACGCGCGACCGACAAATGTCTCATGCGCGAGGCGTTCTCCCGCGCTGGGGTCGCGAGCCCCGATTTCGTCTGTTGGACGGGCACGGGGGATCCCGCTGCACTTTTGGGGCCGCGGCTTTCCTTCCCGCTCGTGGTGAAGCCGGTTGACAATATGGGCGCGCGAGGCGTGCGCCGCGTGGAAACTCGGGGTGATCTCGCCTCCGCGTGCGCTGAGGCGCTCAGGCTCTCGCGCTCCGCACGGGTCATCGTCGAGCGCTACATGGAGGGTCCCGAGCTGAGCCTCGACGCGATCGTGTGGCGGGGAGAGATTACGGTATGCGGCATCGCTGATCGGCACATATTCTTTCCGCCGAATTTCGTCGAGTTGGGCCATACAATGCCTACGTCGCTCGACCAAGGAACAGTGAGCGGCATCGTAGAGGTGTTCAAAGCGGGCATCAAGGCCATTGGAATAGACAACGGGGCAGCCAAAGGGGACATGAAGCTCACCACGTCCGGGCCGATGGTTGGAGAAATCGCCGCCCGCCTTTCAGGCGGTTACATGTCTGGTTGGACCTTTCCCCTGGCGTCGGGTGTCGAGGTGACGGAAGCCGCGATGAACATCGCCGTCGGGCTTCCTCCGGGTGATCTTGCACCCCGATTCCACCGCGTATGCGCGGAGCGGGCGTTGATCTCGATCCCCGGCACCGTCGGGGAGGTCGTGGGTGAGGAGGAGGCGCTGGCAACACCCGGTGTCCAGCATGTCTTCCTGCGTGTACAACCGGGAGACACTGTTGTATTTCCCAGCAACAATGTCCAAAAGTCCGGAAACGTCATCGCGGTAGCTGAAACGCGCGTGCAAGCCGTTGCCGCCGCCAACGCAGCTCTTGCCGCCCTTTGCGTTCGCCTCAAGCCGCAGGTGGCGACGACCAGCCGCTATCTCTATCACGAGTCGGGCAATGACATCTTTCCTGACGTGCCCCATGCGTTGCGAAAGGTGGTGGATGCGATGCCGGCGTCGCGCGGCGACCCTTCCTTCATCGACCCGGTCGGAACGATCACCGTTGTCGCGCTCAAGGCGCCGGACGCCGAGGAGGTTTTGGATTTGAACGCCGCGCCGCTTTTGCGTGTGGCGGACCGCGCGCTTCGGATCGCGAGTGGCGTTTTCGCCAAAGAAGGAGAACACGGCGGGTTCCAGGTGGGCAATATTTTCTGGAAGGCGCTGATGCGGGGCGGCCTCCAGGGGGGCATCTACCTTCTCGATTCTTTGCGCGAGGCGGCGCTTCATGGGGAGGTCCGGGAGTTCCTTTCGGCCCTATGAGAAGGATTTCCCTCGTTGCCGGGGTTTTTCTCTGCCTCGCCTCCGTGATGGTGCTGGGCGCTCAGGACAAAAACCTCCTCTCCCTCGCCAATGACCTCGGGGCTTTGCTGGAGTGGGATGCCCTTCGCGACATGGGGGTTCTCGATCTGGGTCAGGATCGCATTGCCCTGGGTGTCGGAAGCGACAGCGCTCTCATCAACTATCGACTCAAGATCACCATAGATCCGCCGACCCGGCGAGACGGCGCAGTCTGGCTCACAACGGCCGCGGTCACGGCCATCAGCGACGGAGTACAGAAGGACCGACTCGAGCATGCGGGAGAGCGGATGAGGGTCGCCGTGATTCTCATTGATCCGGGCCACGGCGGAAAGGACCCGGGAGGATTGGGCAGTTATGAGGTGGGCAAGAAGAAGGTGGGCATACAAGAGAAGGACGTGACCCTCTCCGTCGGCCTCAAGCTGCGCGACTTGCTCGCGTCCACGTTTCCCGACAAGCAAGTGGTCATGACGCGATCGACCGACACATTCATTTCCCTCGAGTCCCGATCAGCAATCGCCAATACGCTTCTGGATAAGACGACAGAGACGGTGCTTTTCCTCTCCATCCATGCGAATGTCTCGCCGTTCAAGCCGACCGCGTCGGGCTTCGAGATCTGGTGTCTGCCCCCGAGCTATCAGCGAAACGACCTGGTAGACGCGAAGAGTGTCGGAAAAGACAACCAGGATATCCTTTCAATCCTCAATTCGATGAAACAGGACGAGATCTCGCTGGAGAGCACGGTGCTCGCGCAAAACATCCTGGCCGGGCTGGACCAGAGCATCGGCGCCAAAAGTGGTGATAGAGGCCTGAAATTCAACGATTGGTCGGTGGTGCGCAACTCGCGCGTCCCGGCGGTGCTCGCGGAGGTGGGTTTCATCACCAATCCTGAAGAGGCGGCCCGCCTCGGTGACGATGCGTACTTGCAAGACGTGGCCAAGGGCATATACACTGGCGTAGACGCTTTTGTGACGCGATTTGAACGGAATGGGAGCAGCGGTGTTCGATAGGCTCGACTTCATCCTCAGGATGCGCATCAGCCGCAAGCCGGCGATCGTTGGGATTGCATTTCTCGGGATGCTCGTTCTTTCCCTCGCATTGTATCTCTTCTTGGGCAAAGGCATGGTGTCCCGCGTGCTGTACTTCCCCCGTGACAATGGCCGACATGGCCTTGTCGCGGAGCAGCGTTTCGTCCCTCGACACGCCGCCCTGGAGAAGGACATTGCCGAGCTTGCCGCCGGGATCCTTCTGGGACCGACCCACGTCCACGCGCAACGGCTTTTCCCGCGGGGCGGGCAGGTGGCCGCCTCCATGCTGAGCGGCAGGACGCTCTATCTGGATCTTTCACCCGATGTTCTCGTACCGGATCCCGAAGTGCCGGTAACCGTACAGGAAGCCCTGAGCGATTTGGAGAGGTCAATTCGATTCAACTTTCCTCGCATTCAGAGCGTCGTTTTCCTCATTGACGGGCAGCAGCCGCGCTTTGGTGAAAAGAAAAAGATTTGACAAAGACACCCCTGCAGCTATAATTGTAACTGTAACTCCGGAAGGAACTAGCAACGAAAGGAGTATTGCATGAAACGGCTGTTCGGTATTGTTGTCGTTGGGCTTCTTCTCGGCGGAACAGCGCTGCTTTTTGCCGATGAATCCGTGCTCATCGATTTCACGAAGCTCGGGGCTGATCAAGCGTTGGGGAAGGCGACGACCCCTTCGGAAAATGCCGCGACGCTTGTGGACTATAGCGCGGTGGCAGGCGCTTCGTTCACCGACGAGGAAAAGGCGGCGATGAAGTCGTCGCTGTCCCTCGGCAACTGGGAGGTCGTTCTTGCCTCCTCCGCCCGCTCCATCGTCAATCAGAGCGTGACAATGACCAAGGAAGCAGTGACCTCCGCCAAGGCCAAACAGTTCAATGGTGTAGACATGGCCAACAAGAAGATCCTCGGCGTGCGGGTACATTTTCCCCTCGAACCGTACAATTCCTGGGCCATGATCCAGCCGCCCTTCGACATCCCCGCCTACGCGGACAAGGATAGCCTCCAGGGTGACAAGCTCGTCGTAGCGGACGCCGACAAGGGTCTGGGCGCGAAATTCGACAGCTTCGGTGTCGTGAAGAACGTTGGCGTCCTGAAGAGCCTTTCCATCACCGTATACGGGGCGAACTACCCCAACGGTCTGGGCGTCATCGTTTCCGACCAGGACGGCAACCAGCAGACGATGTTCATGGATTATCTCCAGTTCGACGGGTGGCGAACCCTGACCTGGGACAACCCCAACTACATCACGGACGTCCGTAACCGAGAGTTGATCAAGTATCCGCTGTACCCCAAGGGCATGCCGTACCTCAAGCTCATTGGCATCGTGATCTATCGCGACGCGGCGCAAGAGGGCGGTGACTTCGTGACCTACGTCAAAGACATCACGGTCACCTACGACAAGGCCATCATGGATACCGCGCGGGACATCAACGACGAAGCGATCTGGGGCATCCTGCAGCAGCGCAACGAAGCGCGCCGTCTGGCAGAGCTCAAGCGCCTCGGCAATCTCCAGGTCATGCGCTTCCTGGAGAAGCAGAAGATGGACACCTCGTCAACGACAGCGAAATAGCCTGACCGCTTGAACGATAAGGAATCTTGAAAAGGGGCTGTCTGGGAAGCAATTTCCCAGACAGCTTTTTTTGTGTCCTGTTCCTATTGCATCCGTTGACTCGATTGTGTTTTGCGGAAGTGGTGGGGGGGCCGTGGCCCGGTGACGGGGACCTTCTCCGCGGCCGCTTCTTGCTTGCCTCAAGAAGCGGCTCGCCAGGGAGAGCTACAGCGTAGACAGGAAAGGAATGGAATCCACGCTCATCTTGATCCCAGCAAAGGTATGAAAGAGGAACGAGGGATCGCTTCCTACGAGGGTGCCCAAACCGAAGGAGTACACGTTGCCTTCGATACCGGTTTGGAGGGTGAGTGAGTTGTTCAGGCTGATGTCAAGTTCCGTCCCGAGAATCACCGAGTTCAGCGACGCCGTGCTCGCAGCCGTAATGAAGGAACGAGCGATACTTTGATAGGCAACCTTCACAATGAGCTGGTAGGGGACATTCTTGCGATAGAGGTTCGTGGTAAATGCATACTCGGTCATGCTGTCCACGGTTTCGTCGCTCGCCCCTTTCTGCTCGAAGGTGCTCGAGTTCAGCGACAAGGTGCAAATGGCGTTCGGCACATAGAATCCGAAAGCGATATCGCTCCGCGCCTGCAGATAATCACCCGTTTGGACGAGCTGGCCCCCTATAGAGCTGTCGGATCTGAATGAGACGAAGGCAAAGCCGGGCAGCTCCAGCTTGACCGAGGTGGAAATGCCCGACTTCAGGAGAGTGGTGGTGTCATTGAAAAGACCGAAGAATGGTCCGATGCCGACGCTGAGCACCTTCTGCGTATAATTGAAGAGCGTGTAGGAAGTATTGCGAAGCACCGGATCCGTGTAAAATCCTGTTTCAAAACTCACCGAATCGGAGATGGCCTGCGTGCCATACAGGGATAACCCCCAAAAATAGTCAGCTCCGGGAAGAGTCGTGTCGGTGGCGGCACGGTCGGTCTTGAATCCGAGGTTGCCCAGCCAGCCCTGCAGTCCCAGGTCAAGACTGAAGACCGCTCCCGCGCTCGTTCCGAGAAAAAGCACAACGAGAAGGACCATGGTTTTGACGTACCGCATCGGCATCAGAACTCCGCGCGAACGCCGACAAAGGCGTCCACGAGGTCGGTCAGAGAGAATGGCCACAGTTTTGTGTTCACCTTGATGGTCCAAAAAACCCCTGTTGTGCTGAATCCAATCCAGGGAGACTCCTTCAATTGGAAGACGCCGGTGGAGGATTGAAACCTGAAATTGCTTTCCAAGCCGCCGACGAGGGTGGCCTTCGTCAAGTCTCCCAGGGAGACGTTCAGGTTGACATCGAATGCACCGAGCTCCGTTGGATTGCTCTGCTGATCGTAGTATCCGGGATGCCAGAACAACGTGGGTATGATCGAGACGATACCCAAATGCAGGCGCGGCTCGACGAGCAGATAGAATAGATTTACGTTGGGGGTCGGGTCCACGAGCGGGTTCCAATAGGGAATACCCACTTGGGTGAGAAACTCGACATTGCGATTTGCCGCGTAAAAAAGGAGCCCGCCGCGATATTCCGGCTCTCCCGGAGCGGCAATATAAGTGGCGCCGGCGAATGCTTCAATCTTGATGGAGGGAAAGTTCAGGAGCAAACGAAAATCCCCGGAGTAATTTCCTAGCGTGTTGCTCTGAGTTGAGACACCCCCCGGGTATGTGGCATGCGTGTCCTCGTACGCGTAGAGATCAAGGCTTACTGTCTCTGGCTGCGGAATGTACTGGATGTGTGCGCCGGTTCCCTGCACCTGATAAATGCCGTCATAGAGGGGTCCGGTCGGGAAATAGAGAAAGCCGCGGTAAGAGGTCATGATCGGCGCGGCGCCGAACTGGTCGAAGCCTTCTCCGGACCCGAATGTATCGTTCTGCCCGACGAAGTAGGAGATCGTCATTGGAAGGCTGAAAACGTCTCTAATACTGATGCTTGCCGACAGAAAGGACAGATCAAGCGAAGCCATAGATACGGGCGTGTTTTCCAGATTCGTGCTGGTGAGTCCAAACGAGATGTTCCCGCCGAACTTATAGCCGCCCTGAATTTGCAAGGCCATGTCTCCATAGGTTTGGAGCGCGAACACTCCGCCGGAGGTTTGGCCGTGCGAAATGAGCTCCATGCTCGGCACGAGCAGGTCAGCGGGAAAGGCGAGGGCGCCTAGGAACAGGAAAAGCCCGAAGGCCGCAGCCTTTCGCACGGGGCGGGTACTTTTCATCATTCCGGTGTCCTCCTGTTGCTCCGGCAAGGGTATCACGACGAGATGCTTTTGAAAATATAGCGCTCCAGAGCCTTTTTATCCGTGGGATTCATCACGTCAAAGCGCAACGCGAGGATCTTCGACTTGTACAGCACGACGCTGGACGATGGACGCAGCTCTTTTCCGGAAACGGCGAACTCCATATGGTCAATCGGCGTGCCCGGCGGAAGAAGATCCGTGGCGGGGGGATTGAAGAGCTCGACCGCCATGCCACCGAGGCTTATGTCCACGATGCGTCCCGAAACTAATTGTTGCGAGGTGGTAATGCGGAAGCTCACGCGCGCAAGATCGTCAGGGTCGGGCTTTATGCGGATGTGCCGTCTCTGGCTATTGTGCGTGGAGAGCTTCGAAAAAATGGCGGCCAGCTTGGATCTCACGGTCTCGGTGTCGTAAGGCTTCAGCAGGTAGCCGGCGACGCCCAATTCCACCATGCGAAGAACCAGATCCTTGCTGGTCTGGACCGTGTGGACGATGACGGCAATGCTCTGGGTTGCCGGGGTCTGTTTCAAAGCGGTCACCAGGGCTATCCCGTCGACGTCCGCGTTGTCTATGTCGACGATGGCCCCCTCGATTGCATCACCTTTCGTGATGGCCTCGAGCGCCTCGAGGCGATTTGCAACCGGCAGACCCTTGATGCCGAAGGAAAGTAACGTGTAGCAGAGCGACTCGCGCACTGAGAGCGAGCTCTCGACTACGAGAAAGATCACGATATCCCCTCCTGCGTTTTCGATACTACACGGGATGCCAATCACGGTCAATGCGTTCGACGACCGGGGTGACGGTGAATGGCTTGACACGAGGTGGGAGGGCTTTGTATTGTCGTTGACGCACACGGCGAGGCGATTGCTCGCCAATGGGCGGCTAGCTCAGTCTGGTTAGAGCACCAGCTCGACACGCTGGGGGTCAGAAGTTCAACTCTTCTGCCGCCCATTTTTCCACGCTTGTGAGAACGGATTCGCGTTGCCCGCATGAGATTGAAAGCATTCGACTACCTCGCCATTTCCCTGTCCCTGCTCGCCGTGGGCGGTTTCTCGATCTACGCATACGCCGGTCGGAACAAGACTGGGGATGTCGTGATAGAAGCCTCGGGGGAACAGTGGATCTATCCCCTCAATGTGGACAGAACGGAATCCGTGCGGGGCCCCATTGGGGCCACGATCGTCGTTATCAAAGACGGCAAGGCTTTCGTGCAGGATTCGCCCTGTCCGGACAAACTTTGCGTCCATATGCCCGCCATTTCGCAACCGGGACAGTGGATCGCATGCCTGCCGAACCGCGTGTTCGTCCGCGTCAGGGGAACGAGTGACCAGAAAATCGACGAGCTCTCCTACTAAACGAGCGGATCTTGTCGCTTTCCTAGGCGCGATCTGTCTGTTCCTCTCCGCCATCGAGTACATGATCCCCAAGCCCATTCCGTTCCTGCGGGTGGGAATCGCCAATCTGCCCATCCTCATCAGTCTCGATCTGCTGCCCATTCCGCTTCTTCTTCTCGTCGTCGTACTGAAGGTGATCGGTCAGGGCTTGATCGGCGGCACTTTGTTTTCCTACGTGTTTCTCTTTTCGGCCGTGGGTTCATTCGCCAGCGCCTTCGCCATGATCCTTTTTCGAAGGATCTTCGGCCGGCACATGTCTCTTGTCGGCGTCGGGGTGTTGGGCGCACTTTTCAGCAATATGACCCAGATCGTCCTGGCGCGTTTTCTCATATTCGGAGAGGGCGCTTGGCTCATTGCGCCGCCATTTCTCGCCCTCGGAACCGTAACGGCGACTGCGCTGGGCATCTTCGCCGAGCGCTTCGTGGCACGTTCGCGCTGGCTGGCCACTTTGCGGGCCGCGCTATGAGGAAAGAGGCCACGACGCCTCTGGGCGCCTTTCTCCAGAACAATGCCTCCCCCCGCGTTCTCTTTCTCGCCGGAGCGTTGCTTTTTCCCGCTTTTCTCATGCAGCAGGATATTCTGCTGCGAGCATTGGAGATTCTTCTTTTCATCTGCCTGAACGCGCTCTCCGGCCGACGGATTCGCGTCCTGAATTATGTCGTGGTCACGGCAGGGATCGTCGTGTTCAATCTCGTCATTCCGACGGGGAGAGTTCTCGTTACGGTGCTCGGGTTGTCCATCACGGAAGGGGCGTTGAAAAGCGGATTGCTCAAAGGAACCGCGATGTCGGGGCTCATCGCCCTGTCCCAGTTCTCCATCCGGGCCGATCTCCATCTGCCGGGCCGAATCGGCGGTCTTATCGGACGCTCCTTGTTCTACTTCGAAAAGATCATGGGTGAAAGGAGGAGGATCGATCGCAGGGACATCATTGGCAGCATCGATACGCTCTTGATCGAGGTGCAGGCCGCTGGCGCGTTGGAAGCAGGCGCTGGCCGTCTGCGGGTCCGTTCGAGCGTTGCCGGGTTGGCCGTGCTCCTCCTGATCGTAGCGGTCAACTGGGGCGCCTACGTCTTCACGCTGATCCACCCAAAACCTTTCTGGGGCTGAAACATACGATTCGCCAACATTGTCGGTCCCTCGCCATTCTGCTACCATCGCCAGCCGTGATCAAACAGTTCATTCGAGACACATGGCGTCTCGCGTTCGATCTCCGTTCGTGGCGCGCCGGGATGAAGGCTTTGCGCATGCCCTCACTGGTAATCGCCGCTTTTTCATGCGCCTTGGGTGTATCCCTGGCCTATCGCGACGGTCATGGCGATCTCCTGAACGCCATCGCGGTCATGGCCGCGGGTCTCCTCGTTCAAGCGGGGGTCAATCTCGTCAATGACTTTTTCGAGTTTCGCCAGAAACGCGTCGAAGACAAGGTCGCTTTTCTCGGACTGTCATCGTCGGATCGTGAGCTTCTCGAGGTGCTCATATTTCTCATAGGGCTCGCCCTGTTTGGACTGGCCGGCCTGATAGGTCTATTCCTCGTGTGGCGCACTCACTGGCAGCTGCTTGTCCTGGGCGCGGTGGGATTCGCCGGAGGCTTCTTCTACACAGGGGAGCCGCTGAACTACAAGCGCCGAGGGTTGGCGGTGGTCGTGGTCTTCTTCCTGATGGGCATCATGATGGTTGCCGGGTCCTACTACGGTGTTGCCGCGACCATTTCCACGGACGTCATCGTGTCCTCCATCCCCATGAGCTTCCTTGTTTCACTGATCCTGCTGGCCAACGAGCTGCGGGACTTCGAATCGGACGTGCGTTTCGGCATCCGAACCCTCGCGGTACGCATCGGCTATCGGCGCGCGATATTCGTCTACTGCGTCTTGCTCTTCCTTGCTTATACGGGGCCAATCGTGCTTCGTGTGGCAGGGGTCATGCCGCGGATTTGGTTGGTATATCTGGCCCTTCCGTTCATCGTTCCACCCTTTCTCTTCATGAGGCGTCCCGCGGAAAAAAGGAAGGGGATCATTCCCCTCGTCATGCTCCATCATCTGGTATTCGGGATTCTGTATTGCATATCATTCTGGAAAGGATAGACATGAAAACGCGCGCAGTGGTCTTCACTCTCATCGTGCTCGCAATGACGGGGCGGGCATTCGCCGATCTCAAGATCGGGCTCATGCCGGCCGACAACTCGATCCCTCTCGTCGTTGCCGAGAAAAAGGGTCTGTTCGAGGCGGCAGGGGTGAAGGTCGAGCTTGTCCCGTTCACGGGACAACTGGAACGTGAAACAGCCCTCCAGACCGGAGCTATCGACGGCACCGTCTCGGATCTCATCAATGCGATCCAAGCTTGGTCGCGCGGCTTCGCTGTTCAGGTAACATCGGTAACGGAGGGAGACTTCAGCCTTCTCTCTTCACCGAAGTCCGCTCTGCGAACGATCAGCGATTGGAAATCGGGATCGCGAGCAAAAGTGAGCACGGGATTGCTGGAGAACAGCATTGTCTATTATCTCTCGGAGCGCATGCTGAGCGCGGCAGGGGCGGATCCATCGCGCATCGATCTCGTGCCCATTGTCGCGCTGCCGACGCGCCTGGAGATGCTGCTGGCGGAAAAGATCGAAGCCGCGTGTCTGCCTGAGCCGCTGGCGACACTCGCCGAGTCCCGTGGCGCGCATCGTCTGGCCGAGTCTGACGGCATGGGTACCACGCCTGGCGTGCTTCTGTTCACGAAGAAGGCACTGACGGAAAAGTCCGCCGATATCCGCGCCGTCTATACTGCCTATAACGCAGCTGTTGACGAGGTGAACGCGCATCCGGAAGCCTATCGTCAAACTATCGTGACACGGTGCGACTTTCCGCCTGCCGTTGCCACCATCCTGCGGATTCCGCGGTTCCAGCACGCGTTTCTCACCTCCGTAGCGCAGTTCAGCGACGTGGCGCTCTGGATGACGCAAAAGGGATTGGTGAGCAAGGCGCCCGCGTACTCCGATGTGATCGCCGCCGGATATGCCGCCGCGCATGTTGCGGGTCAATGAGTGCTCGGCCGAATACGCGGGTCATCGGGTCCTCGACCCGATCAGCCTGCGCGTCGGGCCCGGACAGACCTGCTGCATCGTGGGACCGAGCGGATGCGGCAAAACCACCTTTCTGCTCTGCGCGGCGGGATTGAAGACCGCTCTGGCGGGCTCGGTGGATCTTGACGGCTCACCGGTTGCCCCCGGCGATCGACGCGTCGGTCTGATACTGCAGCAGTACGGTCTGTTCCCCTGGTTCACGGCCCGCGAAAACGTCGCCCTCGGCTTGAAGATCCGCGGTGTTGCTTCCCATGAACGACACGAGGCCGCGGAGGCCGAGCTCGCTCGCGTGGGGCTGGCCGGGCTGGGTGGGCGTTATCCGCGCGAGTTGAGCGGCGGCGAACAGCAGCGCGTCGCCATCGCCCGGTCCATGGCCCTCACGCCTCGGTTGCTCCTGATGGACGAGCCCTTTTCCGCGCTGGATATGCTGACACGCGAGGCGCTTCAAGAAGTGCTTCTTTCGTCCCTCGCGTTGCGCAATGTAGCGGTCGTGCTCGTAACCCACAGCATCGAGGAGGCGGTGTACCTCGGTCAGTCCATTGTGCTTTTTGCCGGAAGCCCGGGCCGCGTCGTGGCTCGCATCGAGAACCCCGAACAAGGTATGCCGCGGCATAGGACAAAGGAGGTCTTTTTTCGTCGCTGTGGCGAGGTGCGGGCGGCCATGGAACGGGCGAAGGCGGGCTGATATGGGTAGAAGGCTGCTCATCGGTTCGATGGGTATCGCGGCGGTGATTGGCATCTGGTGGCTCCTTTCCGCGCTCGTTCCCGTTGGTTTCATTCCCGCCCCGGACGTCGTTTTCCTCCGCTTTCTGCAGCTGCTGCCCAGGACCCTGGCCCTGCACGCGGCGGTGAGCCTGGGGCGGGTTGCCATAGCACTCGCTGCCGCGCTTGCAATCGCCATCCCCTTGGGTATGGCGATCGGGCGGGTGGGTTACCTCGACAAGCTATTCACACCGGTGACATACCTTCTGTATCCCATTCCGAAAATTGCCCTCCTGCCGCTTCTCATGCTCCTGTTCGGGTTAGGAAATCTTTCCAAGGTGCTGCTCGTCTTCCTCGTGCTGTTTTTCCAGATACTCGTGTCCGTGCGCGACGCAGCCCGGGACGTTCCGACGCAATATCTGGTGTCATTGAAGTCGCTGGGTGCGACGCGATGGCAGTCGGTGAGATACGTCCTGATGCCAGCGCTGGTCCCGTCGCTACTTTCATCGTTACGCATCGGGACAGGCACCGCCCTTGCCGTTCTGTTTTTTGCCGAAACATTCGGCACCACGAGAGGATTGGGATGGTTCGTGATGGAAAGCTGGATGAGGATTTCCTACGTGGATATGTTCGCCGGAATCCTGTGCCTGGGGCTTGTGGGGCTCCTTCTGTTCGCAGCCATTGATCTTTTGCAGCGGCTTCTCTGCCGCTGGCAACCCCGAAGCGGCGCTACTTCATCAACGTGAAGCGTGGATCGCTGAGGGTGAAGCGGGAACGGAGACCGCTGGTCACGTAGACTTCCCTTTTTTCAGTGATGAAAATCGCATCAATGGCGCCCTTGAGGCTTTCAATGAATTTGCGGCCTTTGTCCAGACCCATTGTGAATACCAGCGTGTCGTATCCGTCAGCCGTAATGGAGTCGGGGGCAACGATGGCCACGGCCGAAAGACCGTTCCACGCGGGATAGCCATTGCGCGCATCGAGGATATGGAAATAGCGCTTCCCGTCCCTTTCGAAATAACGCTCGTACGTCCCAGCCGTCGTGACAGAGCCGCCGGTGATGTCCACGTACCCGATGGCGGTGCCGCGCGCCTCCTCGGGATTCTGAATGGCAATGCGCCAGCGCGAGCCGTCGGGTTTCGTGCCCATCGTGAGCACGTTTCCGCCCAGGTCTATGAGCGCGGCTCCTACGCCTTTTGCCTTTACCACGCGGGCAACTTCGTCGGCAGCGTACCCTTTCGCGATAGATCCGAGATCGATTCCCATTCCTTGTTTCCGGAGAAAGACCGTCCCCGCGGCGGCATCGAGAACTATGTCGTGATAGTTGATGAGGCTTATCGCCTTTTTGATCTCCTGCGGCTCGGGGATGCGAGCCTTCGGGGTGCCGATTCCCCAGAGCTTCACGAGCGGCTGTACGCTGATGTCAAAGGCTCCATCGCCGTCTTCCGAGTATTCCAGGCCGCGCTGAATGACGGTGAAGACATCAGAGGTGACCGCGACGGGCTTCTTGCCCGCGGCCGCATTGATGGCGTCCACTTCGCTTCCCGGCCCATTGATGGTCATTCGCGTGTCGATTTCACCGATTCGGGCAAATGCGGCATCGAGGATCGCGGGGGACCCGTTGGCATAGAGTCGCACCATGCAGGTGGTGCCCAAAAGGTCGTATACGGTGCGCTCCAGAGGCGCGGCGGCAGCCGCCGAAGGAGCTGAAAGGATGAACAGCAGGCATAAGAACGACGTCAATCCGCGGCCAGTGTGAATCGCACGCATCATGAACACATATATAGCACAATGCGGGGGCGACACGCATCAGGGCCGCCGCCCACCACGCTCGTGATCTGCTGGTGTGCACGTTCCAAAACGTGATGCCGTTGACAATTTGCGCCCGCTCAGTAGGATAGATGCTTTCCGGAGAGGAGAATCATGCCAGACATAACCCGCATCGTCGTGCTAGGCGGTGGGTACGGTGGCGTAGAAGCCGCCAAAGCCCTGGATCGCTCGCTCGGCGCCAGACGAGACGTGGAAATCACGCTTATCGATAGAAACTCATACCACACGCTGATGACGGAGCTCCACGAAGTGGCCGGCGGACGTGTCGAGCCCGAATCGGTCCAAATAAGCTTCAAGAAGATTTTCGGCGGCCGCAACATCCATCTCGTCATGGACACGGCCACAACTGTGGATTTCACCAATCGCATCGTCGTTTCGCAGACAAACCGTTACCCCTATGATTACCTCGTCATTGGTGCCGGCGGAGAGCCCGAGTTCTACGGCATCCCCGGCATCAAAGAGAACGCCTTCACCCTGTGGTCATTCGACGACGCGATGAAGATCCGTCGGCACATCGAGGACATCTACCGCAAGGCAGCCGCCGAGCCCGACAAGGCCAAACGCGCCGAGATGCTCACGTTCGTCGTCGCCGGGGCGGGCTTCACCGGCATCGAGCTGGCCGGCGAGCTGATGGATCAGCGTCTGGTGATGTGCCGTCACTATCACATCGACGAGAAGGAAGTGCGAATCGTCGTCGTGGAGGCGCTGGACGCCGTCATCCCCAATCTGCCGTTGAATCTCCAGCACAAAGCGAAGGCCTACCTGGAACGCCGCGGAGTGGAGCTCATGCTGAAGTCGCCCATCGTGGGCGCCGAGGCGGGAAAGGTGCTGCTCAAGGGCACAACGGGCATTGCCACACGGACATTCATTTGGACGTGCGGAATCCAGGGATGCGAGTTCGCCGGCAATCTCGCCGTGACCAAGGGCAAGTGCGCGAATCGGCTCTGCCGCCTTGCCACGACTCAGGGCACCTGCGGCGTCAAGGATTGCACGTTCTCAAAGGATCGTTATGTCGAGGGCAAACGCGGACGGCTCCTCGTGAACGACTACATGCAATCAGTCGACTACCCCAACGTCTACGTCGTGGGCGACGTCTCCTGGTATCTCGAGGGAAAGCGGGTCATCCCTCAGGTTGTCGAAACAGCGGTACAGACCGCGGATACCGCCGCGCACAACATAATCGCCGAGATCGTGCACGGCGAGGCGAAGGCCTTCAAATCCAACTATCACGGCATCATGGTTTCGCTGGGCACGTATTCAGGCGTCGCCAAGGTCATGGGCATCTCTCTCACGGGAATTTTCGCCATCGCCGTAAAGCACATGATCAATGTCGTTCACCTCTTCGGCGTCGGCGGTTTCAATCAGATATGGGAATACGTGAAGCACGAATTCCTCGACGTGAAAAATCACCGCTCTTTCATCGGCGGTCTGGCCGCGTACAAGATCCGCGGATACTGGCCGCTGCTCCTGCGCCTGTGGCTGGGCTTCATGTGGGTGGTCGAGGCGACAAACAAGATCACGGAAGGGTGGCTCAATTTCAGCACGGGCAAGAGCCAGACGGGATGGATGTTTTCCCCGGGCGTGATTCAGGCGGGTCTGAAGGTGCCCGATGCAACCGCCGCCGCATCCGCAGCGGAGGGAGCTGCCTCCACCGCCACCGCGGCAGTCGCGGCCGTGGCCAGCGCGGCGGACGCAACATCCTCGGCATCCACGGCGGCCACGGGTGCGGTAGCCGCAACCGCGGGAGCCGCTACGGCAGCTGCCGCGACTTCCGCGCCGGGGCCCTGGATGGATACCACCAAGACAATCCTCTACCCCAACGGAGCCTTCGTGACGTGGTTCCGCCACTGGTTCATGGACGGCATTTTTTCACATATCCCCTACAACTGGTTCCAGGTCATCGTGGTGTTCACCGAGCTCCTGGTGGGTCTTGCGCTGTTCGGTGGATTCTTCACGTGGTGGGCCGCGGTGGTCTCCCTCGGGTTGTGTCTCATTTTCACCCTTTCGGGGATGTTCGCGTGGAACCAGGCGTGGTTCTTCTTTGCCGCCATCCTCATGATGGGCGGCGTGGGTCGCGCCTTCGGTTTGGACAGCTGGACCGTCCCATTCTTCAAGAGATGGTGGAACGGGACCCGCCTCGCGCGGCGGCGCCACTGGTACGCCGACGAACCGACGAAATAGGGCATGCGGTCCTTTTGGGAAGGACATCCAGAGATAGAATGCTACCTGGACGAGGTGCGACGCGCGATACTGGATCGCGCGTCGACCGACGAGCCCGAGGTACGATCCACGATAGAGCAACTGCTGGAGTCCAGCGGGAAGATGCTCCGCCCCGCCTTTGCGCAGCTGGCCGCGCGATTCGGATCACCGGATGAACCGCGGATCGTGCGGGTCGGGGCGGCCATCGAGATGCTCCATATGGCCACGCTCGTTCACGACGATATCATCGACGGCTCCGCGCTACGCCGCGGCGTTCCAACCCTTCAGGCACGCCGCGGTGCCCGTACGGCGGTTCTCGTCGGTGATTGGCTTTTCGCGGCATGTTTTTCCCTCGTTGCCGATTTCGCGCGCGCGGAGAATGGTCGCTCACTTTCTCGGATTGTCGCGCGCATCTGCGGCAGCGAGCTGAGCCAGTCGGCAGATCGTTTCGTCGTCCATACGAGTGTTCGTCGGTACCTGCGACGTATTGCCGGAAAGACGGCGGCCCTGTTCGCCCTCTCGTTTCACGTCGGTGCGGAGGAGAGCGGAGCAAGCGCACCCATCACGGCGACGTTACGCCGGCTGGGATACTGTCTTGGCATGGGTTTCCAAATCATCGACGACATACTGGATTTTGCAACGGCGGGAAGGCATTCGGGCAAGCCAACCGGGAGCGACCTGTCACAAGGCATCTATACTTTGCCGGCGATACTCGCCCTCCAGAGCGAAGACGGGAGCCTTGCGCACAGACTCGGCCACCGCCCCCGCGGCAGAATCGGCGTGACTCGCTCCGCCCGCCGCATCGAGTCACTCGGTGGCATCGAGAGGGCACGTGCATTTGCGGAGAAATATACCCAGCGCGCGTTGCGCGAGATCGACAAGCTGCCGGAGTCGGACGCCGCGGTGACGCTGCGGGAAATCACCAATCGGCTGCTTGCGAGAACTTATTGACAGCGCCACCGTCGACGAGTTAGTGTTTTATCAAGTATATCTTGTGAGGAGGTAATTGATGCAGAAGAGACTTGTCGCTCTTGTCGTGGTGCTGCTCGTGTTCGCATCACTTGGGGCGTTTGCTGCGGAGAAAAAAAGTGCCGACATTCCCTGGCTCGTTTCCTACAACTCCCCGGGAACCACTGACCTTATGGTGACTGCCGGATGGGTGGACCTCGGCGTCGGGGCTCAGGCGGCGCTCAGCCTCACATTCGGTGATTTCAACATCGGCCCCGTTCCCCTTTCCTGGGGCGTGACCGTGGTCGGCAACGTCGGCGTGCTTGCTGATCTCGAGATCGGCGCCGGCGCATTCGTCAGCCTGGACTGGGGCGTCGACTTTGGCGCGAGCTCGAGGTTCGAGGGCCAGATCGGCATCGGCCCCGGTATTGCGCTGTCACTCGGTGGGTATTCATTCTGGACGTCACCCTTTGGAATCGGCATCGGCGAGTACAACTCTTGGACGTGGTGGTTCTCCAACAATTTCGGCCTCAACTTCCAGGATGTTTGGGTGAACACATTTGCGGGGCTGTATTCGCCCAACCTTTACGGCTACACACTCGGCGTGGACCTCAAGCTCTAATTCAAGTCGTGCATTCGACAGGGGCTGTCCAAAACGGGCAGCCCCTTTTTTTGTCTTGTGGTCGAAGGGTGGGGCGCGCTATGGTGAGGGCTCATGAGCGTCCTGGAAGCCGACATTCTCATCGTGGGGATTCCCTTTCTCTTTTCCTTCGGCTGGTTTCTTTTCTGGGTCTTCCGCATTCGGGGCGCGGCAAAAAAGAAAAAGACCGCCAACCTCGTCGGCCCGATCAGCCAGGACCCGCCCGACGCTGAGAGCTGATCAATCATTCATCAGGCGATTTTCTCCTTTGTCGGTCAATCCGCTCCCGCGGCCTTGACGCACGTCAAGCGACCCGGCCTATAGTAGCGCGAGGCACGCCCGGAGATGCATACGACCCCAGCGCCATTCTTCGAAGCTCGTAAACTGTCCTTTCGATTTCCGGGGATCGAGGGAAGGCAGGGACGGAGCGTGCTCAACGATTTCTCCCTCTCCCTCGCCCGCGGCTCGCTCTCAGTGCTTCTGGGCGCCGCCGATGCCGGGAAGACCACCTTTTCCCGTATAGCGGCCGGGCTCATCCCTCGATTCACCGGTGGGCGACTTTCCGGCACGATGCTTCTGGGCGGTCGCGACGCTTTGACCCAGCGCCCCTACGAGTTGATGGAACAGGTAGGGGTTGTCGCACAGAGCTCGGACGAACAGATTTTTCTGACCCGGTGCGACACCGAGATCGCCTTTGCCTTGGAGTCACTCGGCATGCCGCGCTCTCGGATGCATGAAAAGGTTCACGAGAGCCTTCAGATCATGGGCCTCGGTGGCTTCGAGGCCCGCAACCCTTCGACACTCTCGGGCGGCGAAAAGAAGAGGCTTTTGCTGGCGTGCCTGTACGCAATCGGTCCGGAGCTCTGGATCCTCGATGAATCCCTTGCCGAGCTTGACCTTGCTTGGAAACGAAGGACCGTGGCCCTCCTTTCTGAGATCCAAGCCACCGTCCTCATTCTGGATTCGCGGTGGCAGGAGGGCCTCATTCAGAGCGCAACGAGCTTCGCGCTGCTTTCCAATGGAATGGTGAATGCCAGCGCCACCTCTGCGGATGACGGGACATTCAGCCGTGCACTCGGAGCGGCGGGAATCACACCGGGGGAAGCGTTGGATCCTCCGGTAATCCGGGCGCGTCGGCATTTTCTCAGCGTCAGGGATCTGCGCTACACGTTTCCGGGCACGGATGGGTTCTCTTTGAGAATCGATGCGCTGGACCTTTTCGAAGGGGAGATGTGCTGCCTTCTCGGACGCAATGGATCTGGAAAGTCGACACTGGGCCGGATCCTGTGCGGCTTGCTGCGACCTGACGGCGGAACCCTCACGTTCGCGGATCTCGGCGTTCCCGCTTTCGGCGATGCCTTGTGCGCCCATGTCGGGTACCTCTTCCAAAACCCGGATCACCAGATTTATCTGCCGACGGTCCGGGAAGAGCTCTCTCTCGGGCTCGCGCGCCAGGGGAGCAGCCGTGTGGAGATAGCGGAACGCGTAGACGCCGCGGCCATGCTTTTCGGGCTTCCGGACCTCGACGAGCCCCCCGCGCTCATGAGCTACGGAGCCCGTCGCAGACTGCAGGCGGCTACGTATTACCTGCTTGCGAGGCGTCTGCTGATCCTCGACGAGGTGGACTCCGGTCTCTCGTACAGAGAATTGGAAGGCCTCATTGCGGCGCTCCGCAAGGGCGGAGCCGGTCTTGTGCTCATCACGCACGACATGCGTTACGCCCGATCCATCGCGGATCGAGTGCTCGTCATGGGCGGCGGAAGAGTGATTGCCGACGTGAGTCGGCCCTCATTTTCCAGCTTGGAGTCCCTGGCGCCGGAGACGTTTCTCCCATGATTGTCGATTTCTACAAAACCGGTTCCAGTTTTCTCCATAGATTCGATCCCCGCGCGAAGCTCATCCTTCTCGTTCCACTCTTTGCCTGCTTCTTCTTCCGCGTTCCCCCCTCGGTTCTCGTTCCTTACTGCTGCGCCCTCATCGCATTGGTTGCCGCTACGCTCGGACCCGGAGAGTTGTTGTCGCCGTTGAAGGCAATAGGCCCGGTTCTTGTCCTTATCTGCCTTCTCACGCCGCCTTTCCACAGAACGGGGACTCCCCTGTGGCAGGTCGCCGGCGTTGTCGTGGTCACCACCGATGGAGCGCGGGAAACGACGCTCATGGTCCTCCGATTCCTCGGGATCACATTCGGATTTTTCGCGGTAGTGCGGACGGTCTCCCCGGAAGACCTCGTGCTGAGCCTCCGCTGGTTCCGTTTGCCCTACGGGGCATGCCTTGTGGTGCTCATCGCTTTGCGAACGATTCCTTCATTGGTGGGCACGTGGCACAACGTCCAGGACGCTCATCGGCTGCGATCCGCTGGCCAAGAACGTACCCGGAAAAGACGGCTATCATTGGGCGCGTACATGCCTTTGCTCACTTCCGTGCTCATCGAGGCTGTCAAACAGATCCCCGTGCAAGCCATGGCGCTGGAAAGCCGCGGATACGGCCGTCGAACACACCGCACCTCCTTTGCGGACCTGCCCACCGGACCGCGCGCGTTGCGGGATGCATTCATTGCACTGGGTATCGCCATGCTGTTCGTCGCGCCCGCCTTCATCCCCTGGTGACCGTTGTCTTTTCCCGATCGCGGATTTTGCCTATACTGAATCCCGGAGGCGTCAATGAATGATGAACGGCCGGCTCTCTCGCCGGCATTTCGCATAGCATCCATTGCAATCCTTGCGGCGGTAACCACCGTTTTGACCAGGGTCGTCCAGATACCCACGGTGGCCCGGGGCTACATCAATCTCGGAGATGTGGCCATCGTGTTCACCGCGTTGACATTTGGGCCCTTTTCGGCGGCACTTTCCGGCGGGTTGGGCACGGCGCTTGCCGATCTCCTGAGCGGTCCCTTCGCCTTCTGGGCGCCCATTTCCCTTGTGGTACACGGCCTTCAGGGATTGGTGGTCGGCGTGATAGCTGCGGCGCGACCGACCAACATTGTCGTACGCATAATCGCCGGAGTCGCGGGGATGGCGATTGTCGCCGGGGGATACTTCGTCGCGGGAGGTTTCATCACCGGCTGGGGACCATCCCTCGTCGACGTACCGGCCAACATTCTCCAGGGGGGTGTCGGGGTCGTGCTGGGAATTCTTCTGGCCATCGCCGTCGCTCGCGCCTATCCGCCCGTTAGGCAGTGGAAATGGTAGAGACACTGCCGGCCGCGATCTCTTCCGTCCGCGATCGCATCGGCGCCGCGGCGCGTCGCGCGGGTCGGCTGCCTTCCGAGGTCCGGCTCATGGCTGTCACCAAGAACTTTCCACGCGAGACGGTGCTTGCGGCACAAGCGGCGGGTCTTGTCCTGTTCGGAGAGAATCGGGTTCAGGAGGCGGAGCTGAAATACGCGGGCATCACACCGCGACCGGAGATTCATCTCATTGGCCATCTGCAGCGGAACAAGGCAAAGACTGCAGCTGGACTTTTTTCCTGCGTTCAATCCATCGACAAAGTCGAAACCGCCGAGGCGCTCAATGCTCGATGCGCGGAATCAGGCCGAACACTGGATGTCCTCCTGGAGCTGAATACGAGCGGCGAAGAAAGCAAGTCCGGTTTTCATTCCCGGGACGAGCTGCTGGCGGGATTCGAGGCCATGGAAGGATTGAGCCACGTGCGTGTCCGCGGGCTCATGACCGTTGGCCCGCTCGACGCGGAGGAGCGCGGGGTCCGTGCCTCATTTTCGATGCTGAAGAAGCTTTTCGACGATGTCCGGCGTACGCGGTCGCGCGATGTCTTCGACATCCTCTCCATGGGCATGTCCGGCGATTTTGAGATCGCAATTGAGGAAGGGTCGACTTTGGTTCGCCTTGGCACGGCGCTTTTCGGCGCGCGGGTCTATGCATGAGCCGACAATGCGCGAAGCGAACGCTCGCCGTCATTCTCTTCGTGCTCCTGGCGGGCAGCGGTGTTTTCGCGGACGATCATACCCCCAAGCCGTACTCGCCCGACGAATTCCAGACCTGGGCGAAGGATCTGTGGCGCGCGGATGTGATCATGGTCGGATCGTTTCCTTTCGCGATTTTCGCCACGTTCGAGGTGTACGACACTATCCGCTACGTGGGCAACAAATTCGACTCAAGCTATGCCCCCTGGCCGCTGGGTTCCGGCTCCACGGCGGGCTACACGAGCGAGGAAACCCTGTGGCTCGCCGTGTCCGCCGTGTCGTTATCGGCGATTGTTGCGGGTCTCGACTTCATCTTCGGGCAGCTCGATGCAGCTTCCCCACACGGTTGAGACCCGCGTCTCGGACGCATCCGAGGCGGGCGTCCGGCTCGACGTATTCCTGACGGCAAAGCTTGGGCAGCATACGCGCAGCCAGTGGAAGGCGCGCGTGACCGATGTCGCGGTCAACGGCGCCCCGGCCCGCATGTCGCGGATCATGCGCGTCGGGGACATCGTGCATCTCACCTATGCCGACCCCCCGCCCATGGACCTTCTTCCCGAATCGATTCCGCTTTCGGTCATCTTCGAAAACGACGACGTCGTCGTCATTGACAAGGCTCAAGGCATGGTGGTGCATCCGGGCAGCGGCAATCACTCCGGTACGCTCGTGAACGCACTCCTCTTTTGCTACGAAGGTCTCGCCAAAGGGTTCGGGACGGAGAATCCTCGACCGGGCATCGTCCATCGGCTGGACAAGGAGACGTCCGGCGTGATGATCGTGGCCAAGAATTCACGCGCCCACGAGGAGCTTGCAGCGCAGTTTCGCGACCGAAGCGTCCGCAAGCGCTATGTGGCGCTCGTCGTGGGCGCGCCCGCGGAGCGCGAGGGGATCATCGACATGCGGATCGTACGCGACCCGCGCAATCGGCAGCGTTTCACGTGCACGGCGGCCGGTGGCCGCGCGGCGGTCACGCGCTACAAGGTTCAAAGGATCTACGTCGCGGGCAGCGCGCGCTATTCGCTCGTGCTGTTGGCTCCTCGAACCGGCCGTACTCATCAATTGAGAGTCCATCTGCGTCACATCGGCGCCCCGATTGTCGGCGATCCCTTGTACGGGGTGAAGGACGCGATTACCTCAGCGGCGACTCTCATGCTCCATGCGCGAAGTCTGACGATCCGTCTGCCGGGGGAGGCGGAGCCTCGGACATTCACGGCGCCTCTGCCGGCCCGTTTTCGCCAAACACTCCGAACGATTCAGAGCGTCTCGCCGAGCAAGGGATTGTAGAGCTTCTCGATCCCGACCTTGGAGGGAGGACCATGACCGGGGAAGAGGAGCACCTCGTCGCCGAGGGGGAGGATTTTGCGCCGCACCGTTTCAAGCAGAAGCCCGCGAGCGTAGCCGTCCCGCGTGCTTCCGATATTCCCTGCGGTCAGGGTGTCGCCTGTAAAGAGCAGGTTTTCTATGTGAAAGCACAGCGAATCAATCGAATGCCCCGGGGTCTCTATGACGTTGACGGTGAAATCACCCAATTTCAGTGCTTCACCTCCGGCAATACGACGCGCGGGAAAGTCGAGGATACTGGGATGGCTTGCATAAATGGCGGCGTCGTACACCTTCAGGATTCCGCGGATGCCGTTGATGTGGGCATTATGCGCGTGGGTGACGAGGATCGAGCGAACATAGAGCCCATTGGCTTCCACCGCTTGAAGGAGCGCGGAGTCGAACACCCCCGGATCCACGAGAATCGCGTCCCCCCCCGCGTCGGGTCCTACGAGGTACGTGTTGGAGAATCCGACTCGCGAGAACAGCGAATAGAATTTCACGGCAATGGCTCCACGTAGACCGCTTCGTTCGTGTTGGAGGAGCGGAAGTCGACGCTTTCACGATGAGGCAGGTCGAAGTATGCGCGCGTGAGGTTGCAGTCGCGCATGCTCACACGCTCCAGAACGGAGCCGACGAACCGCGAGCCATAGAGATTGGAGTGGTCGAAGCTCGTTCCTACCCCATGGATGCCTAGAAAATTGGTCTGGACGACCTCGCAGTCGCAAAAGGTGCAATCCAGGAACTCGGATCCGGCGCAGACGGCGTTCTGAAGCGTCGCGCCCGTGAAGTCGCAGTGCTCGAAGGTGGCTCGATCCAGAAACGAAAGATGGATCTGGGCGTCGCGGAACGTCACGCCGACAAAGGTGGCCGCGGTGAAACGGCAGCCCGTCAGCTCGGCGTCGGTGAAGTTCGTGTCGGTAAGGCGGATTCCCGTAAGATCCAAGTCACGAAGCACGATGCGCCCCCCGGTACCGGCTATCAGCCGCTGGACATGGGCGGCAACATCGCCGTGGTGAACGACGCACTTGTCCGATCCTGAAAGCGCGGGGCGGCCGCACCCTCTTTCTTTGCACCCACGAGGGACGAACATACCCCGCTACAGTAATCATGGAGCGGGTGATGATCAAGCTGAATCCTCTGTTGCGGCGGGATCCGGGGCGACCGTCGCGCTTGCCCAGTCGTATCGATTGGTATATTCTGCCGTTCATGCACGCGTGCCATTTCTGCGCGGCTGCGATTGAAAACCCGCGTGAGGTGTACCGATCATCGACGTGCCCCTCGTGCGGTAAAGATCTCAAAATCTGCCTGAACTGCCGCTTCTATAGCCCGGGCGCGCACTGGGACTGCGCCGAGTCCATCGACGAGCCGGTGAACGACAAAGACCGTGCCAATTTCTGCACCTTTTTCTCCTTTCGCGCCGCGGCCGCCGTTCCGACGAAAAATCCCGGAACGCCCGGCGCTGCCACCCCCGACGCCAAGGCGAAGGCCAAGAAGGCGGTTGACAAGCTCTTCGGCAATGACTCCTGAAACCATCGCCTTTCTCGATTCGGGCGTCGGGGGCTTGCCCTACCTCGCCCATGCCCGCCGCGCCCTTCCTCATCGGCGATTCGTTTACGTCGCCGACAGGGAGCATTTTCCCTACGGCGAAAGAGACAGACAGAGCATCATCGATGCGACGGTCGCGGTCACGGAGCGGCTCATTGACCGCGAGCATCCCCGCCTCATCGTCGTTGCCTGCAATACCATGTCCGTAGTGGCTCTTCAGAGCCTGCGCGAACGCTTCGCGCTGCCGTTCGTTGGCGTGGTGCCCGCCGTGAAGCCAGCCGCCGCTCTTTCGCGGCACCGCCGTGTCGGGGTACTTGCGACGCGTCAGACCGTGGAAGGGGAGTACCTTCGCGGGTTGATCGAGCAGCATGCCGTAGGATGTTCAGTCGTGAGTCTCTCCTCGGCCGCCCTGGTCGAGTTCGTGGAAAAAGAGCTCTATCGGGCGAGCCCTTCCGCGCGCGAACAGCAGGTGAGCCGGGAAGTGGAGCGATTTCTGAACGAAGACATCGATGCGCTCGTTCTCGGATGCACGCATTTCCTTCATCTGGAGACCGAGTTCCGGCGTCTCTTGGACGCGAAGGGCATCCGCCTGGTGGATTCTCGCGAAGGGGTGACGCGTCAGACTGTGCGTCTTCTCGCCGCTTCCGACGGCGAGCCTCTCCCCCGCGCGCAGGATGTGCTGTACGTCACGGGGCCCCGACCCCTGGAAGAGAGCTATGCCTGGTTCGCCCGCGAGTACGGGCTGCGCCTCGGAGAGGCGCTCTAACGAGCATGGCCGCGCCTATCCGCGCCGAAGTGCTGTTCGGGATCAACACGATCTACACGGTTCTCGCCGACGGTGTCCGACTCCAATGCCGCATCAAGGGAAAACAGCTCAGCGAGGATAAACGCAGCTACAATCCCATTGCTCCGGGGGACCTCGTCGACGTCATCCCGGACACCCACAGCGCCGGCGAAGGCATGATCAGCGCTCTGGTGCCGCGTCGGACGCGCCTGGTGCGCTGGAACAAGAAGGGCAGAGCGCCCCAGGTGCTTGCCGCCAACGCGGACATTGCGGTGTGCGTGACGAGCCCCTGTTCGCCGCCTTTTCGCCCTCGATTCATCGACCGTCTCATCGTGGCGGCGGAGACGGGCGGGCTCATTCCCGTGATCGTCCTCAACAAGAGCGACCTGCCCTGCGAGCCGGAAGTTCATGAACGTATCTCCCAGTACGCGCAGATGGGATACGAAATCCGCTCATGCTCCGCGAAAAGGGGTGAAGGGCTTGCCGAGCTTGCCGAGCGGCTCAACGGGCTCACGGCGGTGCTCGTTGGTCAGTCGGGGGTGGGCAAATCGTCGCTCTTGAACGCTCTGTGTCCCGGGTTTTCCCAGCGAGTCGGCGGGCTTTCGGAAAAGCACGATCGCGGAAACCACACGACGAACTACTCCTCCCTCCTGCACGCGGTCGGCGGCCTCCGTGTGATCGACACGCCCGGAGTCCGTGAGCTCGAGCTCGCCGACATCCTGCCGGAGGAGGTGGGCTTCCATTTTCGGGAGTTCACCGCGTACATGGGGGAGTGCGAATTCCAGCCCTGCCTTCACGTTGAAGAACCGGGATGCGCCGTGATAACGGCGGTGGAGAGGGGTGAGATCCATCCGGATCGTTATGAAAGCTACCTGCGGATTGTGCAGGAGCTTCAGGAAAATCGGAGACACGAACATGGATGAGCATACCCTGGTGCTGCTCGAATTCCCGCGCGTCCAGTCCGAGCTTGCCGAGCTCTGCGCGAGTGAGCAGGGCGCTGTCGTATTGCGCGGGCAGGAATTGATAACCGACCCGGAGTTCCTGGCCGAACGCCTGGAACTTGCCGTCGATTTTCGCCAGATCGTCGAATCAGGAGCCGGTCAACCGGGGTTCGATTTCCCCGACATCGGCGAGGTGCTCCCCCGTTTGGGCAAGGAGGGCCTGCAGCTGGAGGGCGAGGAGTTGTCCGCGATCGGCAGATGGATCCTCTCCGGCCTTAAGCTGCGGCGGTGGATTTCCGTGGCACGGCCCACCGGCACGGTGGCGCGCGTGGCGGAGACGCTTCCTGATCTCATGCCGTTATCACGCAAGATTTTCCACATTGTGGACCATGAAGGCCTGCTGCGTGAGAAGAACATTCCGGCCCTTGCCGCTATTCGGGATCGAATCCGTCGCTGTCGCGAGGAGGCGGATCGCTCGGTGCGCGTGGTCCTTGACGAGTACGCTCCGCGCGGATATTGGCAAACCACGACTCCCACACAGCGCGACGGTCGGGTGGTTCTGCCCCTGAAGTCTCAGTACAAGGGACGGGTCAAGGGGGTCGTTCACGAAATGTCTTCCAGCGGCTCGACGCTCTTCATCGAGCCTCTGGAAATCGTCGAGATGAACAACACGATCGTGCAGGAAGAGAATCAGTATCGCGTCGAGATGCGAAAGATCCTGCGGGAGCTCACCTCCGAGGTATCCTCACACGCGGGGGAGCTGTCCGATCTGGTGGGGACGGTAGCCTTCCTGGACACGATTCTTGCCCGGGCGCGCTACGCGGTTCATCATTCCTGCCGTCCCGCCGAGCGTGACGGGCGTACGATCTCGCTGCGCGAGGCACGGCATCCTCTCCTCGGCGCGAATGTCGTACCGGTGAATGTAACTCTGGCCGCCGACCTTCGCGCGCTCATCATTACCGGCCCGAATACCGGTGGTAAGACGGTGAGCCTCAAAACCGTGGGGCTGCTCGCGCTCATGAATCAATTCGGAATGGAGATTCCGGCCGGCGAAGGCTCGGCCCTTCCCCTCTTTGATTCGATCTTCGCGGATATCGGTGACGAGCAGTCCATCCAGCAATCCCTTTCCACCTTTTCGGCACATGTGAAGAACCTTTCCGGCATCGTAGGCCGGGTCACCCCGCTGTCTCTCGTGCTGCTCGACGAGCTGGGGGCCGGCACGGATCCCGAAGAAGGCGTCGCCCTGGCCATGGCGCTCCTGGATCATTTCCTTTCCGTCGGCTGCGTGGTCATGGCCACGACGCACCACGGGATACTGAAGAACTACGGGGCCACGCGCCCGGGGGCGCAAAACGCCTCGATGGGATTCGATCGCGACACTCTCGCGCCGACCTACCGCATCCTCATGGGTGTACCGGGTGAAAGCCACGCGCTGCAAATCGCGCGGCGTAGCGGCATGCCCGAAGCGGTGATTGAAAGCGCTTTTTCCTATTTGAACGATGAAAGGACCGACATTTCGCGCCTCGTTACCAATCTTGCCGAGCGCCACCAGAAGCTCGCGGTCGCCGAGGAGGAGCACAAGGCGCGCGAGCATGAGCTACGTGAAAAGCGCCGGACAACTGACCTCAAGGAGCTTACCCTGCGCCAGAAGGAGCTGGAGCTCAGGCGCCAAGGGCTCAAGGAGCTGCGCGATTTCCTCGGTCAGGCGCGCAAGGAGTGGGAGACGGTGCGCGCCACGGCGGGAAACGCCCGCTCGCCGGATTTTGGCCGCATGGCGGCGAATATGCAGGCGCGCATCGAAGCGGAAGAGCAGCTCATTGAGACGGCGCGCGAGTCCATGACGCCGGCGGCCTCGTTCGAAGTACACGAAGGCATGGATGTCGTGATCATACGCACCGGGCGACGCGGCACGGTTGTGCGCAAGGACAAGGGCCCACGATGGATCGTCGAAACCGAGACGTTGCGGCTGTCTGTGCTGCCGGGGGAGCTGCGCCCGGCGGAAAACGTTCCCCTGGCGCCGAACGTCGCGGTGAGCTACGCCGCTGCCGGACCCGTGGATCCTCCCGTCCTCGAGCTGTACCTGCTGGGTCAGCGCGTCGAAGAGGCTCTCCATCTCGTGGAAAAGCAAATCGACAGCGCACTCATGAGCGGGCTCAGCCAATTCAGCATCGTTCATGGCAAGGGAGAAGGAAAGCTGCGGACCGCGATTCACGAGTATCTGAAGGGATTATCACTCGTAAAGGAGTTTCATTTCTCTTCCCCGGAGGAAGGAGGCTTCGGGAAGACGGTTGTCACTCTGAAGTCGTGAATTTCGTGCACCGCGCACGATGCCCTGAGCTTGTCATCGCGGGATCGGGACGATAGTATTGCCCGATGGGCTCCGGGCTTTTCATCAGTGTATTCTCATCGTGGGAAGTCATTCTCACGGCGCTCTTGCTCATGTTCCTGCTTCCATTGGTCTTCTATGTGGCATCGACGAAAAGCCGTCCCAAAAAGCCCGTTTCTCCGCGCCCACCGAGAGCGAAAGTGACCCGCGCACAGCCCGCCGCGACGCCCGAGCCCGAGGCTGAGGCTGAGGAAGACAGACTGCCGGGAAGCAGGCCGAGGCGGTCCGGGCCGCCCGAGCCCAAGGATGACGGGGAATGAAACGCATAATCATTCGGGGCGCCCGCGAGCATAACCTGAAGAACATCGATCTCGAGCTGCCCCGCGATGCGCTCATCGTCGTTTCCGGATTGAGCGGATCGGGGAAGTCCTCGCTCGCCTTCGATACCATCTTTGCCGAGGGGCAACGGCGCTACGTGGAATCCCTCTCTTCTTATGCGCGACAGTTCCTCGGACGGCTGGACAAGCCGGATCTCGACTCTATCGAAGGCCTTTCACCGTCAATTGCAATCGAACAAAAAACCACTCATCGCAACCCTCGTTCGACGGTCGGCACGGTCACCGAGATTTACGACTACCTGCGTCTTCTATTCGCACGGGTCGGGACACCGCATTGTCCTCAGTGCGGGAGGGAGATCCAGGAACAATCCGTTGATCAGATCGTCGATTCGCTCCTCGTGCTGCCGGAAGGGAGCAAGGTGACTCTCCTCGCGCCGGTCGTTGGAGCAAAAAAAGGCGAGCACCAGAAGATCCTGGAGGACGCCAGAAGGATGGGCTACGTCCGCGTGCGGATTGACGGGCAGATCGTGCCCCTGGAGAACGACACCCCCCTGGATCGCAAGCGAAAGCATTCCATAGAGATAGTGGTGGATCGTCTCGTGGTCGCTCCCGACACGAGACGCCGCTTTTCCGAGTCCGTGGAAGGCGCACTGGAAACCTCCGGGGGCACTCTGATAGCCTTGATCAAGGACAAGGAGGGTGAAAGGGAGGTGCTTTTCTCGCAGAAGAGCTCGTGCCCCAACTGCGGAATCAGCGTGCCGGAGCTGCAACCCCGGCTCTTTTCGTTCAACAACCCGTTCGGTGCCTGCACGGAGTGCTCGGGTTTGGGTGTGACCCTGGAGTTCGATCCGGATCTGGTGGTCCCCGACATGAGCTTGTCATTCAACGCCGGGGGAATCGCTCCCTACAACCCCAAGGCGAACTGGCATCGCAGCCAGTTCGAATCTCTTTCCAAGCACTTCAAATTCTCTCTGGACACGCCGCTTGAGGACCTTCCGAAATCAGTTTACGAGACCCTTCTTCACGGCACAAAGGAAAAGATCGACTTCCACTACGAGAGCAAGGACGGAAGGGGAAAGTGGGAATACGCCTCGGGGTTTCGAGGCGTCTTGAATGACTTGAAGCGCCGATACCTCGAATCCAGCTCGGAACAGGTGAAGGAGTGGATGGAAGGCTTCATGTCGCAGAAGGAGTGCAGCGCTTGCGGCGGTAAGCGTCTCAAGCCCGAGGTCCTCGCCGTTACCGTCGGGGAAAAGAACATCCACGAAATCACGCAATTGTCCGTAGGCGAATCCCTCGCGTTTTTCGACGGTCTGCCCTTGGCGCCCACGGCGCAAAAGATCGCCCGTCAGATCCTGAAAGAGATAGCGGCGCGGCTCACATTCATGAAGAACGTGGGCCTTACCTATCTGACCCTGGAACGCCGGGCCAGCACCCTTTCCGGCGGGGAAGCACAGCGCATCCGCCTCGCTACCCAGATCGGGTCCTCACTGGTCGGGGTGCTCTACATTCTCGATGAGCCGACCATTGGCCTGCATCAGCGTGACAACGCCCTGCTCATCGATACGCTGAAACATCTGCGCGACATCGGCAACACGCTCATCGTGGTCGAGCACGACGAGCAAACCCTTCGGACCGCGGATTACATCGTGGATCTCGGCCCCGGGGCCGGGGTGCACGGCGGTCATGTCGTGGCGGCCGGAACCTTGCAAGAGGTATGCGCCAACCCCCGCTCCTTGACAGGTCAGTACCTTTCAGGAGCGATCACCATCGAAAGGGCGAAGCAGCGGCGCGCCGGAAACGGCCAGAAGCTGGTGCTGAAAGGCGCGCGGGAGCATAATCTGCAGGACATAAGCGTCGGCTTCCCCCTCGGCACGTTCATCGCGATTACCGGTGTTTCTGGTTCGGGGAAGTCGACACTGCTCTCGGACATCCTGTATCCAGCCCTTTCCAACGCCACAATGCGTACCCACTATCCGGAAGGAGCCCACAAAGGGCTCGATGGAACAAAAGAAATCGACAAAGTCATCAACATAGACCAGAGCGCCATCGGCCGTACGCCGCGATCCAATCCCGGCACCTACGTGGGGCTTTTCGGACCCATCCGCAATCTTTTCGCGCAATTGCCCGAGGCCAGGGCGAAGGGGTACAAGGCCGGCCGTTTCTCATTCAACGTCAAGGGCGGTCGATGCGAGAAATGCCAGGGTGCGGGCACGATACGTATCGAGATGCACTTCTTGCCGGATGTGTACGTCACCTGCGATGCCTGCAAGGGTCGGCGCTACAATCGCGAAACACTCGAAGTCCGCTACAAGGGAAAGAACATCCACGAAGTTCTCGAGATGACCGTGGAAGAGGGTTACGCCTTTTTCCGACATATCCCCACGATCGCCCCAAAACTTGAAACGCTCGTCGATGTCGGGCTCGGGTACGTGCGCATCGGGCAGTCCGCACTGACCTTGTCCGGCGGCGAGGCGCAGCGGGTGAAGCTATCTCTCGAGCTTTCGCGTCGGAGCACAGGACGCACATTCTACATCCTCGACGAGCCGACGACGGGTCTCCACTTCGCCGACGTGAAAAAGCTCATGGAGGTGCTGCAGAAGCTGGTGGATGTCGGAAACACGATCGTGCTCATCGAGCACAATCTCGATGTGATAAAGTGCGCGGATTGGGTGATCGATCTCGGCCCCGAAGGGGGCGACAAGGGGGGGCGTGTCGTAGCTGAGGGCACCCCCGAACAGATCGCTCGTGCCGAGGGCTCATGGACCGGAAAGTTTTTGAAACGCGCCTTGAAATAGCGGGCGTCGGTCTTCTTCTCTGTCTTGCGACGCTGTTTTTCCCGACGGCGGCGGGTGCGCAGCAACCCGGCGCGGCCGGCAGCGGGCAGGGTACCTCCACTCCGTCAGGCCCCTCGAGAACCGGTCAGACCGCCGTCACGCAAGGCGCCGCCACAGCGCCCGACGCGACGCAAACGACCCAAGCGGCGGGAACGACCGACACGACGTCGGTTGCGGACCTTCTTTCCAGCAGCCTTCCGCGCGACATAGCGACGGCGAGCTATTACGAGCTGGTCGCGTGGGCGCGACAACTCGGCTTGGACGATTCCGGCTCCCGCCACGATCTCCAGACACGTCTGGCAACGCATTTTTCAGTGACACTTCCCGCGCCGACGGCTTCAACGGGTGCAACGATCACGGTCCGCTCAGCACGCCAATCACGCTATTACACTCTCGGTGATTCGCAGGAGAAATACGCCCAACTGGAGGGGAACGTGGTCGTTGAGGTGAGCGATACCGCCGCCGGCACCCTCCAAGTGGTCAAGGCCGCATCTCTCACGTTCAATCAGACTCGAAGAACCATCACCGCGCAGGGGGGCGTGAGTTATGCGCTCACGAGAGGGGGGCAAACCGATACATTCACCGGTGAAAGCCTCTCCTTCAACATCGATACCTCCGAGGCCGTATTCTACGACGGCAGCACGAAACGCACGATCAAGCAGAACGGCACCGACGTGCCGTATACGTTCCAAGGCGACACCATGACACGCCGTTCGGATGACGTGGTGATTCTGTCTCAAGGAAGTCTCACCAGCTCTGACGTGGCCACAGATCCTTTCTATCAGATCCAGGCGCAATCCATTTGGCTCCTCGCTCCCGGCGAGTGGGCTATCCAGAACGCGCTCCTCAAGATCGGCCGCGTTCCCATGCTGTACATTCCCGGCTTCTTCTGGCCCGGCGATGATTTCGTCTTCAACCCCAACTTCGGCTTTGACAGCCGCGAAGGAACCTACCTGCAGACGACGACGTATCTCATCGGTCAAAAGGCCAAACAGGACTCGGCTTTGTCCTTTCTTCAGATTTCCGATTCCGGTGACTCGGGATACTCGTTGGAACCGAATGGCCTTTTCCTACGCAAGGTGCCCAGCTCGACGGCGAAAAAGACCAACACGAATTCGCTGAAGCTGATGCTTGACGGGTATTCCCGATTGGGAGGCTTTCTCGGCATGGCCGGAGACTTTTCGCCTCTTGGGACTTTCCGCGCCGGCATCGGCGTGACGCGGAGCCTCTTTCTCGACTCTTACACGTCCGCCTACACTCCCTTCCTCCCGACGGCATCGGGCGGGTATGACGTGGGGGAGCAGTTTTGGAACTCTTCGTCCCTTTTTGGAACCACCGTGCCATTTCGGTTCGGCCTCGACGGCACGTTCAAAACGTCAGGTGACATATATTCAGTGAACGGCACTTTCCAGTTCTTTTCCGACCCGTCCTTCACGACCGATTTCTACACTCGGTCGGAGGCCAGTCTCCTTTCGAGTCTTCTCTCTCAGGCGACCACGACGACCACGGCGACGACAACCACGACCGCTAACCAGTCGAATCTATCTTGGGACATCGACGGCAAGCTGGACTTTGCGAAGCTCGTGAACCTGCCGATCATTTCGACCCTTTCCCTTCAGGATTTGGATCTGAAAGCGACGTGGCTGAGCTTCACACCCACGGGATTGACTCAACCTGCGCTCAGCGACCCCGGAAGCACTTTTTACTATCCTTCGAGCATCACGGCACCCAACATTTCCTTTTCGCTGGCGGGGGATCTGCTCTCGCTGGGCGGGACTGCGCCCGCGGCGGCAAAACCGACCACTACGACCGCAACCGCGGACGCGGGCAAGAGCACAACCCCCGTTGCCACGCCCGCCACCACGAGCGCTGTCGCGCCCGGCACACCGGCCACCACGAGCGCTGCCGCGCCCGGCACACCGGCCGCGACGGGCGCGCCCCAGATCCCCACAGCAGCCGCCCCGCCTACTCAAAAGCCGGATCCCGGGAAGGGATTCCACGCGCCTTTCCAGAACGCGGCTGAGGTCTCCAAGATTCCTGAGCCGACGGCGCATAGCGAGTTCAGGAGTCCTTCCGATCAGCCCGATAGCAAGAGCCAGACTGCCTCCCAGGCCTCTACGCTGAAAATCTCCTATCAGCTCCAGCCCCGCGCCACGTTGGATCATACATTCGACACGACGAATTGGACCTCGCAGTCCGCCGTGGATTACGCGATCCGTTATCGGACATTCGAAACGGGGGGCACCGGCTCGATCACCGCCGCTTCTACGCTTTTTGGCACCCTTGCGGACGTGAGCCTCGGGCTTGATACCACGGACCTCTGGAGGGTGCGCTTCGATCCTTCCGTGGTGGAGTCCACATCCGCGGAATGGCAGACACTTCTGCTCAACGATGCCACGCAGGACAAAGTGATCCTTCACGCTACGGCGCAGGGAACGATCCGTCCCTTCAACGCCGTGCCTGCGCTTTCCACCTCGAGCCTTGCGTACAAGCTTGGCCTGCGCCTGTACCAGCTGAGCCTCACGGGCTCGGACCCCTCGAGTGAATCACCCCTCAGCGTCGGTCCGGGATGGTCCTCGGACGCCGTCTCGGATCATAGCATCAACTCTGTTCTTTCATTTTCCAACGACCTCACGACGGATTCGATCACCGTCGCGGCGCAGCTTCCGCCTCTTGTCTCGTCTCTGACCGCGGCGATCAACGCCGGTTTGGGAGGCGTGAAGGCCAAGGTGCAAGGAGGCTTCTCACTTCCATCGTCGGGCATTCTCTATCAGCCTCTGATCGTGGACGGATCGGTGGACTTCGGGTCCAGCATCACCGCATCAGAGGAGCTTCAATTCGATCTGTCCACCTCGGCATTGAGCCTTTCGACGTCCCAGCTCGCTTTCGGAGGTTTGACGGCGACTTTCATTGCCCAGGAAGGCTCGACGGTTGGTTCCGTGATACCCGGGTCGATGAAGATCGGCTATGAATCAAGCGCCGGAACGAACTGGTTTTGGGACAACCGGATAAAACTGGACTACGCGCTCAAGACCCACTGGAACATGAACCTGCAGAATTATCTCGACAATCTTTTCGACTTCGGATTGACGCTCACTATGACAATATACAAGTTTCTCGATTTTTCGTTCAGCTCCTATTCAAGCGACACGAAGACCTATCGCTACGTTCCTGCGTGGGCGGATGCGGAGGGCGAAGCATGGGTAAACCCGCTGGTCGATCTTGCGCAGTCGTTCGACTTCTTCAATGTGGCGGACCGAATCCGCTCCTCCTTCAAAATCCGCACACTGTCGGTGAAGGCGGTCCAGCACATGCCCGATTGGGATCTTTCCTTCGAATACGCCGGCACGCCTCAGCTGCGAACGGATCCCGTCGACCAGCGCCTGAAGTACATCTGGACCCCGACCTTTTCCATCAACGTCACTTGGCACTCCATCTCGGAAGTCAAGGACGCGATCAAGGGCGACTATACCGGCGTGACTCTCCGCTAAAGCCGCCGCGCCCGCCCGTGCAATTGACGCTCTGCAGGCTTTTGCACTACGATGATTTTGGGAGTTGAATGGAGAAGCCTCTGACGGTCGTGGTGAGCGACGAAACGATCTTGCCGGAGCTCTGCGGAGCCAATGACAGCAATCTGAAGGTTCTGGAAGAGCTTTTCGGCGTTCCCGTGTACTCGCGGGGGAACGAGATCATGCTGGACAGCGCGGATGACGCGACCCGACGAACATTTACTCTGGTCCTCCAGCAACTCGAGGACCACGTCCGCTTGGGTCAACTTCCCGGGCCTGATCTGATCCGTTCGGTGCATTCCTCCATTGCAAGCGGCGAAGAGGAGAAGGCGAACACCCTCAAGCGGAATCTGATCGTGATTCCCAACGGATTCCGAAAAGTCTACCCCCGCACCTTCAACCAAGCCCTGTATGTGGAATCCATCGAGAGCCACGAGCTCGTGTTCGGCGTGGGACCGGCAGGCACCGGCAAGACGTACCTGGCCGTGGCCGAAGCGCTGAAACAAATCCTCGGCCAGAATCGTCGCAAGCTCATCATCACACGCCCTGTCGTAGAGGCGGGAGAAAGCCTCGGATTTCTGCCCGGGGATCTCACGCAGAAGATCCATCCCTATCTACGGCCCTTGTATGATGCGATCGAATCACTGGTACCCATGGAAGTATTTCGCCGTATGGAGGAGAACGGGACCATAGAAATCGCCCCCCTTGCCTACATGCGCGGTCGGACGCTATCGGGAGCGTTCATCATTCTCGACGAGGCTCAGAACACGACGCGCGAGCAAATGAAGATGTTCCTCACCCGCATCGGTGAGAACTCCCGCACCGTGATCACCGGCGATATCACGCAGATCGACCTTCCCCGCAAGTCGGATTCCGGTCTTCTCTCCGTGATTCCTATCCTGACGCCCATCCGCGAGATCCGATTCACCTTCTTCGAGGAGCGGGACGTCGTGCGCAATCCACTGGTTCGCAAGATCGTCCACGCCTACGAAACGGCCCATGAAGAATAGACGCCTACGCTATCTCGCCCTGGCCGCTACCATCGGACAGCGGATTCGACTTGAGCGTTGGAGCATGATCGCCGTCGTAGCCTGCTTTTGCGTCTCCCTTATCGTCATCCTTCTCGCAACCCAATTGCGGGGCATTTCGGATCGCTCCTCCGCGAACGCATGGATCGCCGGTACAGTTGCGACCGCTGATTACGTCGTGGAGCAGGATTTCCAATACGTGGACGAAAAGGCCACCCAACTCCGTCGTGCGGCCCAGGCCAACCTCGTGCCCCCGGTGTTCGCCGTCAATGCTACGACCAGCGCGGGTGCGCAATCGACATACGATAACTTCGCCCAATTGATCCTCAATGAGGTACGCCAAGGGTCCTCCGAGGAGAAGGTCTTTCTCACGCTCCAGGTCGAGTTTCCCGATCGCATTGCGCGCGCGGACCTGCGGCTGCTGCTGGCCTTGCGCGATCTCTCCTCAACGCTGGACCGCGGGCGGGACATCCTGAACGACGCTTTGCTCCGCGGGATCGCCGATGTCCTGTCCCACGAGGAGGAAGCCGCGAGTGCCGGGGCCATCGAGATTCGGCGGGTGCTGGACGGGCGGGTCGAGTCGGAGGATGTTCCGATAGATCAAGTCCTCACACTCGCCAACGTCGCCGATCAGACCGCGTCGCGTATGTCGGGCATCGCTGATCCAGAACGCAAGGCGATCGTTATCCTCATCAAGGCATTCGCTGTCGGCAATGCCTTCTACGACGAGCAAAACACGATTTTGCATCGCAATCGGGCCCTCTCAGAGGTGACACCTGTTACCGAGAAACTTTCCAAAGGGCAAGTCCTGGTGCGCCGCGGAGATCTGATCACCGACGCGTCTGCTTTGATGATCAAGTCTCTGGGCGGATACACGCGGCGCGTGGATGCGAACGGCACGCTTGGAAGTGCTCTTTTTCTGCTCGCTCTTTTCATCCTGGCCGTCTTCCTTTTTTCAAGTACGACAGTCGGCATTGGAATGCGACGCGGTCAGATCCTGCTCATTCTCGGCATGGGGTTCGGCTTCATCGTGATAAGTGCGATCGTCGTGCGATTCGTGAGCCTTCCGGATTGGCTGCCGGCGTCCCTGGTGATGCCCATGAGCGCCCTGGCCATGCTCGTCGCCATACTCATCTCCATTCCGGTGGGCATCGTTTTCACCCTTGTTTCCTCGCTCGCGATTCTTCTCCTCACGGGGATGAATATCCAGGGATTTCTTTTTGCCCTCCTGAGCGGTATCGCAGCCACCGCGGTGGTTCTGGACGCGGAAAAGCGCATCGATCTCGTGCGCGCCGGTCTGCTTCTCTCCCTTGCCGACGCCTTGATACTTCTCATTCTCGGCCTGCTCTCGAATGCCGAACCGGGTATGGTGCTTACCCTCATGGGAACCGGCATCGGCAACGGCTTTCTCTGTGGAATACTCACTCTCGGTTTTTTGCCGATATTCGAGCTGCTTCTCAACGCCCCGACCCGATTCAAGCTCATGGAGCTTTCCGACCTCAATTCACCGATCTTCAAGCGCATGCTTTCTCAAGCGCCGGGAACGTACACCCATTCCATCAGCGTTGCAAACCTCGCGGAGACGGCCTGCGAGGCGATCGGGGCGAATGCTCTCCTGGCCCGCGTGAGCGCCTACTATCACGACATCGGCAAGGTCGATCAAGCCGACTATTTCGTGGAAAACCAGAAGTCCGTCAATAAGCACGACGCGATGCGTCCCAGTCTTTCTGTGGCGGTCATCAAGAGTCATGTGCGCATAGGCATCGAGAAGGCCCGGGAGCTGAATTTGCCGCAGGCGATCATCGACATCATCGCCCAGCATCATGGGCGGGGGCTCATTACCTATTTCTATCATCGTGCGGTCAAGGAGGGGAAGAATCCCCGCGTGTCGCGCGATGACTACTCGTACCCGGGCGTACGGCCAAAAACGAAAGAAGCAGCGGTCCTCATGCTCGCCGATTCTGTCGAAGCTGCTTCGCGTACACTCAAGAAACCCACCGAGGCGCGTCTGGAGAGCTTCGTGCAGGACATGATCATGGAAAAGTTTTCCTCCGGAGAGTTGGGGGATTCCAATCTGACGCTGCGCGATCTCGAGCTGATTCGAAAGAGCTTTGTTCACATTCTGGAAGGGTACTTCCATACACGCATAGAGTACCCCAAGGTGGCCCAGGCGCCGGGAGCGGGGCAGTGAGCGCTGCGCGTGGAGTCGTGGATGTGTCCGTGGACGGGGTGCCGGCACCGCCCTGGCGGAAGCGCCTTGCCTCTTTCTGCCCGCGCGTGCTTTCCCTGATCGGGGTGGAAGCCTGGGACATCGCCATCCTGTTGTGCGGTGACGAGCGTATGACGGAATTGAATACGCGATATCGCGCCAAAGCGCGGCCGACCGACGTGCTTTCTTTCCCGCGTGAGGAAGCCTCGGATTTGGCGTCCATTCATGGTGACTTGGCTCTCTGTCTCGATGCGATGCGACGGAACGCCCTCCGATTCGGCGTGTCGGAGGATGATGAGCTCAAGCGCTTGATCGTTCACGGTTTGCTCCACCTCGCGGGGATGGATCATGGCCGCGGCAAGGGGCGTAAAATGCTCACGCTCCAGGAGAAGCTCTTGAGCGATCTGGGGGGGCAGAAGATAATGGAGACGGCGAGAACGGGGAGGGGATCGTCGTGATGAGGTTGCGTTTCATGGTTCTTGTTTTTGTCGGGGTTCTGGCGGGCGGCATCGGGCTGCTTTGGGCTGCCGATGCGATCAGCGCTTATCGCACGGGGGCGAATGCCCAGGGAATCGAGGACTACGAGCTTGCCGTGGAGAAGTACAAGGAGGCCCTTGCGCTGAACCCGGCGTACCTGGAGCCCATGGTCGGGCTTGCCGAGTCGTTTCTCCAATTGGAGGAGTATGACGAAGCGTACAAGTTCGTGACGGAGGCCCGTGGCTACGACAAGGTGAATCTCGATCTTGCCGTGCTGGAAGGGCGGATACGCATCGGACAGGGATACGTGCCCGTGGCGCGGCAATTGTTCAATCAGGTCCTCGCCCAGCAACCGAACAACGTGGAGGCCCGCCTTGGCATTGCCGAGGCGGACGTCGCGGAGGGGAAACAAAAAACCGCGCTGGACGAGTACGGACAGACCTTTCGACTGGCCCCCGAGAGCACGAAGGCCATTCTTTCCCTGGCCACCCTTTCCGATGAAATGGGGGATGCGGCGCAGGCCGGCACCTACTACGAATTGGCGCTGAAGAGCCACTCAGCGGATCCGGGCGTCCAGCTGTCGGCCGCCCGTTGGTACACCGAAACGGGAAATTACACCGCCGCGGAGAAGCATGCGCAGATAGCTCTCTCCTTGAAGCCGGGCCTCTCTCCCGCCAAGATTCTCCTGGGTCAGATCTATCTCCTTACGTCTCGCTACACCGACGCCGTCACGGTTTTGAAGGATGTCGTCAGCTCCAATCGCGACGACTCTCTGGCATGGTACGCGCTGGGCCTCGCCTATCGCCGTTCCTCCGATGCTGCCAAGGCCATCAGCAGCTTCGCCTCCGGACTCCAGGTGCGTCCCGATGACGAGGTGACCCGTCTCGCGCAGGAAGGCACGGCGGTGGCATCCCTGCCGATGGATGACCCTCAACGCAGGAAGATGGCGGTCTTCCACGTCACCCAAGGAAGAGATTTCGAGAACCGCAGCTATTTGGAGAAAGCGCTCTCCGAGTACCGGCGCGCCCTTATCCTGGATCCGACCTCGCGTGACGCACGGGTGGGTTATGCGCGCATCTACAAGAGCCTCGGATTTCCCGCAAAATACCTGAGCGAGCTGCAGGTCCTGGCAAAGCTCGGCGTCAAGGACACATTCGTCTCCGATCAGGTGGAAAGCTTTTCAAGTCTTCTTGCCGACAGCGTCTCACACGCATGGGGCTACGATCAGTACAACCTGGACCGCTCGCGCTATTCCATCCCCGTCTTCACCATTGCCGGGCGCAACCGTCTCGTCCACCCCGTGGCGAGCGAGGACATCGCGCGCGATTTCGGGTCTCTCCTGGGCCGCTATGATACGATCAACGTCCCCGACGACAGCCCGCTTGTCAACGGATTCGACGAAGCGTTCCGTGCCGCCCGCGGCGCATCCACCGACTATTTCGCGATCCTTTCCGTCGACGAGGCGGATCGCAGTTTTTCGGTCACGGCGGATATCTACCTTTCGCGTACCGGGGCGAGCATTGCCAGCTTCTCTACGTTCAGGACCGGCAATGACCGTGTGCGCGATTCGCTCATGAAAATCGCCGCTCAGGTCGCCGGCCTCCTGCAGCCGCGGGGCATACTGCTCGTGCGAAAATTCGGACAGGGAGCCATCGATCTCGGCACTTTCCAGGGCATTGCGAAGGACAGCAAGCTCGTCATCGTCAAACAGGGTGGGGTCGCCCTGCAGGCCGACGGCCCGGGTCTCACATATGATGAGAAAGACGTGGTCGGGGACTTCATCGTCACCGCCACGGATGAAGGGGTTTCGGAGGGCAAAGTCGCCCCCAGAGGGTACTTCGATTATGTCAACGCTGGAGATCAGGTGGTCTTCCCGGTGAAGAGAACACCGCCGCCCACCGTGAGCACGATTGAGCGGAGCGGCAACATACTAACGCGGCTCTTCAAGATCGGCGGGTAGGCAGCGAGAGGAGCGGGCACGCGGCAACGCATCGCCGGCGCATCTAGCTCCCGTTGACACTGCGAACCCTTTCTCGTATATTTTTCGGGATTTCGCCAATTTCCCCCGCGCTGATAGCCACTGTACTATCGCCCGTGCAAGGAGCAAGCGTATGGCCAAGAAGACCGTTCGCGATGTGGATCTGAGGAAGAAGCGTGTGCTCGTGCGTGACGATTTCAACGTGCCTCTGAAGGACGGCGTCATCACGGATGACACGCGTATTACCGCCGCGCTTCCGACGCTGAACTACATCCTGGATCAAAAGGGATCCACCCTCGTCATCATGAGCCACCTCGGAAGACCGAAGAAGCCCGACACCGAGAACTCACTGGCCCCGGTGGCTGTTCGCCTTGCCGAGCTGCTGGGCCGCAAGGTCACCCTTGCCCCTGATTGTATCGGCCCGGAAGTGGAGGCCATGGTGAAGGCCATGAAGCCCGGCGAGGTCGTTCTCCTGGAAAACGTCCGCTTCCATCCCGAGGAGGAAAAGAACGATCCGGACTTCGCCCGCAAGCTGTCGGTTCTTGGCGACATCTACGTCAATGACGCATTCGGCACGGCACATCGCGCGCACGCATCCACGGAAGGCGTGGCGAAAATCCTGCCGGGGGTTGCGGGATTCCTGATGGAAAAAGAGATCAAGTTCCTCGGCGGCGTTTTCGAAAAGCCGGCGAGGCCATTCGTGGCGATCATCGGCGGGGCGAAGGTGTCGACGAAGATCGCGGTGCTCGAATCCCTTCTTCCCCGCGTGAACACGATGATCATCGGCGGAGGCATGAGCTACACTTTTTCAAAGAGCCAGGGCCACCGCATCGGCAAATCCCTCGTCGAGGAGGATTTCATTCCAACGGCCGCCTCGTTCCTGGAAAAGGCGAAAAAGGACGGCGTCGAGATCCTTCTCCCGGTGGATCAACGCGTGGCCTCAGAGTTCGTGGAGACCGCCAAGGCCGAGTTGATCGATGGGGTGGATGTTCCCGATGACAAGATCTCCATGGACATCGGACCGAAAAGCGCGGCTCTGTTCCGCGAACGCATCATCAAGGCCAAGACCGTCCTCTGGAATGGTCCCATGGGCGTATTCGAGTTTCCCGAGTTCGCAAAGGGCACACAGGATGTGGCCAAGGCCGTTGCGGACTGCAAGGGTACCACCGTCGTCGGCGGTGGAGATTCAGTCGCCGCGGTCAATCAATTCGGTCTGGCAGACCGCATTACGCACGTTTCCACCGGGGGGGGCGCGTCCCTCGAGCTGCTGGAAGGCAAGCAGCTTCCCGGCGTAGAGGCGTTGCAAGACAAGTAGGAAAGCATGAGACAGCCATTCATCGCGGGTAACTGGAAAATGTACAAAACCGTCAGCGAGGCGACAGCGCTTGCCACCTCGCTCACTTCCGCATTGGGCAACGAGACGGCCACCAAGGTCATGATCGCCCCACCGTTCACGGCATTGCAGGCCGTACACGCGGTCTTGAAAGGGTCGCGCATTCTCTTGGGAGCGCAGAACGCGGCGGTCGAGCTCGAAGGGGCGCATACGGGGGAAATATCGTTGCGCATGTTGCGCGATGTCGGTGTTTCGATCGTGATCCTGGGACACTCGGAACGGCGTCATGTCTACGGTGAAACGGACGGGCTGGTGAATCGCAAGGTGAAGCTCGCCCTCGCGGAAGGCTTCGAGGTGATACTCTGCGTCGGTGAGACCCTGGAAGAGCGCCAGAACGGAGTCACGGACAGCGTGGTGGACATCCAAACCCGCGAAGGCCTCGCCTCGGTGGCTGAGCGTGATCTGGGCCGTGTGACCATCGCCTACGAGCCTGTATGGGCCATCGGCACCGGGAAGAACGCGACGCCCCAGGACGCTGATGCTGTGCACAAATATATCCGCTCGGTGATCGGGCGGCTCTGGAGCGCTGGTGCAGCGGAACGCATGACAATTCAATACGGCGGATCGGTAAAGCCGGAGAACGTCAAAGATCTCATGAAAATGGAGAATATCGACGGGGCGCTCGTGGGCGGGGCTTCCTTGAAAGCGGAAACCTTCCTTCCCATCGTGCGTTTCGATCGGTAAGGGGGTTTCTCAATGGGTGTGATCGGTATCGTACTTCTCGTGATCCTCGTCATCAGCGCCATACTCTTGATCCTCGTTGTTCTTGTTCAAGACGACCAGGGCGAGGGAGTGGGCGGCATATTCGGTGGCGGGAGCAATACCGCGTTCGGATCCCGGTCGGGCAATGTGCTCACTCGATTTACCGCGGGCCTCGCTGCTGTGTTTTTGGTTTGCTGCTTCGGCTTGGCGTGGATCAACAGAACGCCCAGCGCGGGCAATGTCCTCGCCAAAGCGCGCGCGAGCGCCCTTTCCACGACGACGCAGCAGAACTGGTATCTGCCGAGCTCTCCGTCAACGGCGACGACGGGTACGACCGCGGCGTCGGGAGCGCTCCCCGGCGGTGGCGCTACGAATGCAGCGGGCACCACGACGACACCCTCAACGAGCGGGACGACAACGACCCCAGCTCCTTCGACATCGAAGACCGGGGGTCAGTAGGGTGGGTCTCTTTCTCCAAGAGCTCTTTGTTCCCGGCAGAATAAAATGCCATCTTGAGGCCGAAGACAAGGCCGAGGTATTTGAAGAGCTCGTTGATGTCCTGGTCAACCATTACGGTCTCGATTGCCGTGACGAAATCCTCGACGCCATCACCCGACGCGAGGCAAAGATGTCCACCGGTATCAAAAAAGGGATCGCCATCCCTCATGCAAAGACCTCTTTCACAAAGGGTGTCATCGGCGTGCTGGGGATATCAGACAAGGGGATCGATTACGAGTCGCTGGACGGGGAACCCGTCCATATGCTTTTTCTTCTCGTGAGCTCCGAGGACGACGCGGGAACGCACCTCGCCGTACTCAAGAAGATCGCTTTGCTCGTCGAGAACCCCGATTTCTACAAGGACGCGTGCGCGGCGAGCGATCCAGAGAAGGTGCATAACGTGATCCGCACGTACGAGGAAATCCTGGACTCGCAGGAATCGTAGCCCCGCCATTGCAAGGGAAGGAACGGGAACCTTATGTCCGACATGCTTGAGAAACTCCTGGGCGTCGAGAAGACCGCGGCTGGTCTCGTCTCCGAGGCCGAAGTGGAAGCGGCGCACCGGACGGGCGCAGCCCGATCCGAATCGCAAAAGGCCATGACAGCCCTATTGAAGAACACGGCCGTTGCGGCTGACGAAGCCATCACGACGGAAAAGGCGCGAATCGTCGCCGAACGCGCGCGAAAGAACGCGGAGTACCGCGACTCCCTCGGGAGGACTCCCGCTGACACGGCTGCCTTCAATCGCGCTGCCCTCTCCTTCATGGAGAAAGGCAGTACATGAGCCGCGCCGCGCGTTACGGATTCATTCTCGCGAAGGTGTATGGCATCATGGCCAGATCCTACGTGGGAAAGAACTACCGTGACATACTCCGTTTGAAAAAACTGACCGAGCTCTACGATCTGCTGTACCCCGGGGAGCGGACGGAGACACCGGAAAAGGGCCTCAGCGCCGAGCTCGAGCAACGCATAATCCGGTCGAGCATCCGTTCCATGAGCTACGTGCTGGACATTCTCGGCCCCCCGGTACCTATTCTTTTGCACATCCTGCGAAAATACGAATATCAGAACGTGAAAACTCTCGCGCGCGGAATGGCTTCGGGTCACGTCGAGGCGTCGCACCTCTGGGATCTGGGCTCCTATGCCGGAATCCGGTGCGCGGCCGGTCAGGATCCGGAAAAGGTTCTTGCGGCCAGCATGTATTCCTGGGTCGTTCCACTCGTCAAATCGACGCCTATCGCAAAGGTGGAAAACGCTCTGGACCGCGAATACTACCGGATCCTGCAGCACCTTGCGGCGGATTTGCCCGGAGCCGACAGGGTGGGGGTTTTGCGCATGATCATGCTGCAAATCACCCTCGCAAACGTGATTTGGGCGTTGCGGCTTCGCTTCTTTTTCCGCATGGATTGGGAAAGGGCGCGCGGCTTGCTGATACCCGGCATGCACGGCACGCGGCTGGAGCCCATCGCGCGAATATTCGAGATTGCCCCTGATGCCGCCGAGGAATGGAAATCTTGGAAATTCGGATGGCTGTTAGAGGACCAGTTCGGCGATTCCTTTCATGCCCCTGATCCGATGCGTGCGGAGCTGAAATCCCGCCAGGCTTTGTTCACCAAAGCCCGCCAGCTCTTTCACCAAAATCCCTTCACCCTCGGTCCTCTCGTGGCTTACTTCACCTTGAAAGAACAAGAGGCCTCTCTGCTCACGACGGCGGTCGAGGTGCTGCAACTTTCGCTTCCCGAACAGGAAGCGCTTGCGATCGCGGGGGCGCACTGATGCTCTTTACCGAGCCCATGAAGAAGATCGAGCTTCTCCTCCTGAAAAGCGACGCCGATGCGGTCATGCGATATCTCGGTTTTGCCGGATGTCTCCAGCTCATAGCGGAAGGCCACGAGCAGCATGAATTGTCGATTTCGGAAAAAGAGATTGCAGAGCTCAAGATACAGGTCCAGTCACTCGCCCGATTCTTGGGCATATCGGAATCCGCGGAAACACCCATCGGCGAGCAGGCGCCCAACCGCGAGGAGCTCGTGCGTCGCGGACGCGCGCTCCTCGATGCGACAAAGCCCTTGATCGAGGAGGAATCCGGGCTGGTGCAGCGCCGCCTCACCCTTAAGCAGACTGAAGACGAGCTGGCCTCCTTCGCGAAATTGAAGGTGGCCATAGGCGATATCGAGCAGTCGCGTTACCTGATTTTCCGCCTTGGTCTTGTTAATCCCGAGCGTGTCAGCTCGCTGAGCGAAAAGCTCTCCAAGAGAGCCCTGATCATCGCTCTGGATCGGCCAGGGGAAATTCTTGCCGCAACAACGAAAAAAGGACGCTGGGCTCTGGATTCGGAGTTGAAAAAGGTCGATTTCCAGGAAATTCAATTCCCGAAAGGGATGAAAGGCATCCCCTCGGAGATGCTTGAAGGGGTGCGGCACCAGATCGCAGCCACTGACACCGCGATTGCCGACCTCAAGAGGCGCACCGCCGCGGAGCGGGACGCCCGGACTTCCGAGTTGAAGTACCTTCTGTCCCATTTGGATCTCGATACGACAATCGACACCGTAAAACAGACTCTTGCGGCGACGGGCAGTGTCCAGCGCATAACGGGCTGGCTTGCCACCCGGCGCTTCACTGAGGTGAGCGAAGGTCTTTCCGCGCTTCTCAATGGGCGGCTTGCCCTGCGCACATTCGATCCGTCGGAGCTCCCCGAAGTCACGACCGGCAAGACCAAGGTGCCGGTATCGACACCCCACGGTCCGGTGGTACGCTCATTCGAGCGCATGGTGTTTTCCTATAGCGTTCCTCTCTACGGAACCATCGACCCGACACCCTTCGTAGCCGTGCTCTTCCTTCTTCTCTTCTCGATCATGTTCGGCGACGTCGGACAGGGGTTTGTCGGTGTCGTCATCGGGCTGCTCATCAACAGCGGGAGGATTAAGTCGTTCGAAAACTACCGCCGCAAGCATTTTGGAACGACATTTCTCCTCGCGGGGATTGGTTCAATGATCGCGGGATTTCTCTACGGATCGTTCTTCGCCAATGAGCACGTGCTGGAGCCCGCTTCCCGTTGGGTGACCACTTTGATCGTGGGAAGGCCTATCGACCATATCATTTCCCTCAGCACCGGCGGATTTCAGAAGATCATTCTCTTCTTCGGATTCACGATCGGGATCGGCGCTCTCATCAATTCCATTGGACTCGTCATCAATATCGTGAATCTCGTTCGTCGGAAGCAATGGGAAAGGGCGTTTCTCACGAAGACGGGGCTGGCCGGAGCCCTTTTCTTCTGGTATCTGCTTTTCATCGGTGTGCGGGTCATACTCGGCGGGAAAATCGGGATGGTGGATTTCGTCGCCCTGGGTATTCCGCTCTTAGCCCTTTTCTTCCGCGAGCCCCTCGTGCACGTGATCGAGGGCCACCATCCGATCCTGAAGGACGGTCTTTTCGCTTTCGTTATGGAAGGCATCGTTGAGATTCTTGAATCCTCCATCTATTACATTTCCAATTCCGTTTCATTTCTTCGCGTCGCCGCATTCGCGCTTGCGCACGGGGTGCTCAGTACAATAGTGTTTCTCCTTTCCGGCATGGTGGGTTCGTCACCCGGCGGCTTTGTCTTCAGCATTCTCGTCATTCTTATCGGTAATTCCATTATCATCGTGCTCGAGGGGCTCATCGTGACCATTCAGGTCGTGAGGCTCCAGTACTATGAGTTCTTCTCCAAGTTTTTCGACGACACGGGAGAAGAGTTCTCTCCGTTCATTCTTCGTACTTCGGGAGGTTTGAGGTGAAGAAGCGAATCCTTGTCAGTCTTGGTCTCTTCCTGGTGGCCGCGGCGCCCGCGGTCTTCGCGCAGGCGGCCACAACGGCCACCGTCACGTCGCCGGCGCTCAAGTACATCGCGGCGGCCGTGGCCGTCGGATTGTCCTGCCTCGGCGGCGGAATTGCTGTCGGGCAGATCGGCGCGGCCGCAATGGCGGCAATGAGCGAGAACCCGGACCTTTCGGGCCGCGCGCTGCCGTTCGTCGGTCTGGCGGAAGGAATCTGCCTCTGGGGATTCATCGTAGCCCTGATGATCATCTCGGCGGCCTAGAGCGGGGAACGCGGCGTGGCATTCTACGTTCTGGGCAGTGAAGAGCTGGTCGTCGGATTCCGATTCGTCGGAGTCCCGGGAACGGTCGTGCGCACGCCGGAAGAGGCTCTCGCCGCTTTTCGCTCGGTCACCGAGGACGGCAAAAGCAAGGTGATCATCCTCACCGAGCAGGTGTCGGCAATGATTCCGCACGAGGTGATGGACTGGCAGTTGGGCGGGGCCTACCCGCTTATCGTGGAGATACCGGACGTGGAAGGACACGTGGAAAACCGAACGAGCCTCATCGATTCGATTCGTGAGGCCGTGGGGCTGCACGTCTAGATCCACCGGAAGGGGAGCACAATCTCATGGAGACCGTCAAAACCAGCGAGGCGCTGGAATCGCAGATCATGGAAGATGCGCGGGTGAAAGCCCGGCATATCCTGGAATCGGCGGAAAAAGAATGCGCGCGCATTCGCGCGGAAGGGGAGAAAAAGGCGGCGGCGGAAGCGGCCGGCCTGGAAGCCAAACGCGACGAGCGCATAGCGGCTCTCCGTCAAGAGCTGACGACGACCCTTCCCCTGGATTTCATGCGCTCGCGACTCTCCTTCATCCAAGATGCCCTTGCGAAGGCGCTCAAGGATCTCTTTGTTTCTTTCTCCAACGCCGACTGCGCCAGCATCATCTCACGGCAATTGGCCCGATGCGCCAGCGCGTTCGCTGGAGCCACCGTCGTGATTTGGCACGCCGGGTTGAGCGCGGATGAGGCGCGGAAGCTCGTGAAAGAGAGTCTGCCGGGCGCGACAATCGGAGAGGTGAAGCCGCTGGCGGCTGAGGAGACCGATAAAGAGGCGATCCGCGGCGTGATCGTGGAGACGAGCGATCGCGGAAAGCGGTATCGCGGAACAATGAACGAGATGACGCAATTTCTCCTCGAGGAATACCGCGAACAGCTCGTCACGGCTTTGTTCGGAAAAGATGTGACACAATGATCGAAGGCAAGGTTGTACGGATCAACGGGCCCATCGTGAAGGCCACGGGGCTCGGCGGTAGCGGCCTCTACGACGTGGTGGAGATCGGTGAAAAGAAGCTCATTGGCGAGATCATACGTCTGGAAGGCGACACCGCCACCATACAGATCTACGAGGACAACACCGGCATGAAGGTGGGTGAGAGCGCCTTCTCCCTGGAACGCCCCCTGTCCGTCCATTTAGGGCCGGGGCTACTCGGCGAGATCTATGACGGCATCCAGCGCCCTTTGGAGGAGATCAAAAAGACCGAAGGGGGCTTCATACCGCCGGGGGTCAAGATCGCTCCACTGCCAATGGACAAGAAGTGGCATTTCGTGCCGCTTGCGAAAAAAGGCGACCCGGTGGCACCGGGCCTGATCGTGGGTGAGGTCAAAGAGTCCGCCACGATCATGCATAAGGTCGTCGTTCATCCCGAGATCAGGGACACGCATATCGAGTGGATCGCCCCCGAGGGGGATTACACGATCAGCGAGACCGTCGTGAAGTTCGGCGGCGGACGCGAAATGTCCATGTCGCATTACTGGCCCGTCCGTAAGGCGCGACCCTACATCGAAAAGATGGGTATGGACGAGCCGCTCATCACCGGTCAACGCGTCATCGACGTGTTTTTTCCAATCTCGCGTGGCGGGACGTCGGCCATACCCGGGGGTTTCGGAACCGGCAAGACCATGACGCAGCACGCCCTTGCCAAATGGTGCGACGCCGACATCATCGTCTACATCGGCTGCGGCGAACGCGGGAACGAGATGACCGACGTGCTCACCGAGTTCCCCAAGATCCAGGATCCGCGAACCGGGAAGTCCCTCATGGAGCGGACCATCCTCATCGCCAACACGTCCAACATGCCGGTCGCGGCGCGCGAGGTCTCCATCTACACGGGAGTGACCCTCGCCGAGTATTACCGCGACATGGGCTACGACGTGGCCATCATGGCAGACTCCACTTCCCGCTGGGCTGAAGCCCTCCGCGAGCTCTCGGGGCGTCTGGAAGAGATGCCCGCTGACGAGGGGTTTCCGGCCTATCTGCCCACGCGTCTGGCTGAGTTCTACGAGCGGGCAGGGAAGGTGAACGGGTTCGGCAATCGATTGGGCTCCATATCCATCATTGGCGCCGTCTCACCTCCGGGCGGTGACTTCTCCGAACCGGTCACGCAGCATACAAAACGGTTCATCCGCTGTTTCTGGGCCCTGGACAGGGAGCTCGCCAACGCTCGGCATTACCCGGCAATATCATGGCTGGATTCCTACAGCGAATACGCGGAAGAGATTCGACCCTGGTGGGAAAAGGTGAATCCGGATTGGAGCAGCACGCGCGAACGCGCCATCGAGCTCCTGAAGCGCGAGCAGAGGCTCAGCCAGATCGTGAAGCTCATCGGACCCGATGCGCTGCCCGACAACCAGCGCCTCATTCTGCTCGTGGCCGAGATGATCAAGAACGGCTTCCTTCAGCAGAATGCCTATGACGACATCGATATGTTCTGCGCGCCGGACAAGCAAGTGCGGCTGCTCAAGCTCATCATGGATTTCTACACGCGCGGACTCGCACTCCTGCAGATGGGAGCCCCGCTCCTGAAGCTCAGAGCCCTCTCGTGCCAGGAGAGAATCGTGCGGGCGAAGTCGGTCATCAAGAACGAAGAGCTGGGCAAGCTCACGGAAATCGAGTCCCTCATGACCGCGGAAATGGATGATCTGGAGAGGAGCTACAAGAAATGAAGGGGCTGGAGCATAGGGGGCTTACGAAAGTCGACGGCCCCATCATCATCCTCAACAGGGCGGAGGACGTGGGGCTCGGCGAGCTGGTTCACGTATACGACCGCAACCGTGGCGAGCGCACGGGTCGCGTCATCGAGATATCGGAGCGGACGGTCGCGGTCCAGATTTTCGGGACGAACACGGGTCTCTCTACGGACACCTCCTCCGTCGAATTCAGCGGCAAGCCCATGGAAATGCGCGTTTCGCGCGACATGCTGGGCCGCATCTTCGACGGATTGGGAAAGCCCATGGACGGCTATCCGGAATCCTTCAGCTCACTGCGCCTTGACGTAAACGGCGTGCCCATCAATCCTGATGCCCGCACGTACCCAAAAGACTTCATCCAGACCGGCATATCCTGTATTGACGGCATGAACACCCTGATCCGCGGACAGAAGCTTCCCATCTTTTCGGGCAACGGTCTCCCGCACAACCGTCTTGCCGCCCAGATCATCCGCCAATCGCGGATCCTGACCTCGGACGAGCCGTTCGTCATGGTGTTCGCCGCCATGGGGGTCAAGTACGATGTGGCCCGTTTCTTCATCGATTCATTCGAGGCGAGCGGGGTTCTTGCCAACGTCGTCATGTTCCTCTCGCTGGCCGACGATCCGTCCATCGAGAGAATCATCACTCCTCGCTGTGCCCTGACCGCGGCTGAATACCTTGCCTATCAGTGCGACATGCACGTGTTGGTCGTCATGACCGACATGACAAACTATTGCGAGTCGCTGCGCGAGGTCTCTACAATCCGCGGAGAAATTCCCTCGCGCAAGGGTTACCCGGGCTATTTATACTCGGATCTGGCTTCGCTCTATGAGCGGGCGGGCAAGATAGAAGGATCAAAGGGCTCCATCACGCAGATTCCCGTTCTGACGATGCCCAGTGACGACATCTCCCATCCCGTACCGGACCTTTCGGGGTATATCACGGAAGGACAGATCGTTCTGGACAGGGAGCTTTTCCAGAAGGGCATCTATCCTCCCGTGGCTGGTCTTCCGTCACTGTCCCGGCTCATGAAGGACGGTATTGGCCCCGGCATGACGCGTGAGGACCACAAGGACGTTTCATCACAGCTTTTCGCCGCCTATTCGCGCGTGAAAAGCATCCGCTCTCTTGCGGCAGTGATTGGCGAAGAGGAGCTCTCCGACCTGGACAAGAGCTACCTCACGTTCGGGGACCGGTTCGAGCGCGAGTTTCTCGCGCAAGGGGAGCACGAGAACCGCAGCATCGACCAAACCCTGGACATTGGCTGGAAAATCCTTGCCACGCTCCCGCGGGGCGAGCTGTACCGCATCAAGGACGAGCTCATTCACAAGTACATGCCGGCGGAGTCGGGTAAATAGAATGGCCCGCTACGATCTTCCACCGACAAAATCGTCGCTGTTCGCCGTCAAGGAGCAGCTCATCATCGCCAAGGAAGGTTTCGAGCTCTTGGAGCAGAAACGCGAGATCCTCGTCATGGAGCTCATGCGCATGGTGGAAGAGGTGAAGTTGCTGGAACGGGACCTGGACAAGCGGCTTTCCAGCTCCTACGGCTCCTTGCGTCAGATGATCGCACGCATGGGACGCGAAAATGCTGCGGGTGTGAGCGCGGGAATCGAGTTCGAGTATACGGCGCGGGAGAAGTTCGGGAAGCTCATGGGCATTCCGCTTCCGACCATCGACGTGGACATGCCGCGCGTGGAATTGAAGTACTCATTCATGAACACTGACAGCGCATGCGACGCCACGATGATCGAGTTCTTCGAGCTTCTGAAGCTCATTTCGCGCATGGCCGAGATCCGGACCATGGTTTGGCGCCTCGCGAAGGAAGTACGCAAAACCCAGCGTCGCGTAAACGCTCTGGAGAAAATAGTGATTCCCGACGTCCAGGACACGAAGAAGTTCATCGAGGGCGTTCTGGAAGAAAGGGAGCGAGAGGTGTTCTTCGTGCAGAAGATCCTCAAGGCAAAACTGCTGGGGGACAGGGTATGAAAGCGCTGTTTCAGACCGTCGTTATGGCAGTCAGTGGTTCCCAGGCCTCAATCAATTCGGCCAAATTCGGGATTGCGATGGCAAAAGCGTCAAAATGCCGATTGATCGCCGTCTACGTGGTGGATACCGCCACTCTGAAAGAGCTGCTCCTCTCCAAGATATTTGTCGAGGACGAGAGCAGCGAATACGAAAAGGGTCTGGAGCAAAACGGGGAACGTTACCTCAATTACGTGACCGAGCTTGCCCAAAAAAAAGGTGTCCAAGTGGAAAAGATTCTCAGACACGGGGCAATTTCCACTGAAATCGTCGAAGTCGCCGAGGAAAATGGGGCCGATGTCGTGCTTCTCGGTGGATTCGAGGATAAAGGCCTTATGCGCGATGCCCTGAGTCGACAGCATCGTGAAATATTGAAGAACGCCAAATGTTCGATTCTCATCGTGCGAGAGCGTGACATTGACTCGATATACCAGAGATTATAAACATGCGATAGTATCTCATTAAGATTTGATATTGACATTATGCTGTGATAATAGCTAAAATATCTGAAATGGTCGACGTTCCGAGGCGAGTTCTTGCTCTGTTTGACGAGCTCATTGGGCGCGGCGAGCAGATCAAGGACGTTTGCAAGAAGATATATTTCTCAGGCGGCAAAAAAACCATAGATGCTCAGGCCTTCGAAGCCTGGAGAACAAGCTGCCTAACGCTGCTCAGGTCGACATTCGGAACATCCAGTCCCCATTACGACAGCTTCATCAACCTCAAGTTTTTCGACCATTACAACTCTACGCTCCTCTACCTCGGTATCCTCCAAGGCGCACGTGACGATATCAAAAACGGCTATTTCTACCACAAGGACCTCATGCTGAGCGTAAACATATTCAATTCCTTCTTATCGCGGGCGAGCACGCTATCGCGGGCCGGTGAATCGAGCAAGGCATTGGGGCTGCTGGAAGCCGTCACGCACGAAGCGCTGAAAAAGCTCGCCGAAACCCAGGGGTGCGCAAGCGGCACTTCCGACGGCGTGATGAGCCTGGCCGGTGCCCTTTGCAACGCGGGGACGATACCGGCGGAAACGAAGGATGCCTTCGAGAAGCTCTGTTCCTTCACCACGGGTGCAGAAGGTGCTGACGGATCGACGCTGAGATTCGAAGAGTGGCTTGCCTGGGTCCAGAAATTCCTTTACGAGTATCTCGGATCGCGCATCGTAATCGTCAATTGAGTCCGACCCGGAGCACTGACAAATCCCTGCCCGCGACCAGCACGTAGAGGGCGTTGGCGGTACGAGCCGCCGAAAACCCTTTGATCTGGTCCTCCGCTGAGAACAGCACGGCCTTGCGGTATCGTCCGCCCAGCACCCCGAATTGCGACGACGGTGCGATGAGCGAGAGTTGATGGACCGTTGCGCCGCCCCGGCGTACCGACTCGTCGAACAGGAAGAGATACGTCCCGCCGGCGTCGCCGGGCAGGATTTGGACGTGCGTCGTGCCCTCGCAAAGTGTCACTGTCGTCGTTGAAAACTTTCCGGGCGACGCCCGTTCCTCGAGGAGTTGAAGACGGCGCGTACCGTCATTCCACGCCAGAACGGTCACGCGCCCTCGAGCATCCGCGAGTGAGGACTGGATCCTCGCGCCGCCCTCGACAGGGACAACAGCGAGTGTGTCCGATGCGCGTCGCGCGAGAAGCAAAGTATGCGTGTCTTCGTCGTACGCCGTGAAGGCGGCAGGGCCGGCAATGGAGCCCGGCAGGGATGCACTCAGCGGCCTCACAATGGTCGTCGCGGCCGTGGGGGCCATGCGAGCTGCCAATCCACCGGACGACCAGAAAGCGCTTGTCGATCCCTTGTCCCCGGCAAGCAACGCGACGGGCAGGCCCGGGGGCTCCAGGGTGTCCACGTACCATTGCGTTCCCGCGATCGGTCTCGAGCCGAGCTTCAGGATCATTTTGACGTCATTCACGCGATCCTGGTACAGCACGCTCGCCATCCCATCATGGACGAGGAGCACGTGCTCACCGAAGCTCGCCGAAAGCGGTGGGGAGCCGTCGATTTTGTCGATGACGGAAACCGCGGGGGGTTGACCGGGAAGATGTTCGGAAATGGGCATGGCAAGCTGATCCAGCGTTGTCGTGGCTGTATCGGAAAAGATGCCCAGGAGCGACGTATCAGTCAGCGCGAGGCTGACGCGACCGCCGGGTGCGACGGCCGGAATCGTCAGCCTCTCCGGATGGACGTCCAGGAGCTGGCGTCCGGCGCAACCGGCGAGGAGGGCGATGCACGCACCGAGAAGAGAGGCTTTTATCTTGACCATGGTTTTCCCGAAAACCTATACTACGGAAATGCCCGGGGAGTCTACAGAGAAACACCTCGCGACTCTCCGCCAGCGCTACGGTGAAAAAAAGCTGCGAGAGGCCGCCCATCGTCGGGCGCATCTGGACTACAAGCGCATCTCCATCGGGCACAATCAGGGCAGCGGGAGGGTGAAATTCCTCCTTGCGCAGATGCATCAAACCTATTACTTTGGATTCTCCGAGAGTGCATGCATTCTTTCCGGAACGCTCCTGGAGCAGGGTCTGATCTATCGACTCGGAGTTGCTCTCGATCAACGGGGACCGTTGCAGTTCGTCCATGGCGCGGAGAAGAGGTGGCTGCAGACCCGTCATGATCTGTTGGAGTTGGAGCTCGTGGACATGCTCGAGCTCGCCCGCGCGGAGAACATCATCACGGAGGGAAGGACCCTTCTCCTGGCGCATGAGATCCGATGGATCCGCAACATGGTGGTGCATGAGAAGATTCCCCTGTTTCAGGAGCGGGACCAAGCGCATCTCGAGATGAACGTGATCAAGAGCCGGCGCGGCAAAGTGCGCTACGCTCACATTGTTATGGATGCCGCCGAAGTGGCGGAGTTGAGGGGTGAGCGAGCCGGGATAACCGGTGAGCTGACGGCGTACTTCTGCGTGAGCCGCACGCGGATGGTTCTTCGACATTTGTTCAATCAACCGGGTACGGAGGCGAAAAAGCACGATGAGAGTGGCGGTAGTCTTTTTCTCTGGTCGGAAACGTGATGTGCTCATGGGGCTTGCCAAGGCGGTGGCGCGTGGCATTGAAAAGCAGGGCAATCAAGTGGATACCTTTGACGGCATCAAGGACTCCAACTTGAAGTTGACCATGTACCAATACATCGTGATCGGCGCGGAGCCTATTGGAACGTTCGGCGGAAAGATCCCTGAAGGCGTCGCCCCGTTTCTGGCGGGCTCCGGTGCGGTCGCGGGAAAAAAATGCTACGCCTTTCTTTCCAAGGCGCGTTTCGGGGCGGCGAAGTCGCTCACGGCACTCATGAAATGCATGGAAGGGGAAGGGATGGTCATCAAAACGTCGGATATCCTCCGCTCGGTCACCGAAGCGGAAGAGATCGGACGACGGCTGCACGTTCAGTAGGAACGCCTACTCCCGCCAGGGGAACACCATGCCCTTGAGCGTGCGTTTGCCCACTCTTTCTCGATCTTCCACCAGAAGCGCGTCCCAGGGAATGCGGCGGCGATTGACGCCCGGGTTCTGCTCCAGATAGTCGTATTTATACATACGCAGCTTGAAGGCGATGTTCCACACGAGGATGATGGTGGAGACGCCCGGCAGGAGCAACGCCGTGAAAACGGACATGATCATGACAAGGATCACGGTGAGGAGCATGCCGATGCTGAACCCCGGATTGTCAAAAAACAAGAGAAACGTCTTTCGAAAAATCTTGCGAAACTTTCGATCTAGTCGGGCCTGAATGGGGAAGAAGTACTGACTCGAGAAGACCCATGCAAGGGTGACCCAGAACAGGAGCGCCACTGCCAGCGGCCCAACCAGGCTTTTCATTCCCCCGTAGAACTGGAATGCCACCGAAATCACCAAGACGTATGCGGTCACGGCGAGGGCGAGCAGGAGGCTTGCCCCGTATGTTTCCTTGACAAAACTCCAGAACTCCGCAAATCCTGGCTGGCGATAGTCGGCGATTTCCGCGCACATCTTGCTGACGCCCCCCGTATAAACGGTGAGAATCGCAATCCCGATTCCGATAGTCAGGAAAAACAGCACGGGCACGGAAACAAACATCGGTGCGATCAGGAAAAAGACCGCCAACACGGCGATGTAGCCGAGATTCATGAGGATGATGCGGAACATGTTGTCCCACATGTCGAAAAAGGCCTTCTTCACCAAAAATCCAAACATGCCGAGACGATACCACTCTTTGATCGCATGGTCAAACCTGGCGGAAACAGGGCGGAAAACCGTCAGGCCTTGACAGGAGGCGGGGCTCGATACTATCATTCAGACAGCATCCGCGATGATCAATTACTACGAGATTCTTGGAATTGCACCGAACTCCACGGCCCAGGAAATAAAGAAGTCATTTCGCAGAAGGGCCAAGGAGATCCACCCCGACGTACGCCCCGACGATGAGCGGCGCTCGGAGGAGGAAATGCGGCTCCTTCTCGCGGCATACGAAATTCTAAGCGACATCGACAAACGCGACGAATATGACCGGGCACTTCGCTCGTTCATTCGCGTCAGAGGATTCGACTATCGAGAGTTTCTGCTGCGTCGAACGGATGACCCGCTGAGCCAATCGAAACTGATCTTCCACGATCTGTTGGGCAACCATCAGGAGGAGGCGGTCGACCTGTACGAAAGGCTGACCACGGGACGGGGTTTCGAGCTGGAGCGCTACCTGTCGCGGGAAGATTACATGGACTGCGCATTCCTCCTTGCCGAGGTTTTCGAAGCCCGCAGCCGTTACGATGAAGCCTACGATCTTTATCGCAAGCTCTACTTCTACGAGCGCGACAAGCCGTATTTCCATCATTTCATTGACGAAGTGATCGACCGACTTCGCACACTTCTGTGCTTCAAGATGCTGCCGCTCCTTGAGCCCGCCGACGCGATCAGCCATTTGAAGGAAATGGTGCGCTTGGATTTCTCCCGAAAGGACAATGCATTTTTCTGCAAGAAGCTTGCTGAAGTCTATGCTTCCCTTGGCCAGCAGGATGTCGCTTTGCATTATCTGCAAAAGGGGCTACAATTGGATCGGAAGCTTTCCGGGGTGAAAAAGCTCATGGAGCGGATCGGATGCCCCGTGTGCCTTGACAATTCCTGATGCCTCCGATTTACTAACCATCGCTTCGATTCCCGGAAGTGGCACACTCTAGAGGAGCGGAATTCCACGATGAAACGAACCATTTTTGTATCACTACTCGCCTGCGTGCTCATTTCCGCGCTTGGCGCCCAGACGCTGGACAAACCCGCCGCGACGGTGCGGCTCATTAGGACCGAATCCATACCCCTGAGCAAGCTCCAGAAAACCGTCAGCACCCTTGAAGCGCAGACGAAGCAGACACTCACGGCGGATCAACGGAAGTCGGTTCTGGATAGCATGGTCGGAAATGCGCTCGTTCTCCAGGCCGCCGAACGCGACAAGGTGGTTGTGTCGGACGCGGAAATGAAGACCGTTCTCGCCAACTACGAGCTGCAGTATGGCATGGCGGCCGGCCTCGGACGGGCCATGACGGACACGGAGCTGCAAAATTATTGGAAAAATGCGGGCTCTTCTTACGCCGATTTCCAGAAGCTGGTTCGCGACCAACAGACCCTCATCGATTACATCAAGCTGAAGCGCAAGGCCATGTTCGACGCCATCAAGCCGGTGAGCGACTCGGACGTTCAAGACTATTATGACGCGCATAAGGCGAGCTTCTTCTATGACGACATGGTCTATATTCGCCACATTTTCATCGACACCCACCAGCTCACGAAGCAGGACGACAAAGACCGTGCGGGCAAACGCGCGGCGGATATCCTCAAAGAGTTGAAGGCCGGGGCAACGTTCGATGCACTCGTGATAAAGTACTCCGAGGACACGAAGAGCAAATACAACACCGGGAATTTGGGCTGGCTCCAGCGTAACGATACGAACAACCTGCAGATTTTCGGTCAGGGCTTCTTCGACGCCGTGTTCAAGCTGAAGAAAGGCGACACGAGCGGTGTGATCCAGTCCAACGTCGGCTACCACATCGTCCAGGTCACGGATCGCTTCGACGCGAAGCTTCTCACGCTTGACGACAAAGTGCCGCCGGTGAATGATTCCACCCTGCGCGAAAGCATCCGGAAGCTGATCCTGAACAAGACGCAAAACGACGTTCTGAACAGCGCAATGGCCGATCTTGTAACGGAGCTGAAGAAGACGGCGGAGATAAAGATTTTCACGGAGAACCTCTCCTGGTAGGCACCGGGAGAGGATGCGCCACGGCCTGACATGGGTGCTCGACGCAAGGGCAGGATCATAGCATTCCAGTCCTTATATCGTTTCGATCTCTCCGGGGCGACACTCGAGGAGTTGCTGGATTTTTCATGGATGCAGGGTGAGAAATCGGAGGGTGCCGCCCCCGAGACGCTCGTCTTTGCCCAGCTGCTGATCCAGGGCGCCTTGGATGACCTTCCGCACATCGATGAGGTCATCAAAGGCCAATTGGAAAACTGGGACTTTGCCCGACTGAACAAGGTGGATCTGGCCCTTTTGCGCATGAGCGTCTACTGCCTTCTCCACCAGCGCGACATTCCCGCTACCGTCACCATCGACGAGGCGGTGGATATCTCGAAGGCGTACGGAACCGCCGATTCCTACCGATTCATCAACGGCGTGCTCGACGGCATTCGCAAAAAGCTCGATCCGCGTGTGGAGTGATTGATCGTGCGCCGAGGAGCCTTGATCGCAGGCGGGGCCATTCTGGTCGGCGCCGCGGGATTGATCCTCTTTTTTCTTTTCAGACCTGTCGCGGCCGCTGACACATCATTTGAAAAGCTGCTCGTTTCAGTGGATGAGGCGCTGGCAGGCGGGTATCTCACTACGGCTCAAGGCGACCTCACGCATCTGCGGACGCTACCTTCCCCGGAGGGGGATCTTCTACGCCTCTTGAAGCGTGTGTACGCCGTCTGCAGCGGGACGGGGGACTACGCTCTGCTTGCCGACATCGGAACACGAGCCGTTGCGGCAAATGGCCGCAGCGGGCGCATCCGATCCATTGCTGCTTATGGACTCATGCGCGCCGGACGTCTCATGGATGCTGAACAGATGATCGAGCTCGGCGGAGCACCATCCGACGTTGCTGCGTTGCTCAAAGGAGAAATGGCTCTCCGTCGCGGAGCCGCTTGGAATGGATCGGACAGCCTCACGCGAGATCTCCTCGCCCTGGAGAGCGCTCACGGCCCGGCTGAGTTCAGTGCGGCGGCGCTTCGGACCGGCGACCAACGACTGTCCCTGGATGCCGCACTCCTTGCGATGGGGCAGGGCGACCTGCCCCGCGCATGGACGATAGCGCGAGAGGAGCTCGGAGACTCCCGATTCGACGAGCCGGCCGCGCTCATTCTGTACGACGAAGGGGATGCCCAGGCCGCTCTGGCGCGCTTGGCGGCGGTGGATACCCGAAAACCCGGGCAGGCGGAGATCGAGCTGATCATGGCCGACGCGCTACGCGCCGGCGGCAAGCTGGAAGAGGCCGAACGATGGATCTCCCGCGCGCTACCTCTCGCCCCGAGCCTTTCGTGGACGCCGTACGCCAATCTTGCCTACTTCGCTTCGCAACGGGGGGATCGGGTCGCCGCGGATCGGCGGCTCGTGGACGGCCTCGCGTTCTTTCCTGACGCGCGAGTGCTCCTCATTGCCCGCGCACGCCTTGCCGTGCAGGCAGGTCGCCCGGAGACAGCTCAGACTCTCCTGGAGACTTTGGTGGCAAGCGATCCGCGGGACGGGGAGGCGGGTCTTCTCCTTGTGTCTTTGCAGGCGGATGGACTTTCCCCCGAAGCTTATCGAGCGCGGCTCTGGAAGCTTTTCAACCGATTGCCGGCGGACGCCGCGGTGTTTGAAACCCTATCGGGAGCGCTGGTCGCGGCGCACGATTGGGAAGGTGCCGACATGGCGCTGGGCCAGTACCAGGCCGCCACCGGTGCGGCCGATGGGGAAACCCTTCTGCTGGCCGGCGTCATCGAATCTCAGAGGGGCAGGGCGCTCGACGCGGAAGCCGCGCTCCGCAAAGCCGCGCAGCTTTCTCCCGATGGCCGGGCGCGTTACGATCTTGCGCTTCTGTCCATCCAGAGAGACGCACCACAAGAGGCGTTGCGCCAGCTCCAAGCCGCATCCGATGAGCTTGCCGCCAGTGCTGATCCCGTGTCCGCGAAGACTTTCCAATCGCGGATCGAGCTCGTATGTGGATTCGCACATGCGTTGGACGGCGATTTTGCCGGCGCACGCGCCGCTCTCGCGCGTTCCCGGGCCTTGGACCCGCATGACCTGCGGGCGTCGCTTCTGCTTCGCAAACTTGCAGGGGGAGTGCAATAATGCTATCTTTTTCGAGAAACGCGGTCGCCGGACAGGCCTCACCGTTGGCAAAAGGAGACGGAATGCCAAATAAGAATGACAGCAGCAATTGCGTGATCGGCGAAGGATCGATATTCGACGGTCGATTCTATGTCAACGGATCCATTCTCATCGAAGGAAAGTTCCAGGGTGACATCCGCACCGATGACCAGCTCATCGTGGGACCCACGGGTAAAGTGAAGACGGATATCCAGGCGCGTCGGGTCACCATAGCCGGCACGCTCATCGGCAACATAACGGCGACGGAAGAAGTGAGCCTTCTTCATACGGGCAAGGTCCTGGGAAACATCACCACCCCCAAGCTGAGCGTTGAGCCCGGTGTCATCACCGAAGGCAAAGTGACCATCACCTCCGGTCAGGCAGATGAGGCGCGTAAGATCATCGAAGAATCTTTCGGAACGGAAACGGAAGAAGCATTTACCGGCATCATCAAGGAAAGAAAGAAAGAAAAGGCGAGGGAAAAGGAAAAAGAGGATTCTGGTAAGTAGGCCACCATGATCCGACTCAAGAACGAAAAGGAAATCGCGGGAATCCGTGCTTCAGGCGCGGTGCTCGCCAAAACCCTTCACGAGCTGCGCGACCACATCCGCGAAGGGGTGACGACGCGGGAACTGGATTCTTTCGCTCGATCCTACATCGAAAGCCACGGCGGTAAACCCGCGTTTCTCGGCTACATGAACTATCCCGCCTCGCTGTGCGTATCTGTCAACAGCGAGGTCATTCACGGCATTCCCGGCTCGCGCAAGCTGAAGACCGGTGACGTCGTGAGCCTGGATCTCGGCGTGGATCTGAACGGCTATTTCTCCGATTCCGCTATAACGGTGGCCGTCGGCCAAACCTCCAAGAAAAGAGAGCAACTCATCGCCGTGACGGAGGAATGCCTGAATCTCGCCGTCGCGCAGGCGGTGCCGGGCAATCGCATCAGCGATATCGGCCGCGCGGTCTACGAGCACGCCACGGCGCATGGCTTCGGCGTCGTGCGCGAGTACTGCGGCCACGGGACGGGATTCGCGATGCACGAAGACCCGCAGGTTCCCAACTATGTGGGCGGAGGCCCCAACCCCCGGCTGAAAGAGGGAATGGTTCTCGCCATCGAGCCCATGATCAACGTGGGAACCGGTGACATCGAGCTCCTGGACGATGGGTGGACCGTCGTCACGGCCGACGGCGCCGACTCGGCGCATTTCGAGCACACGGTTGCGGTCTTGCGCGATCGCATGGAAATCCTGACACTTTTTCATTAGAATACTCTGTACATGCGCAAGGAATTCCTCACGTACGAGACGGTGAGAAACAATGCCATCAAGCTGGCTGACCGCATTCATGGCGAGGGTTTTCTCCCGGACGTCATCTATGTCTCGCTGCGCGGCGGCGCCTACATGGGCAACGTCATCAGCGAGTATTTCAAAATGAGGCGCAAGGACCGCCGTCCGGTGTACTACGCGGCGGTGGTGGCGCGTTCGTATCGGGACGTAGGGCTGCAGGACCGCGTGAGGGTCGACGGCTGGACCTATGACCCGGAATACCTGCGCAGCGGCGACAAGGTGCTGCTCGTCGACGACATTTTCGACACCGGTCGGACGGTGAATCATCTCGTCGAGATCATCATGGACAAGGGAATCCCACGCGAGGACGTGCGCGTGGCCGTGCACGACTACAAGCTGCGCCGCTACCTGGCGAAGCAGCTCCCGGTCCAGCCGGACTACTGGTGCCGCTACCACGAGATAGTCACACCGGACAAGGATTTCTGGATCCATTACATGAGTCACGAGCTCGTGGGGCTCACCGAGGCGGAAAAGAAGGAGCACTATTACGACGAGGACCCCGAACTCACCGGTCTCCTCTAGGGCCGCGTGCTGGATCGCACTCCTCGCTTTTCTGGCTGCAGCCGGAGGCGTCGCGGGGGGCCAGTCCGCGCCGCAGACCGCAAGCGCCCTCTTCGTCTCCCTGGTGTCCGGCACCTATGCGGAGGACCAGGTCCTTTCCGTCGAGGCACAGCAGCCGCAGACATCGATCCATTACAGCATTCGCGATCCCGATGGCGCGGAAGGCCCCTGGATTCCGTACCGCGAGCCGGTTCTCCTGAGCGCCGCGCGCGGCGAAGAGCGCGAGTACCGCGTTATCCTGAAAGCCGACGGCTCCACGGGGGAGATAGAAAGACGCGAGTTTCTCTACCGCATCGACAAGCGTCCACCTGCCCCTCCGGTCATTACTCCGCGAACCGGGCAGTATTGGGACGCCCAAACAGTGACATTCATCAAAGGCTCGGCGGATATCGTCTACTACACACTTCAGGGGGACGTCGTCAGCGCCGGAGTTGCCTGGAACGGCGCTCCCATTTCCGTGGGTCGCACGGGAGAGATATCGCAAATCTTCGTACAGGCGTTTGCCCAGGATCCTGCCGGTAACAAGAGCCCGATCGCCACGGCGCGCTATACGATCGATCTGCGACCGGCATCCCTTGATATTCTCAGTCCCGTTCCCGGCTCTTTCGCGAACCCTCAGCTTCTGGCCATGAGCTTCCGGAACGTGCAGTGGGTCCGCTACACGCTTGACGGGTCTGATCCGCTCATCAACGGCACGCCCTATACGGGGCCTGTTCTTCTGACAAAAAAGGGCGAGACACACGTGCGTGTCGCCGCTCAGCCACGGTCAACCCAACAGCCAGTCATCCGTGACGAGGCCACCGCGATCTACCAGGTACCGTCGGGAACAGGGCTTTCACTGGACGTGCAAAGCGGGTCCTATCCGTCCACGGTGACACCGCACGTCGTGACCGCTCCGGACGGAAGCCTCTACTATGCGATGTGGGAGAAGTCGCCAACGGAATCAGACTTCTTGGCCTCGGCGGGAATGAAGCTCGTCGGCAGCCTCGATGCGCCGCGAACGGCAACGCTTCGGTTGCGCGCGCTTTCGGATTCCGGATCCTGGGGACCAGAATACCGCTACTTCTACTTCATCGGCTCAGGCGGCGCCACCCCGCCGACCTTGACGCTCCAGGACGCAGAGCCCGTTCGGGGCAATTCCACGGGCATGCTCGTGGTTCCCGCGGAGAGCTCGTTGATAAGCGTCACGACATCGGGAGCCGCGCCCAATCTCTTGTCCCCTTCGCC
>Ga0265316_10000081_pt1 | contig 100263 bp, 98 predicted proteins | sample 4522metaG_FD_202092 | JGI IMG/M metagenome (GOLD analysis project Ga0265316, IMG submission 202092) | Rhizosphere microbial communities from Carex aquatilis grown in University of Washington, Seatle, WA, United States - 4-5-22 metaG | ecosystem: Host-associated > Plants > Roots > Rhizosphere >... | reverse complement strand
ACCCTCTCGGTGTAAACGAGATGCGCTCCCAGCTGCGCCAACCGCCCGATTTTTATTACCTATTATATGCGAAACTAAAGAATTTAGCAAAGTTTTCTTATCCGTCAAGGGTTTTCTCTCATCCTTCGACTATCATAAAAGCCTTATCACCTTTTCCTACCGGCCGCAGGGTCTTTAGCCCGATCTCGCTTCCCTTGGGGGCTTTCAGGATATCTTTGCGGTCGATTTGCATCGAAACGACCATTTGCACAAACTCACCCTGACTAGAGGCAAAACGGATACTGTCGCCGATCTTCAATGGGCCGCTTACTTTTAAGACCGCTACCGAGATGCGGTCAAAATAGTGAGTTACCGTACCCACCTCTTTCTGGGCCGGCTTCGCCGGTGTTTTAGCTTTAATTTTTTTCTTCGGTTGAACCCGTTTTTTCTTTTTCGGCGGTTTAAGGCTTTTCTTTTTAACCGTTCGAAGCCGGGGTTTGCGCGGGCGCGGCTTGCCGGATTTTTTCTTCAAAGGTTTTTTCTTGCCCTTTAAACCGCGAAAGATCTTTTTGATAAACCGCCAAAAGGCCATCTTTTATTATTTTATCCCGCTTTTACCGTATTTTTCTATCAATACCTGCGCCGGCGGATTGTTGAGCTTTTCGATCAATTTATAAAACAGTTTCGCCGTAACCCGGCAATCATAAATCGCGCGGTGAAGCCCTTGCGCGGAAAAGATATTAAGATTGTTGGCTACTGTTTCCAGGTTGTAACGATCGCTGCGCACCAGGCCCCGCGCCATAAGCAAAACATCGATCACGGAGTTAGCCAGCGGTTTTTTACCAATGCGGGCAAGCTCGCTATTTAAAAACCCTACATCGAACTTGGCATTATAGGCGCAAATTGGGGCATCGTCTAAAAAATGGAGCAGATCTTCCGCCACCTCGGTGAAAAGCGGGGCATTTTTAAGCTCTTCGTCGGAGATCTGGTGCACTGCGTAGGCTTCGTAAGGCACCGGCATCTGCGGATTAACCAGAGTTTGGAATTCGCAGAGAACTTTACCCTGGTGAGTTTTAACCGCGCCGATCTCGCAAACGCAATCGCCGTTTTTAGGCGAAAGGCCGGTAGTCTCGACATCGATAAAGACCAAAACCGCCTCCTGGGCCGAACTTTTATTTTGATTCATTTGATGCCGCAGCCGGCAGGAGCATTGCCGTCGACAGACAAAACTTTTATCCCTTCCGGGGTGGTGGCGGCCAAAACCATACCCTGCGATTCAACCCCCCGCAAGAGGCGCGGCGCAAGATTAGTTAAAACAACGACGGTCTTTCCCACCATCATCTCGGGAGTATATGTGGCTTTAATCCCGGCCACTAGCTGGAGTTGCCGGTCGCCTACGTCTACCTTGAACACCAAAAGCTTGTCGGCGTCAGGGTGAGCCGTTGCTTCCAGCACCTTTCCGGTTTTAAGTTCGATCTTGTTGAAATCATCATAAGTAATCACGGGCTTACTTTCCATCGATAACCTCCTTAAGTAATTGTTTTATCTCCTCGATATCATAGGGCTTCACTGCCGTTGCGCAAAAACCATAATTTTTATAATTTTGCATCACTTCGTCGAAAGAGTCTCCGCTGGAAGCAATAAGTTTTGCCTTAGGGTCGGCCTTTTTTATCTCCCGGGCTGCCATTGCTCCGCCCATCGACCCGGCCGGCACGTTTAAGTCCAGGATGACCGCGGCAAACGGCCGCTTTTCTTCCTGCGCTTTCTGATACAGCTTAATCGCCGCTTCGCCGTCGATGGCGGTTTCCGTATCAAACCCGCTTAAGGGAAAAATAGTTTTCAAGGTACGCAACAGCGCCTCTTCATCATCCATCACCAGAATACGCGGATTTAGAGCCATGGGTTTATTATACAGGAAAACAAAAAATCGGGAAGGTGAGAAAATGGCGGCTAATTAACTTTTATCCGCCGGTCCTTTTCGCCTGATACCAGCGAGAAATTCTTTAATCCGTTTTTCGCCGCCGATCTCGCCGGGAAAATAATATTGTTTACGGGCGCCGTAATCTTGTTCAACGTAGCCGCCGTAACTGTGCGGATATTTATAATCCTGGGAGTGGGTTTTAATATGCTCGGGCACTTCTTGGCTCTCTTCGTTTTCGATATCCGCCTGCGCCGCCAAAAGCGCCTCGTAAGATTTATTCGATTTTAACGCGGCGGCTAAATAAGTTACGACGTGAGCCAAAATTATTTGCGCTTCCGGCATCCCGACAAACTCTACGGCGTGAAAACAGCTGGTCGCCAAAATCAGCGCCTGGGGATCGGCATTGCCGATATCTTCGCCGGCAAAAATCACCATGCGCCGGGCGATGAAGCGCGGGTCTTCGCCGCCCTTAAGCATCTTGGCCAGCCAATAGACCGCCGCGTCCGGGTCTGATCCGCGCATCGATTTAATAAATGCGGAGATCGTATCATAATGGTTTTCGTCGCCGCGGTCGTAAACCGTGTTTTTTTTAACTACCGCTTTGATTTCTTCCAGACCGATATTTATGATTCCGTCCTTAGGCGGTGTGCTTAAAACCGCTACCTCTAAAGCATTTAACGCCGTACGCGCATCCCCCGCGCTCATCACGGCAATATGTTGGAGCGCTTTTTCGTCGATTTTTACTTTGTATTCTCCCAACCCTTTTTCTTTATCGCTAAGCGCGCGCTTTAAAAGGGCCGCGACGTCTTCTTTTTCCAGAGGTTTAAATCCGGCCACGATCGAGCGGGAGATGAGCGAAGGGATCAAATAATAATTCGGCGCGTGGATGGTGGCGCCGATTAAGATCACATTGCCGTTTTCCGTATCCGGCACCAGCGTTTCCTGCTGAAGCTTATTGAAACGGTGCACTTCGTCGATAAAAAGTGCGGTCTGCCTGCCTAAGGTTTTACGCCGCTCGCGCGCTCTGGCCAAAACTTTTTTTACTTCGGCTACCGTGCAAAAGGCGGCGTTTAAATATTCAAAGTGCGCATTCAATTCTTGCGCCGCTAAAAGGCCCAGCGTGGTCTTGCCGCAGCCGGGCGGCCCCCACAAGATCAGCGAAGATATTTTTTTAGCCTTTAAAGCTCGGTCAAGTATCTGCCCTTCGCCCAAAAGGTGTTTTTGTCCGACAAAATCGGCTAATTTTTGCGCCCGCAGGCGCGAAGCTAGCGGCTCTTTGGTCGAGTCCTCAAAAATACTTTCCATTTAAAACAACGTCAGCTGTTCGCCCGAAGACGGGCCGGAAGGTTTATTTTCTTCTCTCTCTTTTCCCAGGACTTTGATCACACCGTACTCTCCGTCGTAACCGGCCAAAGCCTCGACTTTGCCTTCGCGCACATTCTTCACGCCCAGCGCAACTTTTTCAGGAAGCTTTTTAAAAAGTTCTGTTTCGGGCATCTTGCCTAAAATATAAAATTCCGGGCCTACGGTTGTAACATATTTAAGGTAATCGGCAATAACGGCTTTGCTGGTTTTGGCGACACCCAAAGCCTCGGCGATGATCTCATCAAAGGGCACCAGGCTTTTATAAGGAACGGCGTTTTCCGGCACAAAGCCGGCCGGACGATCAGCCAATTCTTCGACGCGGTACATCACCCCCAACGTCAACGGTTTTTTGCACTTGGGGCAAAGCCCGTTATTTTTTTTCGTCTCTTCGGGCGCAAAACGCACTTGACATGCCCGATGGCCGTCAAAATGATATTTGCCCTCTTCGGGAAAAAATTCTACCGTAAACAAAAATTTGCTTTTATCTTTAGTCTCCAAAATCTTTTTTATTTCCCAATAATTTAATTCACATTCAAAAGCATTGGCTTCACGGCCGATCTTCTGCGGCGAATGGCTGTCGGAGTTGGAGATCAGGGAAAATTTATCGAGCTGCGACAAACGCCAATTCATTGCCGGGTCTGAAGAGAGGCCGGTCTCGAGCGCGGTGATTTTTTCCGTATATTTGCCGTAAGCCTCCTCCAGAGAATCGAAACCGGAGGCTGAACCAAAGACCGAAAACCAGGGAGTCCAGATATGCGCGGGTACCAGCATGATGTCGGGCGAGATTTTAAACAACAGCTCGGCAAGCCGGATACAGCTGATACCTAGAATGGGCCGGCCGTCGGAAGCGATGTTTCCGATCGCACCCAAGGCTTTGTTGATCTCCTCGACCACCTTAAAGCTCGGCGCCATCAGCACATTGTGGACGCGGTAGCCTTTACCGTTCTGCGAATAAATGCTCGAAACTTCCGCGGTCAGGATAAAGTGCTGCTTGCCTTTATATTGCAATAATCCTTTTTCTTCCCGGGGCACGAGATTTTTTTTCAATTCCTGCAGCCAAAGATGATGCGTAAAATCTCCGGTACCCATTAACCCGATCCCTTTGTAGCCGGCCCAAAGGCTCAAATTAGCGATATCCATGTTGTGTGAGGTCGCGCGCGAATATTTGGAGTGTATATGAAAGTCGGCGAGAAATCTCATCGCGACGTGTTTATTTGCCTAAGCCGCGCTTCGCGCACATCGGCCATGCGTTTATGGACATAGGCGATTATTCGGCTGCGCGCGCCGGCCGAAAGCCCTCCGAATTGTACTCCCATGGTCCAGAATGTCTTTTTCCCCTCGTCGCCGATATACCAATCGAGCGCGGCATTTACTACTTTCCCCAAAAGCTCGATCGTCCCGTCGTTAAAGGCGGTTTTTACGTTAATCGTACTCCCGGGCCTTATGTGCTCCGTCGTCATCAGCTTTAACCCGCCGCCGCTGATATCGAGGATCCTCCCCTTACCGGAAATTTCTTTTTCTCCCCGCACATATTTGAATTCACAATCCATCCGGGTATCGACACGAATAAACTTACGGTTAAATTGTTTTTCGGGATTGACTTCACTCATCGGCACCTGCGCTGTAAACAATGCGCCCATTGTGTATCGTTGTCTCGATCGCCCCGTAAAGCTCCCGGCCTAAAAACGGCGAATTTTTTGATTTTGAAGCAAAGGTTTTCTCCGTTACTTTAAACTGCCGGTTTAAATCGACGATCACAAGGTCGGCTTTAAAGTTTTTAGCGATCTTGCCGCGGTTCTCGAGCCCCAAAACCCGCGCCGGGTTATAAGCCATTTTTTGTGCGAGATTTTTTAAATCCAGTATCTTGCTCTTTACCAGATTGGTATAACTTACGGCAAAAGCGGTCTCGAGGCCGACAAACCCGAATGGCGCTTCTTCGAAGGGAAGCTCTTTTTCCGCAGGCGAATGCGGCGCGTGGTCGGTAGAGATACAATCGATCACTCCGTCGCGCAACGCCTTTTTCACCGCTTCAATATCTTTTTTGTCGCCTAAAGGCGGGTTCACCTTAAAGTTACCGCTAAACCCTGCGGCCTCGGCATCGTCGACGGTCAAAGAAAAATAGTGTGGGCAGGTTTCGCAAGTAACTTTTACTCCGTCTTTTTTGGCGCGCTTGATGATCTCAATCGATCGCACGGTCGAAATGTGCATAAGATGTATGCGCGCGTTAAGATAGCGCGCCAACTCGACATCGCGCGCGACGACCAGGCTTTCGGCGATCGCCGGAATGGCCGCGATACCGTATTTGGAAGAGATAAATCCTTCGCGCAGAGAGCCGTTTTGCGTCAGCGCGTGCTCTTCGCAATGTTCCGCTACCAGTATTTTAGCCATTTTGGAATATTCGAGAGCGCGGCGCAAGATCAACGGGTCTTTGATCGCGCTCCCGTCGTCGGTCACTAAAAGCGCTCCAGCCTGTTTCAGGGCAACGAACTCGGTCAATTCTCTCCCGGCGCGTTCCTTGGTGATCGCTCCGGCGGGAAAGAGATCGATCAAATCGTCTTTTTGCGCTTCTTCGATCAACCATCTCACCCGCGCTTCGTTGTCGATCGCCGGATTGGTGTTGGGCATACAGCAGACGGCGGTATAGCCGCCGCGCACCGCCGCACAAGCCCCGGTAAAAATATCTTCTTCGTCTTCTCGCCCGGGAGCGCGAAAATGCGCGTGCATATCGATAAATCCGGGGAAAAGGTATTTACCTTCGGCATCGATCTCTTTGTCGGCTTTCGTGCGGATACGCTGCGCCAAAGAAACGATCCTGTCTTTCTCGATCAGGATGCTCGCCTTGAAAACTTTATTCGGATTAACGATGGTTGCGTTTTTAATAAGAATTTTCATAGTGTGCGCTTTCTTGTACCTACCAGAAAGAGGGCGGCCATCCGTATGGCCAAACCGTTTTCCGCCTGTTTTAAAATCAGCGGGTGCAATTTTTCTTTGAGCGAAGAACATATTTCTTCGTCCCAGTTGACCGGGCTCGGATGCAAAACAATCACATTTTTTTTGGCTTTTTTCATCCGCTCGGGCGTAAGCGCAAAAAGGTGCGCATATTCGCGCAACGTGGGAAAAAACGAAGAGCTTTGGCGTTCTTTCTGCACGCGCAGCATGATGATCACGTCGGCTTTTTCTATCGCTTCGTCCAGGTCATAGCTTATCGCGGCGCCGATTTCCTCAAAACCGTAGGGGACCAAAGTCGGCGGGGCGCAGACGGTGACCGGGGAACCAAACTTAGTAAAACCGAAGATGTCGGAACGCGCTACCCGCGAATGCAGGATGTCGCCGACGACCAGAATATTTAAACCCTCCAGCGTCCCGAAAACCTCTTTGACCGTAAACATATCCAAAAGCGCCTGGGTGGGGTGCTCGTTTTTACCGTCGCCGGCGTTCACAAAACTGGCTTTAGTATATTTGGCCAAAACCGGCAAAGAGGCGCTGGAACCGATACGTACCACAAAGATGTCGGGGTGATATGCTTCCAGGGTCTTTATCGTGTCGATGATCGTTTCGCCTTTGTTTAAGCTGCTGGCCGAAGCAGAAAAGTTGAGCACGTCGGCGCTTAATCGTTTGGCGGCTAATTCAAAAGAGGTGCGGGTGCGGGTCGAGTTTTCAAAAAAGAGGTTGACGATGGTTTTGCCCCGCAATGCCGGGACTTTTTTTACATCGCGTTTCGAGATGCCTTTAAAGGATTGTGCCAGAGAAAGGATCGTTTCGATCTCGCTGCGGTCCAATTCTTTAATGCCCAGAATATGTTTTTTATTCCATGCGTCCATTCTTCAAGCCTTTAAGATTATCACCTCGTCTTTTTTGTCGATCTCTTTCAAGCGTACCTCGACGAATTCGTCTTCGGCGGTAGGCAAACTTTTACCGGTAAAATCGGCGCGGATCGGCAACTCCCGGTGCCCGCGGTCGGCCAAAACTAAAAGCTCTACCCGTTTGGGGCGGCCAAAATCCATGATCTCGTCTAAGGCCGCGCGGATGGTACGTCCGGTAAAAAGCACATCGTCGATTAAAATTACTACTTTGCCGTTGATATCAAAATCGATCTTGGTCTCCTTGACGAGGGGGCTCGGGCCGATCGTCGTTAAATCGTCGCGGTATAGCGTGATATCGAGCGTGCCTAGAGGCAGCTCTACGCCTTCGATATCTTGAATGATCTTGCGGATACGCCTGGCAATATATACGCCGCGGGTTTGGATCCCTAACAAAACCAGGGTTTCTAATTCGGGAGTCTTCTCTATTACTTCGCGCGCCAACTGATAGAGGATGCGTTTGATGTCGGCGGCTTCGAGTGCCGTGGTCGCTTGGTTTTTCGCCATATTTCTCCTAGACTATACCTTATCCCTCAAGGGGTGTCAAGGCAAACAATCTTTAAATCTCTTTCAATATCTTTTTGCAGGCCGCCTGTATCGCTTTTAATGTTTTATCGGGAACGACAAAGTAAAGGCTGCCTTTGACTCTTTTTTCGGCTTCCTCGAAACAAGCCTCCACCATAATCACTATTTCTTTAGGGCCATAAAGAGCGGCGTGCATATTCAAGATATCCTGCAGTGGCCCGTTGATCAGGGTCGGGATCGATGGGATCACCGGCTCACGCAAAATTACGCTGAGCGCTCCGGCAAAGGCCCCGGTCACTACGTTACCGATCTCTTTCAAAGCCGAAAAGCCCATTTCGGTCAAAAACCCCTGGGCATGGCCGTCATATGGACAGCACATCTTTACCAATTCGAAAGCGCTGGTTTCGTCGTAAACCATAATGATACTGCCCGGGGTGCCGCTTAAGATTTTTGCCTGTACGCTCACGACAACCCTGTTCGAATTGTCCCCGCTTTTAGCTTTGCCCATATCGAGCGCTGCCAGGTTGGGCATCGTAAGGTTGATGCGCTTGCCCAACATCTCTGATAGCGCGCGGCTGCCGTGTGCGGCGGCGATCGAACTGATTTCTCTCAGCATATCCATATCATCATGCATAATTCTCTCCCCCTTCGTTATTGTTTTTCTCTTTCTTATCGTCGGCACGATGCACGACGATCGTAAACTCCCCCCGTGCACTATGCCCAATAAAATATTCTATCGCGTTTTGCGTGTTGATTTCAAGAATTTCTTCAAATTTTTTTGTGAGCTCCCGGGCAACGGTCAATTTCCGATCGCCTAAAACTTCCCGGATGCTCTCTAAGCTCTTGTTGATCCGCTGGGGGGATTCTAAAAATACGGCGGTTAAATCCCAGCTTAAAAGCCTCCCCAGGAGTTTTTTACGTTCGCCCTCTTTTTTCGGTAAAAACCCCAGAAAGATAAATTTTTCCCGCGGCGCGCTCGAGGCCGCCAGGGCAGCCAACAGGCTGGATGCTCCGGGAATAGGAACAACGGTTATGTTTTCTTTTTTACATTCGCGCACCAGCCGAAATCCGGGGTCGGAAATCGTCGGCGTACCGGCATCGCTGACCAAAGCCGCCCTTTCTCCCTGTTTAAGCCTCCGGACGATCTGCGGCGTTTTAAAGTGTTCGTTGTGGTCGAAAAAACTTTCTACCGGTTTTTCGATACCGAAATGTTTAAGCAGGGTTATAGTCTTGCGGGTATCCTCGGCCAGAATAAAATCTACTTCTTTCAACGTTTTTAAGGCGCGCAGCGAGATATCGTCCAGATTGCCGATCGGCGTAGCAACGATATAAAGCACGTTATTCCTGAGTGGGTTTGGCGGCAAACCACTCGACAACGCTTCCCCCGGTAAAATAATATATCATGATCCCCGGATGTACGGCCTGAACCATGATTTGCATGATCGCCGCCGGCCTTGCGATGACCCCCAGCGCCATAAAAACCGCCAGGGTAAAGGAAAAATAGACTAAGGCTTTGCGCGCCCATTCTTTACGAAGCAAAATTCCCGCCGCGGTCAGGATGTAAAAGAGAGCGATCCCGGCTTGCGGCAGAATAAGCATTTTTAATTGTTGAGGGGTAAGATTCACTTCGAGCATCTTGTCGCCGCCCAAGCCTTTGACGAACTCGCCAAGTTTACCGGGATCATTAAAAACCACAACGGCCCAGATCAGAACAAAGATGCCGGTTACGATAAAATTAAAGGCGCTGATGATCTTTACGCCCAGCGGACTGCCGCTGAAGGAGAAAAGCTTGACCGACGGGCTGTTTTCCTGCGGATTCATCTCATTTTACCTTTCGTTAAAGCGACCCCAGCCGGATTTGAACCGGCGCCGTCGCCGTGAAAGGGCGATGTCCTGGACCAGGCTAGACGATGGGGTCATCAATTTTAACTTTAATCGTATAGAATTTTAAAGAGTCTTTGTGTTTTGTCAATCTTTTTTGATAACGAGAAGGGTCATTCTTTCTTTTCTTCTGCGGGCGCCGGCGCGGTATCCCCGTTGGCGTCTTCGGGAACGATGCGGGCAATGGTTGCCAGTTTGTCGCCGCTGTCGAGATTAATTACCTTCACGCCCTGAGTAGAGCGGCCGGAGACGCGGATATCTTTGATCTTGGTGCGGATCATCACGCCCTTTTGCGTAATACACGCCAGCTCGTCGGTATCGTGCACGAGCACAAACCCTTTCACCTCGCCCAACTTATCCGAAAGCTTGATATTAGCCACGCCTTTGCCGCCGCGCGATTGCGAGCGGTACTCGCCGCAATCGGAACGTTTGGCAAACCCGTTTTCCGTGGTGGTCAAAAGATAAATGTCTTCTTTTTTCAGGGTACCCTTGATCAGCGCGGTCCCTGCAACGATATCTTTTGGTTTTAACCGGATCCCCCGCACGCCCTGGGATTGGCGACCGGTAGGCCGCACGTCTTTAAGGGCAAACCGTATTGACATCCCCTTTTGTGTCGCGATAACCAATTCGTCTTCTTCGGCGCATAGCTCGACGCTGATCAGCTTATCCTTCTCTTCGAGAGTAATCGCCGCAATCCCGTTTTTACGGATGTTGGAAAAAAGATCAAGGGCAGTGCGTTTTACTACTCCTTGTTGCGTTGCCATAAAAATAAAGTTTTTTTCGCCGAACTCTTTGATCGATAAAACGGTTGTAACTTTTTCCTGATTACTCAAGCTTAAAAGGTTGACGATCGCCCGGCCCTTGGAGGTGCGCGAAGCTTGCGGCACTTCATAGGTCTTAATCGGATAGACCTTACCTTCGTTGGTAAAGATGAGCAGAGTGTCTTTGCTCGAGGCGACGAAAAGGTGCTCGACAAAATCTTCGTCGGCGGTCGACATCGCCGTGATGCCGCGGCCGCCGCGTTTTTGCTGGCGGTAAGTGCTAAGCGGCATGCTCTTGATGTAGCCGGACCCGCTGATTGTGACCACCATCTCTTCTTCCACGATCAGGTCTTCCACTTCAATCTCTTCTTTTTGCGCCACGATATCGGTGCGCCGTTCATCGCCCAGTTTTTCTTTAAGTTCTTTTAACTCTTCTTTGATCAAACCTTCCTGCTTTTTTTCGGAAGCCAAAATCGATTTTAAATACTCAATAAGCTTTAACAGCTCTAGATATTCCTCTTCGATTTTTTTCCGCTCCAGCGCGCAAAGCCGTTGCAGCTGTAATTCCAGGATCGCCTGGGCCTGGAGGTCGGAAAGCTTGAATTTCTTCATCAAGTTTTCTTTAGCCTCGGCCACATTCTTAGATTTTTTTATCGTCTCCACCACATCGTCCAGATGGGAAAGAGCGATTTTTAACCCTTCTAAAATGTGGGCGCGGCGTTCGGCTTTATCCAGCTCAAATTGGGTCCTGCGCACAATCACTTCTTTTCTAAAATGAATGTGGTGCTGTAAAATTTCTTTTAGGTTTAAAACTTCCGGCCTTAAGTTGACAATCGCCAGGCAGATCGCCCCGAAGGTCGTTTCCATGCTGGTATGCTTGTACAAACGGTTTAAAACAATATCTGCCTGAGCATCCCTTTTAAGCTCGACCACGATCCGCATCCCGTCTTTATCCGATTCGTCGCGCAGGTCCGAAATCCCTTCGATTTTTTTCTCGTTAATCAGTGCGACAATCTGTTCCAATAATGTTGTTTTGTTCAGCTGGTAGGGAATCTCGGTAATAACAATAATGTCTTTGGTTTTACCGTGCTCGATATTGGCCCTGGCGCGCACGGTCAATTTACCGCGGCCTTCTTTGTACATGTTTAAGATTTCGCTCTTGCCGCAAATAATGCCACCGGTAGGGAAATCCGGCCCTTTAACGTATTTACATAAATCTTTGATCTCAGCTTCGGGGTTGTCAATCAAATGCGCAATCGCATCGCAGATCTCGTTTAAGTTATGCGGCGGAATGTTGGTCGCCATACCTACGGCAATACCGCTGGCGCCGTTAATCAAGAGGGTCGGCAAAACCGAAGGCAGTACTTCCGGCTCGACCGACGAATTATCGTATGTAGGAAAAAAGTTTACAGTTTTTTTGTCGATGTCCTGCAAAATATAATCGCTGATCCGCGCCATGCGCGCTTCGGAATAACGCATCGCTGCCGGCGGGTCGCCGTCGATCGAACCAAAGTTGCCCTGGCCGTCGATCAAAGGATAGCGCAGCGAAAAATCCTGGGCCATACGCACCAAGGCATCATAGATCGCCAGGTCGCCGTGGGGGTGATATTTACCCATACAATCGCCCACAATGCGCGCGCTTTTTTTATGCGGCTGGTTATAACGCAAATGTAATTCGTGCATGGCATATAAAATCCGGCGCTGCACCGGCTTTAAGCCGTCGCGAATATCGGGAAGGGCGCGGCCGACAATAACGCTCATTGCATATGAAAGATAGGACTCTTTCATCTCCGCTTCGAGCTGCCTGATGATAATCTTTTGCGCTATCTGTTCACTCATACCTACACATCCAGATTTTTTACTTCGTGCGCGTTAGCCTGGATAAAATCGCGCCGCGGTTCAGCCAGGTTGCCCATTAAAATCGTAAAGATCCGGTCGGCTTCGACGGAATCTTCCAGCGCTACCCTCACCAGGGTACGCTTAGCCGGGTCCATCGTCGAATTCCAAAGCTGCTCAGGGTTCATTTCGCCCAAACCTTTGTAGCGCTGAATATGCATCCCTTTGGTTGCGATCCTTCTGACCTCTTCTAAAACTTTTTTCAAATTGTTGCTGCTTATCTCTTCTTCGTCTTCATCGTTTAATACCGTGAAGAGGTCTTCTTCCTGGGAAATATAATTTTTCACCGACAAGCCCAGCCTGGTCAGCTCTTCGTCGATTTTTTTTATCTGGTGCGACTCGAAGATCTCCACATGGTCCATCTCTTCGATCGAATCATATTGCGTCAGCCCCTCGTCGTCCATAATGAAAATCGGCTTTTGGTTTTCGCTAAGCTTGTGCTCGGGGTACAAGCCTTTCTTGGTGTTGATGGCTTTAATATACTCCACAAACGGCACGCTTTTGCGCTCCATGGCCAGCTCGAGTTGCTCCAAAATAATAGTATTTTTAATCACTCGTTCTAAATCTTTGGCGCTGAAAACTTCCTGTCCTTTGCCCTGCTTTTTAAGCTTCGCGGCTTTTGTGCCTAAGCTTAACACCATGTCGTTCATCTCCTTTTCGCTGTGAATGTACTCTTCCCAATCTTTCTTTTTGACGCGGTATAGGGGCGGCTGGGCGATATAAATAAATCCCTTTTCGATCAGGGGCAACATGTGGCGATAAAACAATGTCAGGATCAGGGTGCGGATGTGCGAACCATCGACATCGGCATCGGCCATAATAATAACCTTGTGGTAGCGAAGTTTTTCCAGGTTAAACTCTTCGCCGATCCCTGTGCCTAAGGCCGAGATGATCGTACGGACTTCTTCCGAGCTTAAAATTTTATCTAACCGCGCTTTTTCCACATTTAAAATTTTTCCTTTGATCGGCAGGATCGCCTGAAAATTCCGGTCGCGGGCCTGCTTGGCCGAACCGCCGGCGGATTCACCCTCGACAATATAAACTTCGCAGAATTCGGCTTGCCGTTCCGAACAATCCGCCAGCTTCCCCGGCAGGCTGGCCGAATCGAGCGCGCCTTTCCGGCGCGTCAGCTCCCGGGCTTTGCGCGCGGCTTCACGGGCCTGGGCGGCGACAATGGCTTTTTGCACGATTTTATTTGCTACCGAAGGGGTCTCTTCGAAAAAGGCGCAAAGCGCCTCAAAGGCGACCGAAGCGACAATCCCCTCGACCTCGGGGTTATTAAGTTTTCCCTTGGTCTGGCTTTCAAATTGCGGGTTGGGCACTTTCACGCTGATCACCGCGCACAAGCCCTCGCGGGTATCTTCGCCGGAAACATTATTTAAGTCTTTGAGCATGTTGCGGTTTTTAGCGTATTGGTTAAGCGACCGGGTAAGTGCTGTTTTAAACCCGGAGATATGCGTACCGCCGTCGATCGTGTTAATGTTGTTGCAAAAAGAGATCACGTTCTCCGAATAGCTGTCGGTATACTGCAGCCCGCCCTCTACGGTGACACCGTCTTTTTCGTTTTGGAAATAAACGACCTTGTTGTGAATCGCCTCTTTGTTGGCGTTAAGATATTCTACAAAAGAAATGAGGCCGCCTTTAAATTTAAATGTGACTTCTTTCTGGACGCGTTCGTCTTTAAAATCAATCTGGATCTCTTTGTTTAAAAAGGCCAGTTCCCGCAAGCGCTGGGCAATGGCGTCGTAAGAAAATTCTACGGTTTGAAAAATCTCGCCGTCGGGCTTAAAGGTTATTTTGGTGCCGTTGGCTTTGGCTTTACCGATCACTTTTACTTCAGTTTTAGGTTTGCCGCGTTCATAACTCTGGTGGTATATCTTCCCGTCGCGGTGCACCTCGGCTTCCATCCATTCGCTTAAGGCGTTGACGCAGCTGGCGCCCACGCCGTGTAAACCGCCGCTGGTTTTATAGGCCTGGTGGTCGAATTTTCCGCCGGCATGAAGCGTGGTTAATACAACCTCCAGCGCGGATTTGCCGACCTTTTTGTGTTTGTCTACCGGGATGCCGCGGCCGTTATCTTCTACCGAACAGCTGCCGTCGACATTGACGATGACTTTTATTTTATCGGCGTACCCGGCCGTGGCTTCGTCGATCGAGTTATCGACGATCTCATAAACTAAGTGGTGCAGCCCTTTGATATCGGTATCGCCGATATACATCGCCGGGCGCTTGCGCACCGCTTCGATCCCTTCCAAAACCTGGATCGTGGTAGCGTCATATTTTTTCCCTTGTTCTATCTTAATCTCTTGTGCCATTTTTACCTAACCTTAACCTTTATATCTTCGATATAGGGAAACTCCCGCTGGATATCTTTAAGTAATTGCGGCTTCTGTAAATTAAAAGTATAAGAAAAACACGAGTCTTTCGTGTGGAAAACCAGCGTGTTTTTCTCTACCCCGGCAAATAAAACATTCCCCTCTATCCCGTCTTTTAAGTAAGGCCCCACGATTGCATCGAATTTCCGCCGGTTTTCTACGAGCTGCCGGGAGTTTTTGAAAAAATCGCCGATAACTTCTTTTATGTGTGTGGCCATATTATATTTTCATCGGTAAAACAAGGTATACATACCCTTGTTTGCGTAATACCGCCGGTTTGTCCGTCCCAAAAAATTCTACCGTTACCTCGCTCTCGTCGATATTCTTTAAAACATCGATTAAAAAATTAGGGTTTATCCCTATCCCTAACGGCGCACCGTTATATTTTACCTTAATATTTTCCTTCACTTCCCCCATTTGCGGGGTTTGTTTGGAAACCGTCATGTTTTCTTTTTTAAGTTCGATCTTAACCCCTTGATAATCCGAGGTAGTAAGAAGTGCGGCGCGGCGTAAAGCTAATAGAAATTCTTTTTTATCAACGGTTAATTTTTCTTTCCCCTCAGAGGGAATATATTGAGAATAGTTAGGAAATTCCCCTTCGACCGGCCGGGCAAGAAATTGCGTTTCTTTAAGATCAAAACCCACCCGGTTTTCCTCTATGGATAAAAAAATATTGTCTGTCCGCTCTTTGATTAATTTATAAACCTCAGAGACGGCGCGTGAGGGTAAAATAAAAGATATTTTTGTTTTTATTTCGGTTTGGTTTGCGGGTAATTTTTTACAGGAGAAGGCAAGCCGCTTTCCGTCGGTCGCGGCCATTTTAAATTCACCCCCATAAAACTCAAATAAAACGCCACCTAAAACATAATTCGCCTCACCGCTTCCCGCACAAAACGCGGTTAACCGGATCATTTCTTCTAAATCCTGGGGATTAAGTTTAATTAAAGAGGTGTGTTTTTTTTCCTCAACTTTAGGGAATTGTTCAGGATTAATGATGTTTATTTTAAACTCAATCTGCTCACAACTTATCAACAAATTATTTTTATCGATTTCCACATCAACTTCACTATCAGGAAGTTCTCTAAAAATCGAAAAAATCCTCTTCATTGAAACAACTACCTTGCCTTCTTTTACAATTTTAGCGTCTAAGGAAGAAATTAAAGTAATATCTAAATCTGTAGTAATCATTTTTATTTTATTATTATTTATAGAAATTAATAGTAAATCGGCAAGGGCCTGCTTAGATGTTGTGGGGCCGATAATCTTTTGCAACTCGTCTAAGAATACGGTTTTACTAATAGTAAATTTCATAAGTAGTAGGAATAGTTATGCTTGTTAGTTTTGTTAATTCGCATTATTTTATCAAAAACATCCGAAAAAACCACACCTTTTTTTTCACAGGCAACTGTTTAGAGATCTTTAATATCCTGTGTGATGCGGTCAATAATAAATTTCAGCTTTTCATCTTTTTTTAAACTTTCCACCATCTTTTTATACGCATAAAGAATTGTTGTATGGTGTTTCGAGCCGAAAAACGAACCTATTTCCGGGAAAGACAACTCTGTAAGGGATCGGATTAAATACATTGCCGTTTGGCGCGGCAAAACCATATTTTTACTACGCTTTCTTTTCCGCAGCTCTTCTTTAGGGATATTAAAATAGCCGCTTACCGCCTCAATCACTAATTCGGGGGTGATGCGCCGGTGCACCTCTTTAACCATGTCTTTTAAAATATCTTTTACTAAAGCTAAGGTGATCGGTTTATTTTCAATCAGCGAATAAGCCATGATCCGCACCAGCGCCCCCTCTAATTCGCGGATATTAGTTGAAATATTTTTCGCGATAAAATGTAAGACTTCCTCGTCGATCTTTACCGGGTCGTTTTCAACTTTTTTCTTCAAGATTGCTACCCGGGTCTCAAAGTCCGGCGGCTGGACATCCACCACAAGCCCCCAGCCAAAACGCGACACCAGGCGTTCCTCCAACTTAGCGATCTCTTTAGGGGGTTTATCCGACGAAAGGACGATCTGCTTATGCGCGTCGTATAAAACGTTAAAGGTATGGAAAAATTCTTCCTGCGAAGCTTCCTTGCCGGCCAGGAATTGGATATCGTCGATAAGCAAAGCGTCGACCCCGCGGTACTTCTGGCGGAATTTTTCCGTAGCGCGCGTCTGGATCGAATAAATCAGCTCATTAGTAAAACGTTCCGACGAAGTATACTTTATTTTAGCCGAAGGATTTTTAATTAAAATAAACTGTGCGATCGATTGCATAAGATGCGTCTTGCCCAAACCTGTACCGCCGTAAATAAATAAAGGGTTATATGATTTACCCGGAGCTTCCGCCACCGCCAGAGAAGCGGCGTGGGCCATACGGTTGGAAGCGCCGATAATAAAATTCCCGAAATTAAAACGCGGGTTTAAACGGAACGAATCTTGCGGTTCTTCGCGAAAACTTTCCCCGATGGTTTTAAAACCGCGGTTTATTTTGGTCTTGAAGATCCCCGGGTTTACCGCGAAAAGGACTTCCCAATTTTTTCCGGTAAGTTCCGCAAGGGTTTGTTTTATCTGCGGCAAATAGTTAGCCTCAATCCAAGTTTTGAAAAAAGTGTCGGGCGCTTCAATGGTAAAAGAATTACCCTCGGAAGCTTTAAAGGTCAGCGGCGCGATCCAGGTGTCGTAGGAGATCGTCCCGACGCTCGCCTTTAATTTTTCTTTACAGCTTTGCCAAGTTTGTTCCATAAAATATTGAGGAATTCACAAAATTCACAGTTTATTCACAGAGGCCTTTCGCGCAACCATTATACTTTGGCTCCTCCTCCTTTGCAACCCAAAATTAAAGTTGACACAAAAAACCCATATGCTAAAATCCATACCTATGAAGCTGAACATAAAAACACCGACGAAACTAAAAGGCAAGAAAAAACATGGGTTCCGCGCCCGCATGAAAACGCATAGCGGCCGCAACGTGTTGAAACGCCGCAGGGCAAAAGGGCGCAAAAAACTTGTAGTATGAGAGCGGCAGCTTTGTGGCTGATCGCTTTTTACCAAAAGGTTTTTTTCTTCCTTCCTAAGAGGTGTAAATATATTCCTTCCTGTTCCGAATATGCGAAAGAAGCATTCCGCCGGTACGGGTTTATTAAGGCCGGCGCAATGACGTCAGGAAGGCTTTTGCGGTGCAACCCTTGGGCGAAAGGCGGATTTGATCCGGTAAAATAATGGAAAAACGATTTTTTTTAGCTTTTTTTCTTACTATCGGCCTGATGCTCATTTATTTGCATCTTGCCGGGCGCTATGTTCCGCCTAAACCTGAACCGTCGGCGGCGATCGAAACCCCGGTTTCGGCGGTTACTGCCGAGGCGAAAAGCGAAAGCCCTTATGCCCCTCCCGGGGACAAGCAATACCTTAAGACCATCCCGGTAGGAGATTTTAATATAACCTATTCAACGCGAGGCGGTTATATCAAAACAATTTACTCAAAAACCTATGCTGCGGAGCTTTCCTTCCAAAATATCGGATTTGTGCCTTCGCAGAAAACTCTCGATTTTGCTGATACTTATGAGAAAAACCAGTTGACTTTTCAGAACAAAACCTTTCGCAAAACCTATATTTTTGAACCGAACCGGCTGCAAATCGTTTTTTCCGGCGCGCCGGGAGAGCCGGTCGTTTTATTCTCTAACCCACTGAGTACCAATAGCTTAAACGCAAGGTATCAAGAATTTTTTTATCAGGTCGGCAATACCATGGAACGCAAAACCATCCAAAACATTATTCCGCAACCCTCGTTTTTAGGCCGGATTTTTCAGGGGCAACTCCCCCCTCCGGACATTACCGTTGGCGGAGCAAAATTCGCCGGGGTTCGCGATCGTTACTTTTGCTTATCCTTGCTGGAAGGAAAATATACTTTCAAGTGGGTGCAGAATCCTCAAACCCGGGAAACCTTTTTAGTTTTGCCCAATCCTGCCACGGTTGTAGTTTATTTAGGATTACAAAATAAAGAAAATTTACAACTCCTTGGTCTGCAAGACATTATACACTATGGCTCTTTTCACGGTGTGGGGGTCTATATCTTTAAAATCCTTAATTTTTTCTTTTTTGTCACCCAGAACTGGGGCGTCGCGATCATCCTTTTTGGCATGCTTACCTATTTTATCCTCTTTCCGTTTACTAAAAAAAGCACTCAGGCGATGAAAGAAATGCGCGAGTTTCAAGAAGACCATGCCGTCGAGATGAAAAACCTGCGCGAAAAATACAAAGATAATCCGCAAAAGATGCACCAGGAGATCATGCAGATATATCAGCGAAATAAGTTCAGCCCCATGAAGGGGTGCACCAGCGGATGCCTCCCCCTTTTAGTGCAATTACCAATTATCTGGGCTTTTTGGGCAGTGGCACCGCGTATACTAGAATTTAAAAACGCTAAATTTTTGTGGATTAGCGACCTCTCTTCGGCAGATCACCTTTTTACTTTACCGATCCCCTTGCCGTTTGGTATCGGTACTAGTTTTAATCTTTTGCCGGTATTGACGGCCGGGCTGATGTTCTTCCAGATGAAAATTACTAATCCGCCCACAGATCCGGAGCAAGCTCAGCAACAAAAGATCATGGGGATGGTCCTCCCGGTTATGCTGATTTTTTTCCTTTATAATCTGCCGGCCGCACTTTTGCTTTATTGGTTTGTCCAGAGCCTGTTTACCTTTGTTTTTCAGTGGCGCACCATGCGCCCGAAAACAAAATAAGCAACTTTTCTCTAAATAAGCGTTTTCACGTGAAAACGCTCCGGCTAAAAACACCTTGACACCTTTTTAAATCATCGCTACAATTAAACTATATTTCACGGTTTTCACGTGAAAACGACATGATCGTTTCCACGTGAGCAGCAAGCAATTCTGACGGCTGGCCACGTGAAAACCAAAAAGGAGCAAAACCTATGGGGCGAATCATCGGTATTTGTAACCAAAAAGGCGGAACAGGAAAAACCACGACCTCTATTAACATCGCTTCTTATCTCGCCTTGGCGAATCGAAAAACATTGTTAATCGATATGGATCCTCAGGGAAACGCTACTTCCGGGGTAGGGGTTGAGCGCGAAGGAAAAAACTCTATTTACGAGGTGATCATGGGAGACGCTAAAATAGAGGAGAGCATTTATCCGACCACATGGGCCAACCTTTTTGTGATTCCTTCGCACATGGCGCTTACCGGAGGAGAGATCGAGTTAGTCAATGCCGCGAATCGCGAAACCAAACTTAAACGCGAACTGGAAAAAGTTAAAGACGAATTTTCTTATTTGATCATTGACGCGCCGCCATCGTTAGGGCTTTTAACCTTGAACGTTCTGGCTGCGGCGGATGGGATCATTGTGCCGGTACAGTGCGAATATTATGCGTTGGAGGGAGTTTCTAACCTCTTGAACACCATAGAGTTAGTGAAGGAAAGGGTCAACGCCAAACTAGAGATCGACGGAGTCTTGCTGACCATGGGGGACTTTCGCACCAAATTAACCTTGCAGGTGATCGAAGAGATCCGGAACTACTTTAAGGAAAAAGCGTTTAATACGGTAATTCCCCGGAACATTAAGCTTGCCGAGGCGCCTAGCTTTGGCCAGCCGATCCATTTTTATGACGCCGATTGTGTAGGCGCAAAAGCATATCTTGCTCTGGCTCAAGAGGTTATGAAAGAAAAGCTTCAGCCGGAAAAAGGGGAAAACGTTTCTAACATCTTGATAGCCAATGAGTTACATAAATAATCAAGGAGGAAATTCCATGCAGCCAAAACGTGTCCTGGGGAAAGGCTTAGATGCTTTGATCCCTAAAAAAAACGAGCTTTTGCCGATCACCAATACGGACAACGAGATTGCCATTGAACAAATTTTGCCTAATCGTTACCAGCCCCGCCAGGAAATGGATATCCAGGATTTGCAGGAGCTGGCAAACTCCCTGAAAGAAAACGGATTTATTCAGCCGCTTTTGGTGCGTAAGGCCGGCGACAACTACGAGCTGGTGGCCGGAGGCCGGCGTTTCGAAGCGGCTAAGCTGGCCGGATTTACCCGTGTGCCGGTAGTGGTCAGAGAGCTGAGCGATAAAGACGGCCTGGTTTTGGCGATCGTGGAAAATCTCCAGCGCAAAGATTTAAATGCGATCGAAGAGGCAACGGCATTTAAACGGTTGATGGACGATTTTTCCTTTTCGCTCGACGACCTCTCCCGCTTCGTCAGCAAAGACAAGACTACTGTGGCCAACACCCTGCGGCTTTTGAAGTTACCGCTTGAGGTGCGCCGCGGTTTACAAAAAGGGTTGATTTCCCGGAGCCAAGCGCGTACAATCTTAGGGTTACCTACGGATATCGAACAGATAAAATTGTTCCACGAGCTTTTAAGCGGCCCGATCACCGTGCGTGAGATCGAAGCGCGCACCAAGGCCGCGCGGGGTGCCGCGGGCCGGAAAAAAACCGACCCTTTCGCGGAAGAGCTGGAACAAAAATTACAGAATAAGTTCGGTACCAAAGTGCGCGTCTTTAACAAAAAGAATAATCACGGCAAGATTGTGATTGAATATTACAGCTTAGACGACATCGAACGAATTGTAAGGAGGTTAGGATGAAAAATCAGGCAGTTTTGGTGATCATTAAACCTGATGGCCTTAAAAAATCGCTGACCGGGAACATTTTAAGCCGCTTGGCCGAGACCAAACTTAAGATCGTTGCCGCCAAAGTGATGAAGGTCAGTAAAGAATTGGCGGAGGAGCATTACCGGCACTTAAATGACAAACCATTTTTTGGTGAGCTGATTAAATATATCATGGGCGAACCATATAAGGAAAACCGCGTGATGGCGTTGATTTATTGGGGGCCGGACGCAATCAACAAGATCCGTACGATCGGCGGCGCGACCAATCCCGAACAGGCCGACCCGGTTTCGATCCGCGGCGCCTACGGACGCATTTTGACCAGCGGGCTCTTTGAAAATGTAATTCACGCTTCGTCCAGCGAAGAAGAGGCCGAGCGGGAGATCAAGCTTTGGTTCCAGCCGGTAGAGCTGGTGATGGAATTATATTCCACCGAAGTGCAGCAGATGCCCGGTTACCGGAGGATGGTATGGAAATGAAATCAATGACCGCTTACGCCCATGTAGTTAAAAAAGCCGGCGCCCAAAGCGTTCAGGTAGTGATGCGTTCCAATAATTTTAAATACCTGAATGTTACGGTGCACAACTTGCCGGTGGAATATATCGAATTGGAAGACAAGATTAAAAAAGATATTGAAACCGCGATGAACCGCGGCAAGATCGAAGCCCACATTTTTTTAAAACAGCAGACCGCCGGCGGAGTCCATGTGAACGAAACGGTTTTTGCCAAATATGTGAATCAGGCCCGGAAATTAGCCAAAAAGTACGATTTGAAAGACGAACTCTCGATCAAAGATTTTCTTGCCTTGCCCCAGGTGATCTGGCTGGACGAGAAAAATTCCGACGCCGCCAATCTGGTTTTAACTGCAGCGCGCCAGGCGATCAAAGAGCTGCTGGCGTTTAAAACCAAAGAGGGCAGGATCATTAAAGGCGCGATGCTGAAAAATTTGAAAAAACTTCAGGCAAACGCCGTGCAGATGGAAAAAGAAAAACCCTCTCCGGCGGCAGAGGAGAACAACAAGGAAGATATCGACGAAGAAATTTCCCTTTTAACTTTCTACGCGAAAAAGCTGGAAAAGGAGATTTCTTCCAAACAAGACTCTAAAGGCAAAGCGATCGATTTTTTAACGCAGGAGATCTTGCGCGAGCTTAACGCGGCATCCAGCAAGACCAAAAAACCCGCCTTAGCTTCGTTGATCGTCGAATCAAAAAGTTACTTAGAGCGCATACGCGAACAGGCGCAGAATATTGAATAGGATGAAAAAGACAACGGTCTTTGTTTTTTCGGGCCCGGGGGGTGTAGGCAAGACGACCCTGGTCGAAAAGCTCTTTAAAAAAAAGTGGGCCCAAAAAAAATTAATACGGGCCGTCTCCGCGACGACACGGCGGCAACGCCCCGGTGAAAAAGACGGGAAGGATTACCTCTTTGTTTCTCAAGCGGAATTCCTGCGGTGTAAAAAAGAAGGGTACTTTTTAGAGAGCGAACAGGTTTTAGAAAATTTTTACGGTACCCCGCGCTTTTTTTACGATGAAGCGGTTAAGACCGGGAAAAGCCTCGTTCTGTGCATCGACGTCAAGGGCGGAATGTATTTGAAAAAGCACCTGAAAGAAAGTAAAATAACCACTGTTTTTATATCGGCGCCGGGAAAAGAAGAGTTGCTCGAGAGGCTGAAAAACCGTAACGAGGATAAGGCGGTCATAAAAAAGAGGATCGTCTTGGCCAGGCAGGAACTCGATTTTGCTAAGGCTTACGATTACTTGGTAATAAACCGTAAACTCGATACGGCGCTGAAAGAAATAGAAGCAATTATCCGTAAAGAAATGATAAAACATAGAGGAGGAAACAGGTGAAACAACAGAATATACCATTGGAAGAGTTATTGCCGGCAAGCGGAGGGTCCAGGTTCAAGCTTACACTTTTGGCTTCGAAACGGGCTCTGGAGTTGGCCGATGGCGCTAAACTGATGGTCGAGCGCATCAGCGAAAAACCTCTGGATAATGCGATACAGGAGATTTTTGCCGGTAAAGTGCGAGCGAAGAAGACAAAAGATTTGAAAGCGTGATTATGGCGGCGTGGTAGCCAAGTGGTAAGGCAGCGGTCTGCAAAACCGCTATGCGCCGGTTCAACCCCGGCCCACGCCTTAATGAAGCTTGCGTTTTTTAAGGCGAAGACGAAGAAAAACGTTTAGCTGAATTACCCCCGCAGGGGGTTCGATGAGAGAACAAGCTCTCTAACAAAATAAAAATGAATATGCCGGGGTGTTGGAACGGCAGACAACACAGACTTAAAATCTGTTGCTCCGTTAGGGGCGTGCGGGTTCAAGTCCCGCCCCCGGCATATTTCTTTGAATTTTCGGGCAATTAGCTCCCCGCCACGGCTCATATTGTTCGCCTCGCGGGACTAATTCGGCTACAACCTTACGCGGCGCACCTGGTGCTTGCGTTCGGCTAAGCCTCATTGAGCAGTTGGCTGGTGGTCGGTCGCGCAGAGGCTATTTTAAAATTAGATTTGTTTTGGGCAATTAGCTCAGTTGGCTAGAGTACTTCCTTGACATGGAAGGGGTCACAGGTTCAACTCCTGTATTGCCCATGTTTTATTCTTGCGGAAATTTAGATTGACGCGCAGAGCAACACTCTATATAATTTGTAATAATTTTGACGGGGTCGTCGATTAGCCTGGTTTAAGTCCCCTGCCTGTCACGCAGGTGATCGTGGGTTCAAATCCCATCGACCCCGCCATCTATCCCGCTTCCCCTAAAAGGAAGCGGGATTGTTTTTATGGTATACTACCTTCGATGAAAATTGGGAACAGGCTTTTAATAAACTTCCTTTTTGTTGCGGTCTTGCCCCTGGTTTTTGTCAGTTTGGTGATCTTTTACGGCGCCGACCGCATAATAACAAAGAATATTTTATCCCATCTTGCTACGATTGCCGCCACCCAGGAAGCGAGGATCAACATGGTTCTGGAACGAGATATCTCCCGGATGGAAGATATTGCCGGCCAGCCAAAGTTCGTAGAAGCGCTTACGGCTTATGCGCGGGAAAATAACTTTGAGCAAAAAGCCCGGATACGAAGCCTGCTGCAAGACGCGCAAAGCGTGGTCAGCCGGTTCAAAAGTATAACCGTTGTCGGCCTCGATGGAAAAACGATTGTTTCGACCAACCGCTCTTTAGAGGAAAAGGATTATTCCCAAGAACAGGAGTTCATTAAAGGCAAAAAAAATACTTTTATAAATTTTTTCCCCAAAAAAAACATACCTCTGCAAAGCATCGCGATACCGGTTTTTATGCAAGGAAAACCGGCGGCAGTAATGGTGGTGGAGTCACAGACCGGCAAAGATATCGAAAAGATACTTAAGGACTACCCGAATTTGGGCCAAAGCGGAGAGACTACCCTGGTGCGTAAAAACAATGCCGGAGAGATCGAATTTCTATTACCCAGAAAATTTGAAAAAGAAGCGGCGGACAGAGGCCCTGTTACCATCCGCGATACCGACATGCCGGCTGTGCAGGCAGTCTTGAAAAATGAAAAAACTTTTGAAAACGCTGTAGATTATCGCGGAACGAAGGTTTTGGCGGCCACACACTATTTGGATTTAGTGGATTGCGGGCTGGTCGCGAAGATCGACAAAACCGAGGCGACGGCGCCGGTACGTAAATTAATGGGGATTATTTTGGGAGTAATCTTTGCGACCTTGCTGGCGGTTACGCTGGTTTCTTTGGCGTTGGTACAATCGATCACCAAGCCGATTCACCTTTTGCATAAAGGTACGGAAATTGTCGGCGAAGGGAATTTAGATTATAAAGTAGGGACCGGTACGCAAGATGAGATTGGCCAGCTTTCGCGTTCTTTCGACGCCATGGCCGAAAATCTGAAAAAACCACGGCGTCAAAAACAGAGTTAGAGGCGGCGCACGAACAGCTTAAAGTTACTCAGGCTCAGGTAATTCAATCGGTAAAAATGGCCGGCGTAGGGCATCTTGCCGCCAGCATTGCGCACGAAATAAATAACCCACTCTGTTTTATTATGAATAATGCCGAACTTTTAAAAAGTGGAGGTAAAAACGCAGCGCCGGGGTCAGCCGAACACAACGAATCGGTAGAGGCGATCCTGGATGGAGCGCGGCGGATAAAAAATATCACCCACACCTTACTCGATTTTGCGCGGCTTAACACCAGAGAAGGCGAGCAGATCAACGTAAATGGGGTAGTAGAAAAGTCTCTTTATCTGGTCTATCCGGAAACGAAAAACTCCTGCACGATCGAAAAAAATATAAGCAATGCTCCGCAGATGGTGCAGGGCAACGAAAGCGAGCTGATGCAAGTTGTGATTAACATTTTACTTAATGCCTACCAGGCAAGCCGCCAAAACGGTGTGATACGGATCAGCACTTATCTCGAAGATAATTTTGTTGTGATAGAAGTGCGCGACAATGGTACCGGGATAGACGAAAAGACAAGGCCTCACATTTTTGAGCCGTTTTTTACCACCAAAAAGGCGGGACAAGGCACCGGCTTAGGCCTAAGCACGAGCCGCGATATTATCAAAAAACACGGCGGCGAGATTACCGTAACCAGCAAAGCCGGCGAATGGACAGCGGTCAAGGTGGCCCTGCCGCGTTGCCAAAAAACGTTAAACAAAGACGAAAAAAGCTTTTAAAACAGATAAAAAGTAAAAAGTAAAAGAGTTTCTGGAAAAATTAAGGAAAAATAGTATACTTATACTCCTATGATCAAAGAAGTGAACAGCCCCAAGTTGAAAAACCCGCTTTTTATCGCCGCGTGGCCGGGGATGGGCGAAGTCGCCTACCGCGGCGCGCTGTTTTTGAAAGAAGTGATGGGGTTTAAGATGTTCGCTAAGCTTGAAGCCGGAAGATTTTTCAAGCCCGCGGCGGTAGTCGTCGAAAAGGGTATTATAAGTTTGCCGGCAATCCCGGCCGGTTTTTTTTATTATGTTAAAGGTAAAAACTTTCCCGACATTATTTTATTTTTGGGAGAGGCCCAGCCGCCCTTAGAGTACGCCGAGATTTTTTCTTCCCGCATTGCCGAGTTCGCGCGCCGCTACAAGGCAAGTTTTCTTTTAACCTTTGCCGCCAAGCCTGAGCCGATCGACCATCACGCCGAACCGGCGGTATGGATCGCTGCGACCGATAATGAGGTTTTCAACGAATATGCGCCACGGCGCCTTAAAACCCTGACCGACGGGCAGATCAGCGGATTGAACGGAATTATTTTAGGCGTGGGCAAAAAGAAAAAAATCAAAGGGGCATGTTTGTTGGCAGAGATCCCTTTTTATACGGTGCAGGTTGAAAACCCGCGCGCTACGCTGGCGGTTTTAAAAGTTATCAACGACCACTTTAAGCTTAATTTAAATCTCGCGCCGATGATAGAGCGGAGCAAATTTATTGAAGAAGAGATCGATAAGCTGGTCGGTTATCTAAAAGGCGAACAGGGCCCGCAGGGGCCGTCGCCCTTAAGCGAAGAAGATATCGAAAAAATAAAAAAAGATTTAGCCGCATACTCGAAATTGCCGCAATCGGCGGTCGAAAGCATCGAGCGGATGTTTAAAGAGGCGCAAAGCGATATTGCCGGCGCCGGAAAATTGAAGGCCGAGCTTGACCGCTGGAACATTTATAAAGAATACGAAGACCGCTTTTTAGACCTCTTCAAGAAAAAAGACGATCAAAGCACCCCCCAGCAATAAAGAGTTTCTTCTAATAGCGATACCACGCCTTGGATGGTTTGGTTGCCGAACGCTGCCACTCCTTGTAAAAATCAAGCTCCTTGAGGTCCAGCAAATATTTAGGTTTTAGCTTTGCCAGATAGCGTTTATCGCAAACAACCTCTGCTAGGGGCAGCGGGGGGGTGGTGTAAAAAATCACAATATCATTGTCGACGCGCAAGGAAAAATCCGGTTCGTTGCGGTGCTTAGCGATAAAAGCCGCCATATATTTTTTATATTGCAAAAACAATCTGCTCTCTTCGTACATATAACAATTTACCTTAAAAGAATAAAACGCATTGAGCAAAACGAAGATAACAACGAGCGGCATAAGCGCCTTTTTTGTGCCGGCAGAACAGCGCGCCGGGTCAATAAGGCAAGCTGCGGCAATCGTCAGGTAGCCGCTGAAAATATAACTATAGTAGGCGTTCTGGCTGAAAGTATAGACAAATCCGTTGGCCGGTATGCGGCAGCAGGCGATGATAAAAGCGTAAAAAAAGGCAAGGAGACCGAGAAAAATTATAAGGAAGCGGTATTGACGTGCCCGCGCGCGGCTTACGGCCAGGAGAAACGCGGAGAGGAGGATTAGAACAACAAAAAAGTTAAGCACCATCCCGGCAGAAATATGGCGTAAGGAAAGAGTAAAAACCAGGCGCCACAGCTTCGCGGGCAAGAGCCAGATAATTGTTGAAGGTAAAAATAGGCCTAGGGTCCACCAGGAGAGCAATGTCGCCGCAGCGATAAAGCCGATAAAAAAACTCAGATGGTGGGCTTCCGGCGAAGCCCAGAGTTGCCCGCCGACAAGGACTAGGCCATTAAAGTTAAAGACTAAATAGCTTACTCCATATAAAAAAACCGGCGCGATAATCAATCCTTCGCGCTTCCACGAGAAGCCCTTGCCGTTATTTTTTAAAGCCCGGCGCAGATAGAAAACACTTAAAACGGCGGCAATCACCCCGTTTTCATAAAGGAAACAAGCCGCGGTCGCGCAGCAAAAAGCCCAAATCAGATATTTAGAGTTAGGCGTTTCGGCATAAGCGATGAGCGCATAAACAAGCCCGGTTACCGCCGCGAAAAAAAGGATGTAGCCGTTGGCGGCGGCCCAGGCAACGGCATGGGTGTTGAGGGTCAAACAGGAAAAATTCAGGGTCAGGAAAAAAGCGATTTTTGGGGAAGCGATTTTGCATAGGAGCTTTAACAATAGGAATAGGGCCAAAAAGTGAAAGAGGAGACCGGCCGCGTGCCACAAAAAAGCATTATCTTTAAATAAAAAATATTCCCCGCCGTACAAGATACCGCGGAAAAGGGGGCGGAAAAGAAGCTGATTCATGTCGGTAGGGGCAATCTGGCTTAAACCATATTTGCCGGCGGCGATCGACCACCAATCATCGGAAAAAAAGTAATGTCCCAGGGAAGGGAAAAAAACCAGGAGATTAAAAAAAACGATAAACAGAAAAGAATTTCTAAAAGAGGATACCGGCGCGCCGTAATCGCGGTTAAATCGAGCGGCGGTCGAGGACATACTTGCTGACTTTAAAATTTTTAGCGTGTTTTTTCAGCTCAGCACCGACCGAACTTACCTCGGCGATGTGCGAATATTGGCGCTGATCGGTAGTGATGATGCCGATCGCCATGGCCGGGAAGGGGAAGTGCTGCACCAGCCCATCACGCCCCTTAGTCTCGATAAAGCCTTTGACGCGGTCTTTTTCATCAAAAAAAGCCGGTGCGGCATTATCAAAGTCGGCAATGATCTGTTTAGCCATATTTTCTGCGGCGTCCGGCCGGGTGATAATGACGAAATCATCGCCGCCGATGTGGCCGACAAAATCTTTCAAGGTGCCGTGAGTTTGTGTAGCGTTGACCAGAATACGCGCGGTTTCCTTAATAATCTGGTCGCCGCGGTCAAAACCGTAATAATCATTCAAAGCTTTAAAGTTATTAAGATCGCAATACAAGACCGCAAAAGGCTTTTTATTGCGGATATAATCTTCCAATTCGCGCGCGATCGAAACATTGCCCGGAAGCCGCGTTAAAGGGTTAGAATCAAGGTTGATGCTTGAGCGGCGGATCAACATGCGTACGCGGGCGATCAATTCTACCGGGTCAAAAGGTTTCACCATATAATCGTCGACACCGGCCTCGAGGCCTTTTACTTTATCTCCGGTTTCGGCTTTACCGGTCAGCATCAAGATCGGCGTATTTAAAAACAACGGGTCGCGGCGCAGCTCTCTGCAAATATCGGGGCCCTGCATATCGGGCAGAGTATAATCTAAAATGACGACATCGGGATTTTCTTTGCGCGCCATGGCGATCGCTTCCGCGCCGCAGGCGGCCTGGATGACGGTATAGTCGCTCTCGAGCGTTGCGGTGATCACATCGAGGATATCCGGATTATCATCGACCGACAAAACCTTCAGTTTATACATTGCTGTTTTTATCCCCCAGCTTTAAGGTGAAATAAAAAGTCGTGCCCTTGCCGACCTCGGATTCGACCCAGATCTTTTCTTTGTGCGTTTCGATGATGCGTTTAACGAGCGATAGGCCTAAGCCGGTGCCGGGCATGCCCTTGGTAAGCTGGGAGCGGTAAAATTCACTGAAAAGCTTCCCCATGTCTTCCTTAGGAATGCCGCAGCCGGTATCGGTGATCGAAATTTTTGCGCGTTCGTTTTCTTGCGCGCAAACGATTTTGATCTTGCCCCCTTCCGGGGTAAATTTAAGCGAGTTATTGATCAGGTTGATTAAAACGCGTTCGATCAGATTTTTATCCATCAGGACCACAAGTTCGTCGGGGAGTTCGGTTTCAAAAGTAATTTTTTTTGCTTGGATCTGCGGCGAGAGAAAATCCCCGGCGTCTTTAATCAGCTTGACGATATCGGCGGGAGCAATTTTTATTTCGGTTTTGCCCGACTCAATACGGGAAATATCTAACAGCACATTGACCATTTCTACCAGCTTATTTACATTTTGATCGATCTTTTCCAGGCGCGCCTTGGCCTCCGGCGGCAGGGCGCCGAATTTTTCGGCCACGAGGAGGGAAGAAAAGCCCTTTACCGAGGTAAGCGGTGTACGCAGTTCGTGGGAAACGCTGGAAATAAAGTCGGATTTTGCCTTATTGACCCCTTCCATCTCTTTCAAGGTTTTTACCAGCTCGGTAGTGCGCTCACGGATCTTTTTTTCCAGTTCATCTTTAGAAAGATAAAGGTCTTCGAAAAGCTTGATGTTGTCCAGGCACTGGCCTAAATACATACAAATAATACTGAAAATCTCACGTTCGGCAATACGTATCGGGGTGGGAACGAGCATGCCGCCGACAAAAAATACACTATGCACCGTATCGTGGCCCCGGATCGGCGCGATCAGGTAGTCATTGAAGCCCAAGGTGTAGCTGAGTTTCGAGCAGGGCTCGCTGTCATAGGAAAGAAGATAGGTCGAAGTCAGGACCTGTTTTTTATGCAAGAGAAAATCTTTAAACGCGGTTTCTTCCGCCGGGGTACAGCCGATCGAGATGCGTTGGTCAAGTAAGTCATAATTAAAAATCAAGCCTTTTTTAAACCCCAGGTCGTTTATCACTTTTTCGTTGACCTGGGCGTAGAGGTCTTCGCGGTCCATGAGGGTCACCGATGAAATGATCAGATTTTTTAAAAAGGTCAGCTTGTCGAGCTTGTCTTCCACCTCTTCCTGGTAAACCTTAAGCTCCATATCGCTTTTTAAGATGATTTTCGCCTGGTTATCCATTTCCGCCACGGTCTTTTCTGAAATAGCGAGCGAACTTTTTAAGACCAGCACATTTTGATATTGCAGAAAAATGTAAATTCCCAGCCCCACAAAAATGGTAAGCCCCGCGACTACCAGGAAAAAGAGAGAGTTGTTCATCTTATTTCCACAACGATACCAGCAGATTCCCGGTTTCCATGCCGATTTCCATGAGCTCTTTATCGGGGTAGATTGTATAATCGGCGTAGATGCCCGACACCTTGAATTTATCGCCCAAATTTGCCTTTATGGCGCGGATTTCTTCAGTATACGACTCCATCAAAATTTTTTTTCTCATCAAAGAGTTTATCATAAAAACAAAACCCTCGCCATGGTTTCTTATGGGTTCTAAGCGGGTTTTAAGCGACTGGAAGAGCGAAGGCTGGTGCAAAATGGTAAAGTTGGCGCGGGAGCCTTCTTTGATGCTGCCTAAGCACACGAGCGATCCATCGTTGAGCGTATCGACTACGCTTATCAGGCGTAATTTCGACCCTTCGCGGATGCCGATCGGGTAAAACGAAAAGTAACGGTGCTTTTTGAAGGTCTCGAATTTATCTTCAAAGTAAAATTTATACATCTGGGCCGCGGGTCTATTGTTGATCTCGATGACCAGGCTGTGGTCGGGCAAAGATTTGGTTATAACAAAAGGTTTTCCCAGGGGCACAAAGCCGCCCATGCGCGCGGTTTCGAGCTGAAGGTTTTTGCCCACCAGGCTGAAGCTTCCCTCGTCTACCTTGTCGTCGATGATCACATATTGTTTTTGGGCAAAGCGCTTCATGTAACCGGCGCCGATCACATTGGTGTTCTTGCCCAGGGCCATAGCGATCCCGCGCCGGTAATTGGCGAAATTCGCCCCTACCGGTAAAGACGAAAATAAAAAACTTTTTTCGCCGGGCATATCTTTAAGTTCTTTGCGGAAAACCGATTCTACGCTCTCCCAGGCGTCGCTTTTGGTGAAAACCGGCCGCAGGCTTACTTCCTCGCCGTTTATGGCGATTGCCAGAACGCCCTTTACCGCGGCTTTATCTTCATAGATAAGGATCGGCGCCTCCAGCCCCCACAAAAATTTAGGGTTAATGGTTCGCCTTAAGCTTTGCATCAAGGTTATCGGGTGATTGTGCGCGGTAAAGAAGACCAGAAGATGTTTGATGCCGCCGCCGCAAAGCGTTTTTATGCGCAAGGAGAGCTCGCGCGCCGCGTCTTCCGAGGTCTTTTCCGTGAAAGCGTGAAAAAAGATGGCAGCCATACAAAACCTATTTTACGGAAATCGAAGCTTTACGGCAAGAAGTTTTATCCGCAAACCAAAGGTTTATAACCTATTGATTTTTAAGGGGTAATAAATTGTAAGCGTTTTCTTGACATTTGTGGTTTAATGTGTTATATCTTAAGAACTGTTGAACTATCTCTATTTATAAGGAGGCTCAGGATGAAGCTCAAAGATTTTTATCAAAAAGCGGTTAAAGCGGGCATTGAAGCGGATTTACGCGGCAAGAAGGCGATAGACAGCCTTTTAGCGGTGCGCAATAAGGATTACGAGAAGCTTTCGGATAAAGAAAAAAAGTATTTTGATGCCGACCTTTTGGCCAACCCTTTTGACGATACACGCATTTTAAACGGCGAAGAAGGGGCTGAAATCACTTCGTTAATCGCCGGCATCGATATCGAGGCGCCGGAGCTTGTAGCAATCGACAATTTAAGAAAGCGTGGAATGAAGATTGACCTCGCCTTGGCCCATCACCCCGAAGGGCGCGCTTACGGCCACTTTCATAATGTAATGGACCTGCAGGTCGACGCTTTTATCCATAACGGAGTCTCCGTAACGGCAGCGGAGAATTTACTTTTTTCGCGCAAAGAAGAGGTGGCGCGCCGGGTACATGCGGCCAATCATGAGCGCAGTGTCGATATCGCCAGGCTTTTAGAGATAAACTTTATGTGTGTGCACACGCCGGCCGACAACCACGCGCACGAATATTTGAACAATCTTGTTAACAAAGAAAAGCCCAAAAACCTGGGCGAAATCATGGATTTAATTTACGGCATCGAAGAATATCAATATGCCGCCAAAAACAACAATGCGCCGCAGATCACGATCGGCAGTAAAACCGCGCGCGTTTCCAAAGTAGCGGTCGAATTTACCGGCGGCACCGAGGGGCCGATCGGGATTTACGAAAAACTTTCGGCGGGCGGGGTCGATACGATCATCGCCATGCACCAATCGGAAGAACATTACAAAAAATGTAAAGAGTGTAATATCAACGTGATCATCGCGTCGCATATCGCGTCGGATAATTTAGGCGTTAATCTGATCCTGGACAAGATCATTGGTTCCGAAAAAATAAAGGTTTATGAATTTTCCGGGTTTAAGCGTGTCTCCCGGAAAAAAGCTTGAAAAATGATTCCCCAAGGCTTTATTGATGAGGTGCAGGCGCGCACCGATATCGCCGAGGTGATCGCCGGCTACATACCCATCAAGAAAGCGGGGAGAAATTTTAAGGCGCTCTGTCCGTTCCACGGCGAAAAGACGCCGTCGTTCATGATCAGCGCGCAAAAGCAGATCTTTCACTGCTTCGGCTGTAATGCCGGCGGCGGCGCGATACAGTTCGTGATGCTCTATGAAAAAACGACCTTTGTGGAAGCGCTGGAAATATTAGCTGCCCGCCAGGGAATGGTTTTGCCTAAGGTCGGCGGCGATTCGGGCGCTTTTAAAAACCGGCTTTTTGAGGTGATGGCAGCGGCAGTGGAATTTTTTCAAGCCGAGTTAAGCCTTGAGAAAAACCGCCCCGCGAAAAAGTATTTAAACGAACGCGGCATCGGCGAAGAGACGATCAAGCAGTTTAAGATCGGATTAAGCCCGGTGTCAGGCGAGGCGCTGGTCAGGCATTTGCGCGGCAAGGGCTTTACTCTGGATATTCTGGAAAAGGCGTCGCTGGCGATTTCGCGGGGCGCAGAATACCGCGATTTATTCCGCGGACGGGTGATGTTCCCGATCTTTGATATACGGTCGCGGCCGGTCGCTTTCGGCGCGCGGCTCTGGCAGAACGTCGATGGGCCAAAATATATTAACTCGATCGAAGGCCCGTTGTATTCGAAGCGCGATCACTTATACGGCCTGAATTTTTCCAAAGACGATGTTATAAAAAATGATGCCTTGATCGTTGTCGAGGGTTATCTGGATATGATATCGCCGTTTATGCGCGGGGTCCGGAATATCGCTGCGTCATTGGGAACGGCTTTGACCGAGGAGCAGATCCGCGTTATCCGGCGTTATACGGGAAATGTTATTTTGCTCTTTGATCCCGATAAGGCCGGCCAATCGGCGGCTTTGCGCGCGATTGATTTAGGGGTAGAGAATGATTTAAAGGTCTTTGCCGTGTTATTGCCCCCGGGATTCGATCCCGATACCGTGGTGCGTAAACAGGGCAAGGACGAGTTTGCCCGGCTGATTGGGGAAAAAAAAGATTTTTTCGCCTTTAAACTCGATCTTTTAAAGAGCTCTTTAGATGTAAAGACGATCGATGGAAAAACTAAGATCGTGACGGCGATGCTCGGTACTCTGGCTAAGCTCAATAATGAAGTGGAACGTTACGAATATATCAAAAAGCTGGCCGATTCGGTCGAAGTGCGCGAGGAAATTCTGATCGCCGAATTTAAAAAAACTGCGCCGCAAAAATCACGGTTCATGAAAGCGCCGGTTGCGGGACCTAAGAGCGAGGAGATGACGATTACCGAAAAAGCAATCTTGCGTTTCTTGCTGGAGGGTAAAGCCGTCCCGGCGATCCGTAAAAATGTGGCGGAAAGCGACTTTACTTCTGCTTTGGCGAAACGGTTGATCGCGGCAGCGTTTAAATTATACGATGAAGGCAAAGACCTTTCGGGCAGTAAGATTTTAAATCTGCTCGACGAAAAAACTGCGGCTGCGGCTTGCGCGGTATTGATCGAGGACGATTCGCTGCTGGACAAAGAACTTTTGAAAAGCAGTATTTTAAAGCTGCGAAAAAACCGGCTTATAAATTTGAAAGAAAAGTTAAAAACCGACATCCAAGAGGCTGAATCCCAGGGGGACCAGACGCGGCTAAAAGAGTTAATAAACGCATATGGAAAAATCAATAGTGAGGTAAGAAATGGTTAAGAAAAAAACAATTGAGCGAAGCATAGAACAGCTGATCGTGCTGGGCAAGAAGAAAGGTTATCTAACTTATGACGAGATAAATCATTTTCTTTCCGAAGATATCAGCGGCGATCAGGACTTAGACCTTATTTTCGAGCATTTGGAAAAAGAGAGCATTACGGTCTTAGAAACGCAGGAGGTGGAGGAGCTCGAGAAAGAAAAAGCAAAAACTGCTCCGGCGCAGAGCACGTCCGCGCCGGTAGACGATCCGGTGAAGATGTACCTTAAACAAATGGGGCGCATTCCGCTCTTGACCCGCGAGGAAGAGATCGATTTGGCCAAGATGATCGAAGAACGCGAAGAGATCGTGCGCAGCGATATTTTCAGCCTGCATTTGGCCAAAGATATGTTTCTGGAAGTTTCGCGCAAGATCGTTGCCGACGAAGTAAACCCCGACGATTTTGTAAAAGGCGAGATCGTTAATAAAGAGCGGGAAGTGGTGCGCATCAAAAAACTGGCGCAGACCCTGGCCAAGATAAAAAACCCCGACGTTCAGCAGAAGATCCTGCGCAAATATAATTTTACGATCACCATTATCGAGATGATCATCGCGCGCGTCGAAAAGGCGGCGCGCGAGAGTGAACGGATCAGCCGGCATATCGGCAAAATAAAAGGCAAAGGCAAGGCGCAAGAACAGGAACGCCGCGCCTTAAAGCGCGAATTGACCGCGCACTTAAAGCCGTTGGGGCTTAATGAAGAAGAGTTCCGCTCGCGCGCCCACGCAATTGCCGTCAAGCAAAAGGCTTACAACCAGGCTAAAAAAACACTTGTGGAAGCCAACCTGCGCTTAGTGGTTTCAATCGCGAAAAAGTATGTTAACCGCGGCCTGTCGTTTTTAGATCTTATCCAAGAAGGGAATATCGGCTTGATCAAAGCGGTCGAGAAATTCGAATACCGCCGCGGGTATAAATTTTCTACTTACGCGACCTGGTGGATCCGCCAGGCAATCACCCGTGCGATCGCCGATCAGGCGCGTACGATCCGTATTCCGGTGCATATGACCGAAACGATCAACAAGATCATCCGTATTTCGCGTTTGTTCGTGCAGGAAAAAGGGCGTGAGCCGACGACCGATGAGTTGGCCAAAGAATTGCATTTACCGATTATAAAGATAAAAGATATTTTAAAAGTATCGCAGCAGCCGATCTCGATCCATACCCCGATCGGCGATGACGGCGATACCTATTTTGGGGATTTTTTAGAAGATAAACGCGCGGTCTCTCCGGCCAACGCCACGGTTTTTTCCATGCTTAAAGAAGAATTGACCCAGGTGATGGAAAGCTTGACCATCCGCGAAAAAAAGATTTTAACCCTGCGTTTTGGGTTGGAAGACGGAGCGCCCAAAACGCTCGAAGAGGTAGGTTCGATCTTTCGCGTGACGCGCGAACGCATTCGGCAGATCGAAGCCAAAGCCTTGAAAAAATTGCGCCACCCCAGCCGTTCACGCAGGCTGCAGGCGTTTTTGGACCTGACGATTTTTAAGGGCAAAGCCCGGGGGTAAGATGAACAACAAATTTATTTTGGTTTTCTGTTTGTTATGCGCAGCAGGATTGGCCGGTTTCGCCGATGATTACGTTACGCCGTGCCGCGATGAGAGCCGGATAAACTGCCGGGACCAAGGCTCTGCGTCAACCGCGTACAATAACCAGGATTTTATCCAGAATCAACAAAACCAATTAAATCAAAGAGGGGCTTATCAGCCTGCCGCAGCGCCGGCTTGGCAACCGGCCTATAGTTATCTGACTCTTCCGCAGCAAAGCATACAAGTCCCGCCGCCGACCTATAATTCTTATGCGCCGAACGTGAACGATTTAGAACAGCAACGCGATATCGTTAATACAACCAACCAGATCAGGCTTGCTGCTGTTGCCGAGAAGCCGCGCGATTTTTCCAACGGCGGGTCGGATGAAGATCTTATGGAACAATCAAGAAAGATCAAAGAAGCGGCGCAAAGCGAGGCTACTGTGAATAACGATAACTTTACCGATTCCTTCACAAAGTAAACCTTGCCTTGCGTGAAAGGAGGTGCTTAAAATGGCGATCAGCATAAAAGGGTATTCAAAAATATTATTGGCGGCAGCAATTTTTATCTTGATACCGAACCTGGCGCATAGCGAAGAGGCGAAAAAGAGCCCGCAGTTTTTTGCGCTGGGAAAAGATTTTCAATATGGCGAAGTTATCAAAAGTAAAGTCGGCATTAAGGGTGGAATAATAAAAAACGCCGATGAAACCGTGATGGTTATTATTCCTTCGTTAAAAGCAGAACGGGAAATTACTTTAAGTTTTAAAAAAAGCAATTTCAAAGTAAATGACGGTATCGGTTCACCGGTGACGATTTGCCTTTCTCCGGATATAAACCTGATGCCTTCGCCACATCCGATAAAGATCAAAGTAAAATATGATACGAAATATTTACCGGTGCCGTATTTTATCGACGATAAGAATAAGCTGCACGTCGCTCAATTGATGGGAATGGATAAAGAAACCCACTATTTTACGATCGACACCTTCCACGGCGGCGATTACTCCTGGGTCTATGTGGCGGTAAATAATAATTAAGGTAGGTACGCCCGCCCGGTCATTGACGAATAGCCAAAAGATTTTTGCTTGCACAAAATTTTAGAACGCCCCTAACCCCCGCTTTGCTAAAGAGGGGGAATAAAAAACGAAAAGGGGGAGTTCTGAAAGGAAGGTCAGTGAAGCCAAGGAGAGCTAGAGCTTTTCTCGTATTATAATATTTTCGATGAGATTGCCGCACCACACAATTGCTCGGCTCGTAATGACATAAATATTATAAAAAATTAAGTTGATTGTAAGTTAAATTTTGGTATAATGTTGCTTACAAAAGGAGGCAAGGGTGAAAGGGATTCTTTAAGGTCACAAAATGTGACCCTAGAGCCTGAACCAAAACAGGTTTCCATACATGATGTGTTTTATTGCCGGATTATTTTTATTGCTGCTTATGATTTATTGTTTGGCTCGCACCGCCAAAGACTGCCAAACCTTAGAAGACAAATTACGTAGAAAATAGGGATAGTTCTATTTCAACCCGTTTTGATTAAACCACGGGCCGTAGGCGCGGTCGGTCACGCAGATGTGGTGGATGAGCCAATCTTTAAGAAAGTAGTAAATATCCGGCGCGAAGAGCAAGTCGTAATTTAAGCTGCCTTTAAACTCCGCTACTTTTTTTGAAAATGCCTGATGTTCCCGGATGTGGGCCGCAGCGTCGGGATATTTAAAGACCGTAAAGTAATTTTCTTCGGTTGTAAAGTGGCGGTTGATATAATCTTCCAGGCCATGGAGGATCTTTTTTAAGTTTTCGCCGTGGGCGCTCTTATTTTTCATCGTTTCGTGGATATCGTTGATCATGGCGATGAGTTTTTTATGCTGCGCGTCGATTTCAGCGACATTGACGCTGAATTTAGCGTCGCTCCATTCGATGATCGGATCTTTGCTGCGCATATTTTTAGTATACCACAAAGTTGAGAAAAATTCTGCGTAGTGCACCTTTTCCGTTGCCTAAAGCGTGATTTCCTTTATAATTATTGACTATGGACGATAAGCAATTAGTCGAATATGTGGCCAAATTGGCGCGAGTTTCCTTATCACAAGAAGAGGAAGCGGCGATCGCCGGGCAGCTGCATAAAATTTTAGAATACGTCGACAAGCTTAAAGAAGCGAAAGTCGACAATGTCGATGCCCTGCGTGCTGCCTTGGTAGAGCGTGATGTTCTGCGCCAGGATGAGGTTGTGCCGTCAACATTAAGCGAAGATATTCTAAAGAACGCCCCTTTGCGCGAAGGCAATTATTTTAAAGTCGCTAAAATCATCGAGTGATTATGAGTAATATTACCCACTTAAGCGGTTTAGCTTTAGCGGAAAAAATTAAGGCCGGCGCAGCCGATGCGGCTCAGCTTTTTAATACCTTTCGCGATAAGATCAAAGGAAAAGGTAAAGAGCTAAACAGCTTCGTCGAAGTTTACGATACTCCGGTTGCGGCAAAAGGTAATTCTGTGCTTTCCGGCGTACCGATTGCGATCAAAGATAATATTTGTATTAAGGGTAAGCGCATCACCTGTGCCTCCAAGATTTTAAATACCCATACTGCGGTTTATGATGCGACGGTGATCGAGCGCTTAAAAAATGCCGGATTGCGGATCATCGGCACCTGCAACATGGACGAGTTTGCGTTTGGTTCTTCTACGGAAAATTCCTGTTACGGAAGGGTAAAAAATCCCTGGGATTTAACGCGTATCCCCGGCGGTTCTTCCGGCGGCAGTGCCGCGGCGGTTGCCGCGCGCCTTGTGCCTTTTGCGTTAGGCTCGGATACGGGCGGCTCGATCCGCCAGCCGGCAGCGCTTTGCGGTGTCGTCGGCATGAAGCCGACTTACGGCAGGGTTTCGCGTTTCGGCTTGATCGCCTTTGGTTCGAGTTTAGACCAGATCGGCCCGATCACTACCGATATGGCCGATTGCGCTCAGCTTTTGAATATTTTATGCGGCGAAGATAAACACGATTCGACTTGTGCCGCGATCGCTGTGCCGGATTTTACTCAGGGTTTAAGCGAGCTTAAACCCGGGGTCCGCATCGGAATCCCTAAAGAGTATTTTGCTGTGGGTTTAAATGTGGAAGTTAAAGCCTCAATCGATGAAGTTTTAAATGTCTTTAAAAGTAAAGGGGCAAAAATCGTTGAGGTAACTTTACCGCATACCGAATATGCCGTGGCGACCTATTACATTATCGGCGCCTCGGAAGCGAGCTCCAACTTGCAGCGTTTCGACGGCGTGCGTTACGGTTTGCGGGTCAAGGGTGATAATTTAATCGATACTTATGCGAAAACCCGGGGCGAAGGTTTTGGCGCAGAGGCCAAGCGCCGGATTTTTTTAGGTACCTATAGTTTATCCAGCGGCTACTACGATGCTTATTTTGTGCGCGCTTTAAAAGTGCGCCGCCTTATTAAGGAAGATTTCGATAAAGCGTTTAAGACAGTAGATGTGATCTTAACCCCGACTAGCCCAACCGCGGCGTTTAAGGCCGGCGAAAAGATAAGCGATCCCTTAAGCATGTATTTATCGGATATCTACACGATCTCAGCTAATCTGGCGGGAGTTCCGGCGGTCTCGATCCCCTGCGGTTTTAATAAGGAAAATCTGCCGATCGGGTTTCAATTGATCGGTAAAGCCTTTGATGAGATGACGTTGATCAATTTAGGGTTTGCCTATCAAAACGTAACTGATTTTCACCAAAAGATGCCCAAAATCGCCTATGAATGATTACGACATTGTTATCGGTTTAGAGGTGCACTGTCAACTTAAGACGGCTTCCAAGATCTTTTGCGGCTGCTCGACCGCTTTTGAAAATCCGGCGAATAGTAATATTTGTCCGGTCTGCGCGGGATATCCGGGAGTCTTGCCGGTCTTTAACGCCAAAGCGTTAAGTTTAGGCGTGCGCACCTCGCTTGCCTTAAATTGCAAGATCAACGAGAAGATATATTTTGAGCGCAAAAATTATTTTTATCCCGATTTGCCGAAAAATTATCAGATCTCGCAATTTAAACAGCCGTTGGGCGAAAAAGGGTTTATCGAGCTTTTAAGCGGGAGAAAGATCGGGATCACCCGCGTGCACCTGGAAGAAGATGCCGGCAAATCAATACACAAAGAAAATTATTCCCTGGTCGATTTAAACCGCACCGGCACGCCGCTGATGGAGATCGTCTCCGAGCCGGATATGGTTAGCCCGCAAGAAGCTTATGAATATTTGACTGCCCTGAAAATGCTTTTGCGTTATATCGGGGTTTCGGATTGCGATATGGAAAAAGGCTCCTTGCGCTGCGACGCCAATATTTCTTTAAAGAAAAAAGGCGAAACTAAATTAGGCACCAAGGTCGAATTAAAAAATATGAATTCGTTTAAAGGCGTGCGTGATGGATTAAATTTTGAAGCGTTTCGGCAGGAAAAAGTTTTAAATTCTAATGAAAAGATCTTTCAGGAGACGCGCCTCTGGGATGATGTCGGCGGTAAAACTGTAGTGATGCGCACCAAAGAAGAGTCGCACGATTACCGTTACTTTCCCGAACCGGACCTTCTCGATTTCAGCATACCTTTAAGCCTGATCGGACAAGAGAAGCCCAAGGTCGGCGAGTCTCCGCTTAAGTGCCGTGCCCGATTTTTAAGCGTTTACGGATTGGGAGAAAAAGATGCCGATACTTTGGTCGGCGAACCGGCCTTTGCCGAATTTTTTGAAGCCGCGTGCAAGTATTTTAACGATCCTAAAAAGATCGCCGGGTGGTTTTTAGGCCCGCTCTTAGAACAGGCCAACACACTAACCGATAAATTCGACGGGATTAAAATAACTCCGGAAAATTTCGCGCAGGTGGTAAAATATTTTTCCGAGGGTAAACTAAACAATCTGGCGGCAAAAAAAGTTTTGGCCTTTGCCGCAGCGACTAACGATTCGGCCGACAAGATCATTGAACGCGAAGGCCTGACACAGGTTTCTGATGAAAGCGCGATCGAGGCGTTAGCTAAAGAGGCGATTGCGGAAAACGTAAAAGTAGTCGAAGAGTATAAAGGCGGCAAACAACAGGCGATCATGTTTTTGGTCGGCCAGGTGATGAAAAAAAGTAAAGGCAAAGCTAATCCGCAAATGGCGCGCGGGCTTTTAGAAGAAATTATCAACGGAGGTAATAAATGAGAAAGAAAATAACCATTTCCATCGTCGCCGTAATTTTTTTAAGCACGGTTTTTTCTTACTGGGTGGGCTATTCGCAAGGCAAGGCCAAAGAGACAACCTATAAAGAGCTTGATGTTTTTGCCGAAGGGCTTTCGATCGTCGAGAAAAAACACGTCGACGAAAAAAAGCCGCAGGATTTAATCTACGGCGCAATGCAGGGGCTTATGGGGTCGTTAGATCCGTACAGCCAGTTTTTAACCCCCGAGGAATACAAGGACCTGCTTACCGAGACTGAAGGCGAATTCGGCGGTTTGGGCATTGAGCTTACCGAGAAAGACGGGTTGTTGACGATCATTACCGCCATGGAAGATACTCCGGCCTTTGCCGCGGGAATCGATTCCGGCGATATCATCGTAAAGATCGACGGCACGATCACCAAGGGCTATACTTTGAATGAAGCCGTGAAAAAATTACGCGGCGCGCCCGGCACCAAGGTAGACATCGAAGTTTTGAAGGAGAAAGACAAGGTTTTAAAGGACATCTCGATCATACGCGCGGTGATCAAGGTAAAAGATATTAAAAGCGCTTCGGTGTTAGAAGACGGGATCGGATATTTAAAGATCGCGGAATTTCGCGAAAAGACCGCCGACGATCTGGATAAAGCGTTGGTTGATTTAAAGGGCAAAAAAATCAAAGGCCTGATTATCGATGTGCGTAATAATCCCGGTGGGTTGTTGTATACGGCGATCGAAGTCAGCAGCCGATTTTTGGAAGAAGGCAAAACCGTAGTTTCAGTCAAGACTCGCGGTGAAGAAGAAAAGGTCTATCCGGCTAAATCCGCGCCGCTTAAATTTCTCGATATTCCCATCGTCGTTTTGGTCAATAAAGGAAGCGCCTCGGCAAGCGAGATCCTGGCGGCGGCACTACGCGAGAATAAACGCGCGGTGCTCGTAGGCGAGACTACTTTCGGCAAAGGTTCGGTGCAGACAATTATCCCGCTATCGGATGGTTCGGCGCTGCGGCTTACAACGTCGCTTTATTATACGCCATCCGGCACCAGTATTCACGAAAAGGGCGTTAAGCCGGATATTGAGGTGGCGGTTGCTGCCAAAGCCGAAGAAGAAAGCGTAAGCGGCAAAAAAGAAAAAGAAGAAGCGGTTTTTGAAAAAGTTAAGGCCGAGCAGGAAAAAATTAAACCCGGAGAAAAAGTCGATTACAAAAAAGACCAGCAATTGGCCCGTGCCCTGGATTTGATAAAAGGATTAGTCGTTCTCGCGCCGAAAAAATAATTATGTACACTCTGGGGATTGAAACGTCGTGCGATGAGACTTCGTGCGCGGTTTTGAGCGGCCTTAAGGTTTTATCCAATGTAACCATCTCTTCGCTCAAGCAGCATAAAAAATACGGCGGAGTAGTGCCGGAAGTGGCGACCCGGGCGCATCTAAAAAATATCGATAAGGTCTTTTCGGCCGCGTTACACGAAGCAAAAATCTCTTTAAAACAGATCGATCTCATTGCCGTAACGCACAAACCCGGTTTGATCGGCGCGCTGGTCGTCGGTTTAAACTTTGCCAAGGCGTTAAGCTTGGGCCTGGATAAGCCGTTGATCGGTGTCGACCATTTGCGCGCCCATCTTTTTGCCGCGTTTTTAGACGGTTCGCGGAAGATCGAATTTCCTTTTATTGGGCTGGTCGTTTCCGGCGGGCATACCGACATCTATCTGGTTAAAGATTTCCACCGGCCGAAATTGATCGGCGCAACTTGCGACGATGCCTGCGGCGAGAGCTACGATAAGGTCGCCCGAGTTTTGGGTTTAGGTTACCCCGGCGGCCCGGTAATCGATAAGATATTCGATGAAAAAGAGAAGAACGCGTTTAAATTCAAATGCGGCCGCAAAGAGCTTGATTTAAGTTTTAGCGGTATTAAAACCGCGGTGCTTTACAAAAAACAAGAATTAGAAGACCAGGGTGTTCTAAAGCGCGAAGAGATGATCAGGCTGGTGTCGTCTTTCCAGGGGGCGGTAGTCGAGGCGATCGTCGATACGGTACGGGATGCCGCCTTGAAATATAAGGTAAAAACCGTTGTCTGCGGCGGCGGTGTCGCGGCCAACCGGTATTTACGTGCGCAGCTTATTGAGAGAGCGGCCGATCTTAACGTCATAATCGCCCCCATGCGTTATACTACCGATAATGCGGCAATGGTTGCAGGATTGGGATTTTATTTGTATAATAGGGGTTTTAAAAACGGCCCCAGGCTTAAGGCACAAGCGAGGTAAATTATGGCGCTTTATCGGAAAAAAGAAGAACCGGAAAAATTTTTAGATGTTAACGCCGCGATGCAGGGAAAACTTGAATTTTCCGACCCGGTAAACCTGCGCATCAACGGAAAATTTGACGGCGAGCTTGTCACTAAGGGCAGCTTGATCATCGGCAAAGACGCGTTGGTTACCGCCAACATCGTAGGCGAAAAAATTACGATCGCCGGCAGGATCGCCGGCAATATCCGGGCGAGCAAAAGCGTTGTGTTGATCTCTACCGCAGAGATATCCGGCGATATTGAAGCACCGTTTTTGTCGATCGAGAAAGGCGCTAAATTTAACGGCGTGTGCCGGATGGCGGAGCACAAGATGACGGTCGAAGAGCTTTCCGATTATTTATCGATCGAGGAAGATAAAATTATGAAGTGGGTCGCCAGCGGGCAGATCCCCGTAGAAAAAAACGGCGAACAGCTTTTATTCGACCATAAAGAGGTAGAAAATTGGCTGGCCGGCCAGGGATAAGATCATGGAAGAAAAACTGATTACCACGCGCGAAGCATCACAGCTATTAGGCATATCCGAGCAGGATGTCTTAAGCCTTACCACCAGCGGGCAGTTGAATTGTATCAAAGTGGGCGGCGAATATATCCGTTTCCGCCGGAAAGATATCTTGTCGATTAAAGAGAGTGTACGGGAAAAATACCAGGCGGTTTCGGGTAATTCGCGGCTGCATGAAAACTTAAGGGAATTTTTCCACTTTTACGACTTCTACGTCATCTCGGCCGGGATCATCGCCGTGCTTTTATGGGTTATCCTGAAAGACCTGCGTTCCTGAAAATTATGAAACGCTTGAGCTTCGCGATTTTTTTTATTGCACTTTGCTATAACGCTTTTGGCGGCACCTTCGCCGAGGTAAAGATCAAAAGCCATATTGTGACGGCAAAGGTCGTTTCAAAGCCCGAAGAACAGACCAGGGGGTATATGTTTAAGCCGGCGATCGCCGACAATGAGGCGATGCTGTTTGTTTACCCGCGCGACGATATTTATTCTTTCTGGATGAAAAATACTAAATTTGCTTTAGACATCATCTGGCTCGATGCCGATAAAAAGGCGGTGCATATCAAGGAAAATTTTTTACCCTGCGTAAAAGACCCCTGTCCGGTCGAGAACCCCGGTCAAAAAGCCCGCTATGTGCTGGAAGTAAAAAACGGCACGGTCAAAAAAACTGCGCTTAAGCTGGGCGACCGCGTTGAATTCAACCTTCCCTGATTGGTATAAAGAAAAAAGATATACTGGTTTTCGGTGGGAAAAGGCGATTTTTTTGATGGTTTTTGGTTTAGATGTATTTTAGAGGTTTGAGCGCTGGAAAATAGGTGTCCCTTGACTTCTGTAACACAATATGTTACATTTGTAACAGGATTAGATATAAAGGTGGTTTTATGAAGTTTCATGGGATAAATTGGATCAAGTTCATCGATAGCCCGGTAAAGCTTAAAGTGGTCAAGTTTTTAGCTCAAAACAAGGCTGACTTAAGCGAACGGGAGATCGCCTCTATTGTGAAGGTTTCCCACATGAGCGTAAACCGTATCCTGCGCGCTCTGGCCAAGGTCAACTTTACCTATTCGGCGGTAGTCGGTACGGCACACGTCTGGCGGGTAAACCGGTCAAGCCTTGCCTTTAATGCGATAACGACATTAATCGACCAGGAAGCCCAAGCCCGCGATCCCCTGGAAAGTCTTAAGGGGTTGATCTTGGAAAAGCTGCCCAAAGAGGTTATTGTAAAGGTTGTGCTCTTTGGCTCAATCGCCCATAAATCCGAACACGAAAACAGCGATATCGACCTATTTGTCATGGCCAAGAGTGAAAACGGTAAACCTCAGCTTGAGCCGTGGCTTAACGCCATAACGACTAAGTGTTTGGAGCTTTACGGCAACCGCTTTGCCCCCTATGTCTTATCGCAATGGGAGTTTGAGAAGAAACAGGACTTAGGCGTTATCAAGGAGATCGAAAAAGGGATAGTGATATACCCACCCGATCAAGAAAGGAAGGAATAAGTCATGGCACCCAAAATACCCCGTACCAAAGATATACCCAAAGATATATACTCTAACTTTTTAAAACGCGTCGAAGAGTGTTTCCATGCCGCGCAATTTTCCTTTGATAAGCAAGAATGGACCGCGGCGGCGATCAGCGCAATCCATGCCACCATCGCTGGCTGCGATGCCTTATGCGTTTACTATCTGGGTAAGCACTCCTTAGGTGAAAGCCACGCTGACGCGACCGTTCTCTTTAAAACTATAGGTAACGACGAAGAAATCACCACCAATGCCAACCGCATCGCTCGAATATTGCGCACTAAAAATATGGCCGAATACGAACAGCGGTTGATGTTTAAATCGGAAGCCGAATCGATCATCAAAGATTGCACGCGGTTTTTGGAGTTTACCAAAAAACGGTTGCCGTAAGCGTGATTTCCAGGAAAAAGCGATTTTTGGTGGTTTTTTTGTGAAACATGTTTCAGGGGGGATTGCAAAAAATATTCGGCGGCTTAAATTAATTTTCTCTACCGGAAGCTTTTTTAAGCCCATCCAAAATAAGAGGAGAAATTTTCGCCCCTAATTCTTGCGCTTTATGAATATCCTTCCAAGCGCTATCGTAATCTTTCATTGAAAGATAAATAATACTGCGCTTAAAGTAAATGGCTGAATCATCTGGCTTAAGGTTAATCGCGTCAGTGTAGTCGGCAATAGCTCGAATAAAATAGCCTTGGACAAGAGCATTCTGCTTGATGGAATCGGATTGCTTCAGGGATATAGCCGCTAAACCATCATAGCCATCGGCTCGAAAAGAATAGGCGTATACATCGTTCGGATCAAGCTCTATGGCTTTAGTGAAATCATTAATGGCCTTATTGAGATCGGTTGTTGCGTCAATGCCTGAAACTGTGGCAGATCGACTAAGATATGACATGCCGCGTGACCTGTAATCCGCAGCATTATTAGGATGAAGTCCAATTTCCTTAGTTTGATCAACTATAGCTTGATTAAAAAAATTCTGCCTAGCATGCAATGAAGAGGTTTTGTGGAGGGAGTTAAAAACCCAATTAAATATTATACATCCAACCACAACAAGAAGTATTCGTAACGTTTTATTGTTTTGCATTTCAACCTATCTCCATTTTAAACGAACCCCTAATTATTCCGACCAGAATGTTTTTTCAGGTTTGCCAAAAATCCCGCAGGCACCGGAGCACCCAATTGCTCGGCCTTATGAACATCTTTCCAAGCGTTATCGTAATCTTCCATTAAATAATAGCCAAGGGCGCGCGAGACATAAGCCGCAGCATTGCCGGGATTAAGCTCAATGGCTTTTGTGTAATCTTCAATACCTTTAGCAAAATAGCTCTGTAAGGAATCAGGTTGTTGCCCGGGAATAGAGCTATACGTAAAATACGCACCGGCTCGCCACGAATAAGCATCGGCATAATCTGGTTTAAGCCCTATGGCCTTTGTGTAGTCGGCAACGGCCTTATTGATATCCGCAACAGCCTCGGTGTTGCCGGAAAGAAGAAACGTTCCGTTAGAACGATTAATATAAGCAAGGCCGCGTTTACAGTGAGCTTCCACATCATTGGGGTTAAGTTCAATAGCCTTAGAGAGATCTTCAATGGTAGCAGTAATTTTATTCTGTAAATCCTTGTACTTCTCAATAAAATCTGGGTTGTTTTTAAGATCATAGGCATTACGCTCAGCCGAGGCTTGTATTTCTGACACGGGTGATTCGTTTTTAACGCCGCTTGCTGCGCCATCGCTGACTTTTTTGATATCTGCCGTACCGGAATCGGCATTCGTTGCAGCGTTCTCTATTTTGCCTCCCACCCGCGCAAGGTATTCTTCGGTGGTTTCGGCATAAACAAACAACGCAGACAAAAAGAATAAAACATTAACGATCGATAATACCGGCAATAATTTTTTGATCTGCATTGTTTCTACTATCTCCTTTATAATGATTAATTAGACGTAAATATTATACATCAAAATTTAAAGTTCGAGATTAATTCAAAGATGCGCGCTAAATCCATCGAGCAGGCGGCGGTTCGTGATGTTCGGAACGCCTTTTCCCGCCGAAAATCAGTATATCCTTTGTATATCACCGGTATATAGAAAACATATAAAAAGGGCTATCAGACCTGATGCACTAAAACCGCCGCTTAGTGTATAGCCACACTTTAGGCGGGCAGTTTTATATTTACAGGTTGCCGCGCTCTGCTAGAATTACCTTGGAGTTAACTTATACAGGTTGTCGGGGCGTTCAGTGTCCCCCACCATATTGTACTTTCGGGGAATTCTGCGCTTGGCGCAGGGGCTGCAGGCAAAGGCCGCGCGGTAGTTTCGGTACGGCGATTTTTTCCGCGTTCCGCGTAGCGGGACAGGACGAAGCCAATTTCTCCCTAAACCCGCGCCATTGGCTGAAGGCGAGTTACTAAATCAGGAGAATAAATCATGCCGATCAAATATTTCCTCTATGCCCGCAAGTCCGCCGAAGATGAAGAAAGACAAGTTATGTCGATTGAAGCACAACTCACCGAGTTGGGCGAATACGCTACAAAAGAAAAAATCACCATTGCCGAGAAGTTCATCGAAAGTAAAAGCGCCAAAGCGCCGGGCAGGGAAATATTCAACCAGATGATTCAAAAGATATATTCTTCCAATGAACCAATCGGTATCTTGGCTTGGCACCCTGACCGCTTGGCGCGTAATTCGGTGGACGGCGGGCAAATCATTTATTTAAATGATATCGAGAAAATAGTTTCCTTAAAATTTCCTACATTCTGGTTTGAATCCACACCACAAGGTAAATTTATGTTACAGGTAGCCTTTGGCCAATCGAAATACTATTCCGATAATTTGTCAGAAAATACCAAGCGCGGGGTTAGGCAAAAACTTAGACGCGGCGAGTGGACGGGTTTAGCCCCTTTAGGTTATGTCAACAACCCCAAAACCAGAAATATCGAACCTAACCCAAGAAAGAGCAAAGTCATTCAGAAAGCATTTGAAGAATACGCCCAAGGCCAACATACTTTGAAAAGCTTGGGACAGCGGCTAAGTTTTTTGGGCGTGGTAAACCGCCACGGTAAGCCCTTAGGTAAATCCGCTTTGCAAAAGATACTCACCAATAAAGTTTATATCGGCATCATTGTAGGCAAGCAGGGAACCCATGAAGGAAAATTCGAGGCGCTTATACCTGTGGCGACTTTTGAAAAAGTACAACAAGTGTTAAACAGGAGAGCCAGGCCGCGCCATGCCAAGAAAAATCACCACTTCCCTTTTACCGGATTGTTAGCCTGTGGCGAGTGCGGATCAACCATCACCGCCCAATACGCACGCGGCAGGCGCGGCGGCCTATACCGCTACTATCGCTGTACCAGATGGCATGGCCGCTGTTCACAACAATATTTAAGAGAAAACCTGCTGGCTCTCCAACTAAAAGAGCTTATCGCAAAAGTCGCCCTTTGCCCGGAATGGACAGATAACATGCTAAAGCAAGCGGATATCTGGGATAAAGAAGATGCCCAGAACGGGCAAAGCTTAACCCTGAATTTAGATAATCAGATCAGGGAAATAAAACAGCAGTTAGATAAGCTGGTCAACGCCTTCTTGGATAACACCATTGATAAGGAAACCTACCTCGTTAAAAAAGAAGAGCTGATGACCCTTAAGACCACTCTTCACGAGAAGAAAACCGCCTTTGGGCGTAGAAAGGTGAGTGAACGGAACGAACCATTGAGGGAGTTCATAAACGCTTGTATTGACGCGGAGAAAATCGCTTCGTCCAACGATCTTGATGAAATCAAGATTGTAGCGGAAAAAATCGTAACGAACCCCCGCCTGCTCGATAAACGGGTTGTTAGTGATTTCGCGCGCCCCTTTGAAATGGTATTGAAATATAAGGAGTATTCTGCCGAAGGTGCGGCGCGGCCTTTGCCTGCGGCCCCTGCGCCAAGCGCAGAATTCCCCGAAAGTACAATATGGTGGCGGCGAGTGGACTTGAACCACCGACATAGCGGGTATGAGCCGCTTGCTCTACCAAGCTGAGCTACACCGCCAACTTAGATAATCAAAGATAACGTTTCTTAAGAACACATCACACAAGCTGCTCAATGAGGCTTAGCCGAATCAAGCGCTCTGCGCGCAGATAAGGCTGTAGCCGAATTAGTCCCGTGAGCCAATAGGGCTTCACGGGGAGCTACACCGCCATAAGGTTTTCAATTATATCACGCAGCAGTAAAAATTCTATAATAAAATCAGTTGAATTATTTACTTGATTTTAGTAATTGCGAAAGGCTAAACCCGCAGTATAATAAATTTCAAGTATGAGAAATATTTTGTGTCGGCATAAGGCGCGGTTATCGGCGGCAATATTAGCCGGTGTTGTTATTTTGTCCGGTTGCGGCTCTTCGATCAAGGATAGTTACGGAGCGTTTAAAATATCTTCCAGCTACGACGGCGCTTTGCCGACCAACAAAATAAAGCTTTATTTCCTGCCCCATTATACCGAGGTTAAAAACGGTTCTCCGGAATGGAAAATCTACGAAGAGCTGGTCAACGATAGCATAAAGCTTTTGGCGGAGCAGAAAGATTACGATGCCGTCAACGCCGGTTATATAGGTAAGGAAGCGCTCGGTAAGAGTAATATGCTTATGGATACCCTTTCTTGCTTTAATCCGGCAGGGATTGCCCGGGATATCCGGGGGGCCGGGCTGGATTGGCAGGAAAAAGCGGTGATGAATTTTATTAATAAAGAATTTTCTCAAAACGGCAAGGAAGATTCTTTAATCCTTTGTCTTTATACGCGGCCGCAATACCCCTGTAAATCAGGGGGTGTCGTTTCTCCTTACCCTAAACCGGAGGTGCCGCCGGTCTATTCTTCGGGGGTTTCCCGGCTGGAACTGGGCTATTTGCTGATCGATCCCGTAGAAAAGAGCATTGTCAAGCGCCGCAAAGTTATTTTAACCCGCGGCGTGGAAACGGAGGTTGACCCTCAAACAAAAGAAGAACATTGGAAATTCGGCGAAGACCAGAGCGCTTTTCTGGAAAAAGCCGTTAATAGGTTATTTAATGATTTCCCTTTGATGAACCGCCGCCCGGCGCGCCGCGTGGTCGATGAACAACCCGTGCCGGAGTTATCTTCCGTAACCCCGCTGTCTGCCGTAAAGGCGGCTCCGGTGGATGACGTATACGCTAAACTAGCCCAACAGCGAGCGGATAAAAAAGATTACCAAATTACCATTGAATCGATCGACGGCCGGCAGTGGACAGTGACGATTAATTTAAAAAGCGCCGCCGCTAAAAGCCTCGAGCCGGGTCTTAACGGCGGGAAAACCCAGGACGACTGGGTTGCTTGTATCGCTAAAGATGGGTTTTTCCACGGCCGGGTCGGTAAAGCCGATTTAGAACAAATAGTGAAAACTTTTTTAAACTGGGTAGATAATCCCGATAAAACCGGTCACAACAACTGAATCCTTCCCACAACGTCCGGCAGGGGGAGAACATAGTTTAGTATTGATAAATTTTCGCAATATTGTAATATAGAGTTAACGTTCGGTTAAAGTATGAGTTATTTTAGTTGGTTTTAAAAAGGGGAGGTAGCAAGATGAAGAAGCTCTGGGGGTTGATTTCGGTTCTGTTTGTCAGTTCGTTTATTGCGTACGCGCCGGCACATGCACAATCTTCGGCGTCTACCGGCATTGAAGAAAAGGGCGCGGAATATCTCTTATTCGAAGAGATACCCACCGTATCTTCAGTGGGATTTTTTAAGACTAAGGCCACTTTGGCGCCGGGGTATAGCATAGTGGTTACCTCGGACCAGGTTGACTACTCTCCGGCCCGCACCTTGGCGGATATCATTGAGTATTGGGACCCCGCAGTTCAAATTCAAGAACACACCATGGCCGGTCCGATAATCTGGACACGCGGCGTAGGTACGGATAGTAACGGAAAAACCATGGTAATGTTGGATGGTCAGGACCTTGACCATCGCCAGCACTTCGGTTATGCGAACGAAATGAAAGTGCCGCTCTTAGGCGATATTGCCCGTTACGAAATCATCAATGGACCCGGCGCGATCCTCTGGGGTTCCGGCGCCATCAACGGGTTTGTTAATATGATCCCCAAGAACGGTAGAGATTACAAAGGTTTTATTAATTTAGCCGACGGCTTTAGCGATGGGATGTATAAAGCTGAAGGCGGTTACGGTTACGCCTGGGGTCAGAGCAGCGATATCTTCATTTATGGCGGGTATATGGAGGCCCAGGGCGCTAAGGTAAAACAGATTTGGAGCAGCCCCCGGCAAACGGCATTTCTTGAGGACAGCAAACAACAGGCTTTTCGTGACCCCACTTACAAAGTAGCGGCGTATTTACGCATGGGGGATTTCAGTTTAAATACATTTGTACGTGATGAGGTTACCAGCATTAACGGCGATGCTTATAATGACAGCGATCCTTACATGGGGGAGACGCCTTTGTGGGAAACTGCGTCGTTTGGCTTTCGGCCGAAATATGATTGGAAGATAACCGATCAGGAAACTTTAACTATCGAGGCTTCGGTGATGTTAATGGAAATGGATCAACAGGCCAATAGCGCCGAAATAATCGTTGGTAATCCTGCGTCTACCGCCTGGGATAACATTGCCGGTAATACCGAGCGTCATTTGGATTTAAAATTGACCGGGAAAACTACCCGCTTTACCAATCACTCGCTGGCGTTCGGCATGAGTATGGGCTACAAAGGTTTTAACGAGAATGATTCTTATACCGGGCGTGACGTAAATCCTCCCGGTCTCGAAGGTATGTCCGGTGCCTGGCGGGAAATCGCTTATTTTGCCGAAGATGTCTGGCAGATCTTTCCTAAATTAACCGGTTCGTTCGGTTTCCGCGAAGACCAGTACTTCTATTCTCCCTTAGAGGGTATTGGGGTGCCGACTTACGACCCGCCTAATCTCAGCCATTTTTCCAAACGCGGGGCTTTAGCTTATGAGATTACCGATAAGCAGGTGATCAAGCTTTCTTATCAGGAAGGGTTTCGTAACCCCGACATGTCCGATTACCAGTATTACGGGGATTTGAATCAACGCCTTAAATTGGCCTCAGTCTTAGCCGGGACCACCTATCCTATGCTGCAGCCGCTCAAGCCCGAGACCATGAAGAGTACCGAGCTTAATTACCACATCGCGGTTGATCAGGTGCGTATGAATGTAGATGCTAATCTCTATTACAATTCTTATACGAATTTTATCCACTGGAACGACTTTGGCTCTGATTACGCCGGCTTAAACCCCACTTCGGTTGAGTACCTTATCGGCTGGCGCACCAGCAATCCGAATTTTCCTACAGGTTATGCGTGGCAGGATGCCATCAGTAAGGGGTGGGCAGGCAGCGCCTACAACGCTCAAGGTACCTTCCGTTCCTGCGGTTTGGAGCTGGTCGATAAATGGAGCCCCATCGACTCAATGGAAATCATGTTAAGCGGCGCTTACAGTCGGCCCCTGGAAGTCGATGACACTATCTATGACACAGTTGATCTTTTTACCACTACTCGCAGTGCGTGGGATTACTATCCCAGCTACATGATCAAGGGCGCAGTGACCAACCACTTCTTTAACGATAAGTTGGTCACCAGTATCAACGCCTTGTGGCAAAGCGGTTTGTCGGATAAACAACGCAATGTGCTGGAGAATGAGGTTTTCTATAAATCGCGGTTCAATATGAACCTGGCGGTTACCTACAAGATCACCAAGAATTTATCGGCGAAGATGACGATTGAAAATTGGCTTTACAACCATACGCCGCATGAAAGCGTGGGCTCAGCCGTTTACACAGGTAACACCATGGATTGTCACCGTTACTGGTACCTCTCGCTCAACTACAAGTTCTAAACGCGGACTAGAGAGACACAAGAAGGCACCCTCTTGCTTCAAGCAAGAGGGTGCCTTAGTTTAAGGGCAGATGTGGTTTCGAGCACTTTATAAAAATTTTTAGTATTGACAAAGTTTCACAACATTTTAAGATATAGCTAGTGTGTTATTATGGTAAAAGTTATTTTAGCTGGTTTTTAAAAAGGGGAGGTAGCAAGATGAAGAAGCTCTGGGGGTTGGTTTCGGTTTTGTTTGTCAGTTCGTTTATTGCGTACGCGCCGGCACATGCACAGCCGGCTTCCGCCGCAACCGGCGTTGAAGAAGCGGGGCCGGAGTCCCTTTTGTTTGCGGAGATACCCGTTGTTTATAGCGCTTCCAAAGAAGAACAGCCCTTGACCAAAGCCCCGGCGGTTATGACGGTTTATACCGAGAAGGATATTAAGCAAATGGGCGCAAGGACGCTCAACGATGTTATGAAGCGTACCGTAGGTTTTTATCCTTCCACCAGCGTTGATTGGGATAGCCTTCAGTCCCGCGGTATCGGTGCCGACATGAACCAGCTCTACCTTTTCCTTATCGACGGCCACTCGATCAATTCGATCAACGGCTGGGGCCCGATGAACCAGCATATTTTTCCCGATCTCTCGGATGTCGCGCGCATCGAAATTGTCCGCGGCCCGGGCTCTACCGTATGGGGCGATGCCGCAGTCATGGGAACGATCAATATCATCACTAAAGAGGGTTCGGCGATCAAGGGGATCCAGGCCGGCGTCGATTATACTACCGTCGAGCGGCAGGGGACCTACAACGTTTTGCTCGGTAATGAAACCGCCTCGGGCGTCAATTATATGGGTTCGTTTACCTGGAGCCAAAATCACGGCTACGAAGGCGTTAACGGTAAGGGCCCTATGCCAAGCAACAGGCTCTACCAGCCTTCTTATACCGGTAACGGCTTAAATTACGGAATGGGTAATTACCAGGCATATGACCCTAGCTGGGAAATATATGGTAAGGCTAAATTCAGCGATTTTACCTTTTTGGCGCGGCAGCTGCATTTTCTTTTTGAGGAACCCTACCATGCCTACTCGACCGCGGCGTCCTTTCCCACTTACACTTATACGCGCGGTTTCTCTTTGGATCAGACTTCCCTCGAACTTGCTTATTTAAAACAATTCGACGAAACTATGTCGTGGGAGACAAAAGTCTTCGGCGACTCGATCACCAAGGGCCGCGGGATTACCGACGGAAATTATACGTCTACCTCCGGTTCGACCAAGTACGCTGAACACGGGTGGGGCTTGGACTCGGTATTACGTAAGACCTTTAACACTTTTGGTATGAAGCATCACTTACAGGGGGGTATACGGATTAATGCGGTTAACGTCGGACCCAATACCCAGGTTTCGTATAATGCGGATACCGGCATAAACAACCAACCGGTTACCTACAACTACTTGCTGACTCCCAGCGGCGTAGATAGGACTTACGGCGTGTACGGGGAAGACCAAGTAGATATTACCGATAAGCTTTCGCTTGTCGGCGGCTTACGCTTTATTTACAACAACTTCCGCGACAAAGGTTCTGCGGTTATCCCGCGCGGCGCCTTGATTTACAACTTCAACGACCATTGGACCGCGAAGTATATGTACAATTCCGGCGATTATCTGCCGTCAATGAATCAGAGCCATCGGATGCCCGCTTTGGCTACTAACCAGATATACGATGCGGATAAATCGTTGAAAAGTAACTCTAATGATTTCCAGGTAATGTATACTGACGCGAAGACTACCGTCAGCGCCGATGTCTTCCACATGCGGTTAAGAAATTTCCTTGCCAACAAAACCGTTCCAAGCGGGGTAACCGGGGTAGAAGCGGGTTACATGAACCTGGGAGATATTTCTACGGACGGTATTGAGCTGGACGCCCACCGCAAGATTTTAAACCATTTAAGCGTTTATGGTAACTACTCCTACGCCAAAGCCAGGATGACCAACTCTTCTGCCTGGGCCCAGATGATCAACAGCTGGGTAGATGAAAATGGGCACATGCTCGATGTCCCGCGCCATGTTTACAATCTGGGTATCGATTGGGAATGTTTAAAGGGCTGCAACTGGAATTTCCATATGCGCGGCTGGGGTTGGGCGAAAATGGCGTCCGATAGCGGTAATACCAGCAATACTACCTTTGGCTGGGAACCGGGCCACCCCTATTTCGATACCACTTTCTTGACTGAAAGTATTTACATTTTTACCAAACAGGTTACTTTTTCGGTGACTTGCCGTAACATCTTTGATTCGCGCGGGGTTACGCCTTATGTCGCGGGAAACTTTGATTGGCTTTACGAAGAAGGCCGCACCTTTGATTTCCGGTTAACGTATAAGTTCTAAGCCTCGGACAATCGTTACTTTGGCCCCGCTTTCCGAAGTACCGGAAAGCGGGGCTTTTTAATCTTGTGTGGGAAAAGCCGGGATAAATAATGACAAGCTTTGCCGAGATTAAGCACTTTCTTCGCCGATATGCCTCTCCTCAAAAAGCTAAGGTCCTGCAATCATTTTTTAAGACCGGCCGAGGCCAGTATGGGGAAGGTGATATTTTTATCGGGGTCATGGTGCCCAATATCCGTAAAACCGCACGTCAATTCAGCGATTTGGAAACCGCCGGCATTTTAAAATTATTACATTCCAAGATCCACGAAGAGCGTTTACTTGCCTTGTTGATTTGGGCTATGCAATACGAAAACGGCGAAGCGAGGCATAAGCGCCGGATTTTTGATTTATATTTAAAAAATACCCGCTGGGTCAATAACTGGGACCTGGTAGATTTAACCGCGCCTAAAATCGTGGGCGATTTTCTCCTTGACCGGGATAAAAATTTGCTTTACGAATTGGCCGGATCGGATTCGCTTTGGGAGCGCCGGATCGCGATTGTGGCTACCTTTGCGTTTATCCGCACCGGGCGATTTAACGAGACGTTCGCAATCGCCAGGATGCTCCTTGCCGACAAAGCCGATCTAATCCATAAAGCTTCCGGCTGGATGCTGCGCGAAGTCGGTAAGCGTGAACCGCAAGCGGTAACCGGGTTCCTGGAAAAATATTGTAGAGTTATGCCCCGCACCATGTTAAGATATGCTATCGAGCGCTTAAGCCAGAATATGCGTCGTAAATATATGGCGGCTAAAAATCGTAAACCCACAAATGGCTAAAAAAAGAATAGTTAAATTATCTTTGCCTGCCGGCGGCGATTTTCAATACAAGACCCTGATTCAGACCATTCCCGATATCATGTATGAGATTGATGCCAGGGGGAGGTTTGTATTTATCAGCGATGCCATAAAAGACTTTGGTTATAGCCCGAAGGAGTTAATCGGCAAGCATTTCAAAAGCATCATCGATCCCAAAGAAATAAATCGCGTCAGCCGGGAAAAAGTTTTGCCCAAATATAAAGGCAAGATCACCGGCGATGAATATTCGCCCAAGCTTTTTGATGAACGGCGTACCGGTAAACGCATGACCAGAAACTTAGAAACTCGCCTCTTGCTTAAAAAACCGAAGAAAAACGAGACCTTCCGTTATGTCGAGATTCATTCCTGCGGTAAGTGGGAAGAAAACGAAAAAGGCCGCCATTTGTCCGGTTCGATCGGTATTATGCGTGATATTACCAAGACCAAAACCGCGGAACTTGCCTTAAACCGGGAAAAAGAGCGGGCCAGAAAATATTTGGATACCGCGGGTGTGATCATGCTGGCCCTCGATACCAAAGGCGCGGTTACTTTGATTAACAACCGCGGCTGTGATGTTTTAGGCTGGCCGCAGGAGTACATCCTGGGTAAAAACTGGTTCGATAATTTTCTTCCCCGCGAAATCGCTCCCGCGATAAAAGCTATTTTCCGCCGGATTATCGCGGGGAAAATAGAAAATACCGAATATGTGCAGAATTTTATTATCGATCGTAATCGTGAGAGCAAGATGATCTCCTGGCACAACGTTGTCCTGCGCGATGAAAAAAACCGTATCACCGGTACCTTAAGCTCCGGCGAAGACATTACCGAAAGCCGGCGTGCCCAGGAGTTGTTGCAAAAATCGTATGCGATGACCCAGGAGATGCTTAAATTTACTCCCTTCGGGGTTTGGGTGGTGAATCAGGAAGGGATGGTCGAATATGTCAACCCGGCGATGGTTGATATTTCCGGCGATACTTACGAACAGCTTAAAGCGACCAATGTTTTCAAGTGTGAAGAATATAAAAAAACCGAACTATGTGAAAAAATCGAAACGTTATTCACCAAAGGGGAATCTTTTTTCTTGAATTATGTGGAATTTGTTTCGGCCAATTCTAAAAAATCGACCTTAGTTAATTTTTACGGCATCCCCTTAAAAGAAGAAAACGCGGTGAAAGCCCTTTTGTTTACCGAAGACTTGACCGGCATAAAGCAGGCCGGCGAGGCTTTACAGCTTAAAGATAAAGCTATGGATTCTTCGATCAACGCGATTGTGATGGCCGACCTGGAAGGAAGTATCACTTACGTCAACAGCACTTTTTTAAATATGCTGGGGTTTACCTCTATGCGCGAGGCGATCGATCGGCCACTTAAGGATTTTGTCGGCGACAATGCGCAGGTCCAGAAGATGATCGATGCCGTGCGCGACAAAGGGGGCTGGGTCGGCGAGATCAAAATCCGGCGCAAAGATTCAACGGTTTTCGATTGCCAGGCTTCTTCCAGCATGGTTAAAGACGATACCGGCAATCCGATATGCATCATGGCTTCGCTGATCGATATCAGCGAACAAAAACGCATCGAAGCCCAGCTTTTGCAATCGCAGAAGATGGAGACGATCGGGCGTTTAGCCGGCGGTGTCGCTCACGACTTTAACAACCTTTTGACCGCGATGATGAATTATGCGACCCTGGCCAAGTACCGCATAAAACCCGAAGAGCCGGCCCAGGAAGATTTAGATCAGATCATCAAGGTCGCCAAGCGCGCGGCTAATTTGACCCATCAGCTTTTATCGTTTTCGCGCCGGCAGATCATCTCCTTAAAACCGGTCAACATCAACGAATTTGTTTTAAACATGGATAAGATGCTGCGCCGGTTGATCCGTGAAGAGATCGAGCTGGTGGTGATCCCTCAGGAGACCGGCTTTGCCAGCGCCGATGTCGGGCAGTTGGAACAGATTCTGGTCAACCTGGTGGTTAACGCGCGTGATGCGATCATGGCTAGAGGCAAGATCACGATCACCATGGGTAATACTAAATTTGCACAACCCTATTTAGCCAATAACACCGAGATAGACGCCGGCGATTATATCTGGCTTTCCGTGAAAGATACCGGTTCAGGTATGGATGAAAATGTGAAGAAACACCTCTTTGAACCGTTTTTTACCACTAAAGAGATAGGTAAAGGTACGGGGTTGGGTCTGGCTACGGTATACGGGATCGTGAAGCAGCATCAGGGTAATATCGAGGTAGTCAGCGAACCGGGCCACGGCACGGAGATGAAGATCTATTTGCCGCGTATTTTTGATGTGCAGGCCGATTATCTTAGCGGCGGCAAAGAGGAAAAAGTCATGCACGGCCACGAGACGATTTTTGTGGTAGAAGACGAAGCCCTGGTGCGCGATGCGGTAGTGCGTATCCTGGAAAAATTGGGATATAAGGTTTTTTCAGCGGGTAACGGCCTTGAGGCGATGAGCCTGGCGCAGGAGCATAGCGAGCCGATAGATTTGCTTTTAGCCGATGTTGTTATGCCGCAGATGAGCGGGATCGAGCTTTCCCGTAAATTTAAGATCATTTATCCGGGGGTCAAGGTTCTCCTTGTTTCCGGCTATACCGATGATATGTCGGTACTCTCCGATTTAGACAAGTCCCAGGCTTTTCTCCAGAAGCCTTTTACCGAGGATATCCTGGCACGCAAGTTACGCGATCTCCTCGGCTGAAAAACTAAAAATGTTATAACATGCTGGCAGATAAAGGGATGAAACTTAAGCAAAAGTTAACATAAAATAAATTATACACAAGATGTCGTTCTTTTTGAAAAGGAATAATACTATATATTGTGGTTTCAAGGTAAAAAAATTCTCATTCGATACAATAGGTTTTTGTTGCCAAAGGCTTTGCCCGGTGATATTCTAAAATAAGAGGTTATGGAGTTAGCTAAAGCAAAAATTCTGGTCGTAGAAGACGCTATTGAAGTTCTGGCTTATTTTAAAGGAAGCCTGGAGCGTAAATTTAGCGCCGATATTCGGACCGCCAAAGACGGTCCAGAGGCGCTTAAAGTTCTTAGCGCGGAAAACTTTGATTTTGTGGTCATGGATATCAATATGCCCGGGATGAGCGGCCTTGAAGTGATGCAGGCCTTAAAAAAGATAAAAAAACTCCCGGATATTATTGTAGTTACCGCCTATGATTCGCCCGAGATCGCCCGCGGCGTAGCCGAAGCAGGCGCGGTCGATTATGTTACCAAACCCCTGGATATGGAAAAGTTTCTTTCCAAAACCAAAGCGGTTTTGCTTAAGAAGGGTTTATTCGTAGAAAAGTGATCCGCGGTAAATATTTTATTGCCCAAACCGCCTTTAATCTTTATAATATTGCGATATGACAACCTTCTGGCAGGAAATTGTACGGAATAAAGTAATTTGGGTGACCCTGATAAGCTGGTTTATTGCCCAGGGCTCGAAAATCGTGATAGGCGTGATCGAGAAGCGCCGGTTTAACTTTTCATGGCTTTTAGGCACCGGCGGAATGCCTTCGTCGCACAGCGCCGCGGTTTCATCGCTGGCGGTTTGTGTCGGCAAAGAAGAAGGGTTTGCTTCGCCTTTTTTCGCGATCTGTTTTATTTTTGCTCTGGTCACCATGTTTGACGCGCAGACCTGGCGCCGTTCGATCGGCGTTCAGGCGAGCATTTTAAACCGGATGATGGAAGATCTGCACGAAGGTAAACAGATCGGCCAGCAGCGCTTGAAAGAGTTGGTGGGGCACACACCGATCGAAGTTTTCGTGGGCGCTCTTATCGGTATTGTCGTGCCCCTGATAATTTATCATAAAGGAAATCTATGAATCGCCGACAAGCTTTGATCGTTATCGCTTTGTTTCTCTTCGCAATTGCGGGAGGCTTATTTTTCTTTACTAAAAAACACGCGGCACCCGACGCCGCGGCCTTTTCGATCAAGGAAGCTGAAAGCCTGATCGGGCAGGATAAGCTGGTTGAAGGGCGCAAGCTTTACAAAGACGCTTTATCCAAACTGGAAGATAAGCCCGAGGCATTTAAAGATGCGCAAAAACGCGTTGAAGCGTTGAATATGCAGATACTGATGTCGCCGCAGGTCGATGAAAACAGCATCGCTTATGAAGTAAAAGCGGGCGATAGCCTGGCCAAAATCGCCCGTCAGTATAACACCACAGTCGATTTGATCAAGAATGTCAACCGGTTAAAAAGCGACCTTTTACGCAGGGGAGAGAAATTGAAGGTGATCAACGCTAAATTTTATCTGGTTATCGATAAAGCACAAAACACCCTGGCCTTAAAGCGCGGGGACGAGACGATAAAAACCTATATAGTGGCTACCGGCAAAAATAATTGCACGCCGGTGGGTACATTCAAAATCACGAATAAACTCGTTGACCCGACATGGTTCAAGGCCGGTGCGGTCCTTAGCGCAAGCAGCCCCGACAACATTTTAGGCCCGCGCTGGATGGGGCTAGATTTAAAAGGTTACGGTATCCATGGCACCGTCGAGCCCGACAAGCTGGGACAGCAGGTTTCGGAAGGCTGCATACGAATGCGTAACGATGAACTGATCGAGCTTTATAATATCATACCTGCGGGCACCGAAGTTACCGTCACCGATTAAATCAAATTGCAAGGAGAAGAGAGATGATGCACGGGTGGGATTTTGAAAAACCGGTAATCGAGTTGGAAAACAAGATCGAGGAGTTAAAAAAGTTTTCTAAGTCTCGCGGCATGAATCTTTCTTCAGAAGTGTCCCGCCTCGAGGATAAGCTCAAAACCTTAAAAAACGAAGTTTACTCCAAACTTACACCCTGGCAAAAGGTGCAGGTTTCGCGCCACCCTAATCGGCCGACCACCGGTGATTATATCAAGGCGGTGATGGAGGATTTTATTCCTCTCTGCGGCGACCGTTTTTTCGGCGATGACAAGGCTTTGATTTGCGGCTTAGGCAAGATCAACGGTAAAAAGGTCGTAGTCGTGGGCCACCAGAAAGGCAAGGACACCAAAGAAAACATCGAACGCAATTTCGGCTGCGCCCATCCTGAGGGTTACCGCAAAGCGATGCGGGCGATGCGGCTTGCCGAGCGTTTCGGGTTTCCCGTAATTTGTCTGGTGGATACGCCTGGCGCTTATCCGGGGATTGGCGCCGAAGAGCGCGGCCAGGCCTGGGCAATTGCCGAAAATATCCGCGATATGTTTGCCTTGAAAACACCGGTTATTGTAACGGTTATCGGTGAAGGCGGTTCCGGCGGCGCCTTAGGTATCGGTGTCGGCGATAAGGTTTTTATTCTGGAATACGCCTACTATTCGGTCATTTCACCCGAGGGTTGCGCCGCGATTTTATGGAAAGATTCGACCCGCCGTGAAGAAGCGGCGCGCGTTCTAAAATTGACCAGCGAAGACTTGCTTGGGCTGGGTATCGTTGATGAAATAATTCCCGAACCCCAGGGCGGCGCGCATCATGATTATGCTCAAGCTGCCGCTAATTTGAAAAAAACCCTGCTTAAGGCGATTGATGAGCTTGCGAAGGCGTCGTATCAGGAATTGGTCAAGGCGCGGTACTTAAAATTCCGCAAGATGGGTATATTTAAAGAATGATACAAAACCTGATTATCCTGGGTTTTTTAAAAAAGAATCCCGCCTCCGGTTACGATATAAAAAAATTCATTCAAAAAGAGCTGGGGGTATTTTCCGAGCTCGAAAACCAATCGATCTATTACCCTTTAAACCAGATGGAAAAAGAAGGGTTGATTACGCAGACCGAAGGCAAGGGGGCACAAAAACTAAAAAAATATATTTACTCGATCACAGCTAAGGGCGACCGGATTTTTAACGAGCTTTGTAAAAAAGCGCTTCTTTCTCAAAGCCGTCCCTTTATCGAGCTGGATATCGTTCTTTATTTCCTTCCATTTTTACAGAAAGACGAGATCTTGCCGCTTTTACGTTTACGGTTACGGTTCTTGCAGAAAGTCTTGAAATGGCTCGAACAAAAGCAGGGTGAATTTAAAGATTCACCGAAAAATCTGCGCCTTCTCCTTGAACACCACAGTAAATTAGCGTTGGTCGAAAAAACCTTTGTCGGCGAAGTAATCGATACCGTAAAAGAATAACATCCACTCTCGTCCTAATACAAATATAGTATAATAATAACCGCGATGCAAAAAGATATTAAAAATTATACCTTTTCCGAGCTAGAAGCCGAGGTTTTGAGTTTGGGGTTGCCGAAATATACGGCGAAACAGGTGTTTGGCTGGCTTTATCAAAAAAACGTAAGCGATTTTGTGGCAATGACCGATTTGGCGAAAGGAACCCGCACGCGGCTTAAAGATAGCTTTTTTATCCGTGACCCCGAACTTTTAGAAAAAGAAGTATCCCGCGACGGTACGGTAAAACTTTTATTCGGTTTAAATGGCGGCGTGGCGGTCGAAACCGCGGTTATTCCCGATACGGAGCGCTTAACCGTATGTTTGTCAAGCCAGGTGGGGTGCAAGTTCGCTTGTAAATTTTGCGTCAGCGGCAAAAACGGATTCGAGCGCGATCTGAGCGTTGCTGAGTTGACCGGCCAACTTACTGCGGTAGCGCGCCATTTTTCCCGCAAAGTGACCAATATCGTTTTTATGGGCATCGGTGAACCACTGGATAATTTCGACAATCTGGCTGCGGCGGTAAAAATTCTCACCGATACCAAAGCGTTTGCTTTTCCTAAACGAAAGATCTGCGTTTCTACCTCGGGATTAGTGCCGAAGATATTAAAGCTTGCCGATTTAAATCTTGGGGTTAAGCTTTCGATTTCGCTTCATGCGGCGAACGATAAGTTACGCAGTACGCTTATGCCGATTAACAAAAAATATTCCATTGAAGAGCTGATTGCGGCCGCCGCGGTTTTTGCTCAAGACGAGCGCGACCCCGTGACCTTTGAGTATGTGCTTTTAAAAGGCGTCAACGATTCTGCCGCGGACGCCGTAAGCCTGGCCAAGCTTCTTAAGGGACGTCACTTTAAGGTCAATCTTATTCCCTGCAATGAGGGCAATTTAGAGTTTAAGTCGTTGGAGGAGGCGGCCGCAGAAAAATTTCTTAATATCGTAAAGAATAACGGAGTGGTTTGCACTTTACGCAAGTCGCGCGGGTTCGATATCGCTGCGGCCTGCGGACAGCTGCGCGCCCGGCATATATGAGAAAATCGATTAAGACAGCAATTTTTTTTATTACCGCTTTTTTGATCGTGACAGCCGGCTTTTACTTCTTGCTGCCGCAGGCAGACCCGCGTCGCCTCTTAAAGGGCATACCGTTGTGGTTTTCGGCGCCAATCTTTGTTTTGCTTTATGTGGCAGCCAATTTTGTGATCATCGATATTAAAGATGCGTTTAAGCTGGTTGGGGCAATCGTCTTCGGCGCGTGGATAAGCGCCATTTTGATCTATATTTCCGAGCTTTTGAATGCCGTAATCTTTTTTAATTTAAGCCGCAAACTCGGGCAAGCCTTTGCCCGGCGGATGCTTAAAAACGGTAAAGGATTTTATGACAGGCTTTCCGGGTTGAACTTACATTGGGTTTTTCTGCTGCGAGCAATTCCGGTTGTCCCCTACCGCGTTTTGGATATTGTTTTCGGTCTAAGTGCGATGCGGTTTAGCCGCTACATATCGGCGGTGGCTTTAGCTTCGTTTCCGCGCGTTTTGTTCATCCAAATCCCCCTGGCAGCGGTAGGTTCTTTTTCGGTGGCAGGATTTATGGAGTATTGGCGCGCCAACCCCGGTATGCTCATGGCCGGATTTTTTTATATTATTTTTACGGCCTTCGGTATTGTCGCGCTTCACTTTAAGCTTAAAAAGACAAGCAAGGTTGTGATAAAATAGGCTCTTGGCTTATGGAAAAAATAGAAAAAATACTTTTTTTGCGTTGTGATCGGTTGGGCGAATTTTTATTGAGCTTGCCGGCGATAAAGCTGGTGCGGGAGAATTATCCGCAAGCTAAGATTTGTCTCATGGCTGCGCAAGATAATATTGCTTTGGCAAAAAATGTCGATTTTATCGATTTTTTTTATGATTACGATAAGTGTTATCACGGTTACCGTGGCGCCTGGAAACTGGCCAAGTTTTTTAAAAAAGAAAAATTTGATTGTGTAGTTGCATTGCATCCGCGAAAAGAGTTTCACCTGGCAGCTTTTTTAGCCGGTGTCGCGGTGCGCGTAGGCTATGACCGCAAGTGCGGATTTTGTTTAACCCACGCCATTCCCGATAAAAAATATCAAGCTCTCAAAAATGAGATGGAATATAATATCGATCTGGTAAGGCTGGTCTGCTCCAAGGTATTTTTACCCAAAGTCGACTTAAATCTTGACTTAAATGACGACATCTCGTTTTTAAAAGATAGGGTAGACTTAGGAAAAAAATATATTGTTTTACACCCGTTTACTTCCGATCCAAGCAAGCTGATCGGCGATGAATTCTGGCGGGTATTTTCTCAAGTTGTCTGCGAAAGGCTACGCAGCGAAATCGTAATCATCGGTTCGGCCGCGGAGAAAAAATACGCTTTGCGTTATGAAGGTTTGCTTAAAGCAAAAAGTTTGGCCGGGCAATTTAATTTAAACGAACTGGCGGTATTTTTAAAACGTAACTGCCGATTTTTTATCGGGCTCGATTCCGGGCCGATGCATTTAGCGGCGATGCTTGATCTGCCGGTTTGCGGTTTATTCAAAGTCTCGGACCCAAAACGCTGGGGGCCATGGGGCAGCCGCACATTTTTTGTGCAAAGCAAGACCGAGGGCGGATTTATCGATCAGCTCGAAACGATTATTAAATTCGGGGCCCCATGGAACGCTTAAACGGCAAAATTTTTACGGTCTTAGAGATCAATGAACTGGTACGCGAGGTGGTAAGAGCAAGTTTTCCTGCGTCGACTTGGGTCAGCGGCGAGATCCAGGACTACAACAACAAAAAAGATAAACCGCACATATTTTTTAATTTTGTCCAAAAAGGCATGGGGGAGGCAATCACCGCACAGGCGCCGATTGTGATCTTCGAGAGCGTAAAAACCCTGATCTCGCGCCGTTTACGCGAATGTGTGCCGGCTTTTGAGCTTAAAGACGGGATCGAGGTCCAATTCTTGTGCCGCATCGATTTTTACGCCAAAAGCGGGCGTTACCAATTGGTGGTTGCCGATATCGAGCCGGCCTATACTTTGGGTAAAGCCGCGCAAAGCCGCCAGAAGATAATCGAAGAATTAAGGGTTCGCGGGCTTTTAGAAAAAAATAAAGAGCGGAGTTTAAGCGAAGTGCCGCTAAGGATCGGGTTGATCACTTCGTTTGATTCGGCGGCATACCATGATTTTACCAACGAGCTTAAAACGAGCGGGTACGCTTTTAAGGTTTTTTTATATAATTGCCGCATGCAGGGCGAAGAAACGGCTTTAGACGTAGTCCAAGCGATTAAATATTTTAACCGGATGGATAACGACGAGCTTGACGCGATAGTTATTACGCGCGGAGGAGGCTCGACCGCCGATCTATCGTTTTTCGACGATAAGAAGATTGCCGAAGAAGCGGCCGGTTCACGCCACGCGGTGATCAGCGCGTTAGGGCATGAGATCAATACTACGATCACCGATCTTGTGGCGCACACCTCGCTTAAAACCCCTACCAAGGCCGCGCAATTTTTAGTAGAGCGGCTTAGGGCGTTTGTCGAAGAGACCGATTATCTTTTCGGCGAGATAACCTTGCACGCTAAAAGGCTGGTGGAGTCCCAGGCCGAGCGGCTTAAAATATCAGCCCTTAAGATCGATGCGGTCTTTGCGCGTTACTTTGCCGTTCGGCGCGAAGAGGTTCTGCAAAAATATCAAGTTGTGTTAAATCATGCCAAAGCGATTGCTTTGAAACGTAAAGATATGGAGGCATATTCGTCCAAAACCGCCGTGCTTGCCAAACGTTTTGTCGAAGGGCAAAAAAAACGGCTTGATCATGCGTCGGAGAAGCTGCAATTGCTTGACCCTAAGAACGTCTTACGCCGCGGTTATTCGATCACCTGGAAGAACGGGAAGGCAGTGAAAAGTGTCGAAGGGATAAAAGAAGGCGACATTTTAAAAACTACACTTTATAATGGGATTATAATGAGTAGGGTAGAAAAGGAGAAGCATAATGGCTAAAAAAAATCCATCTTATTCCGAAGCGTTAAAAGAACTTAACGAAATCCTGGCCGGCCTGGAGAGCGACACGATCGATGTCGATGAACTTGGCTCCCAAGTCAAACGCGCAGTGGAGCTGATCAAATTCTGCCGCGGCAAGATCGATTCAACCGAAATGGAGATCAAAAAAATAGTCGAAGAGTTTGAAAAAAACAACGAGAAAGAATAGATGGATAATATTCCAGGGAAAATTTATTGCTGTTTACCGGTTTTCAACAATAAAAATACGGTCAAAGCAACCGCTTTGGCGTGCCTGAAATATTTGCCCGATGTTTTTGTGGTCGACGATGGTTCGACCGATTGTGATGTTGCCGCGCTTTTTGCCGGAACGGGGATCGAAGTCGTGCGACACGAAAAAAACCGCGGTAAAGGCCGGGCGATTGAGACGGCGCTGAAATATGTATGCGAACGCCGCGGCGCCTACCTTATCACCATTGACGCCGACGGTCAGCACTATCCCGGCGACATCGAAAAATTCCTGCCATTGCTGCAAAAAAACGAACCGGTGATCGCAATAGGGCGGCGTAATTTTTCCGCGCCCAATATCCCTAAGCGCAGCAAATTCGGCAGAGATTTTTCCAATTTCTGGTTCAAGGTGGAAACAGGCTATGATTTAAAGGACAGCCAGAGCGGATTTCGCGCCTATCCCGTCCAATATATCTGCCGGCTGCATTTAACCGGTTTTTATTATGATTTCGAGGCCGAGGTGTTGGCTAAAGCGGCCTGGGCGGGGGTCCGGTTTAAAGAAGTCCCGGTCGAGGTCTGGTACCCGCCGGCTGGGGAGAGGGTCAGCAGCTTTCGCCCGCTGGTCGATAACCTAAGGTTTACCCTGATGCATATACGTTTGATTACCCGCCGCCTTTTGCCTGTGCCGCATAAGAAAGTTATTGAGCCTCCGCAGGAAAAATTTAATTTTAAGGAAATCATGCGGCCCATGGAACTTTTGAAAAAATTGCTCAAAGAGAATGCTACGCCTTTAGGCCTTGCAGTTTCGGGAGCGATGGGGGTTGCGATCGGCGCCTTGCCGCTTTTTTCGATGCATAGTCTGGTGATCATCTATGTCGCGGTGCGCCTGCACTTGAATAAAATAATCGCGCTTTTTTCCCAGAATATCTGTATGCCGCCGGTTGTGCCCATTCTCTGCATTGAACTTGGCCACTACGCGTTACACAAAAAACTATTGATGCAATTTTCAGTTCAGACGGTGCTTAAAGAGCTTCCCTTGCGCGCTTATGAGTGGTTTCTGGGTTCGCTGGTCGTGGGGCCGGTCTTGGCGGCGCTTTGCGGCATTACAATTTATTACGCGGCAAAGGCGGTACAAAATAAATATGAAAAAGCAAAATAAGCGGCGCGGCAACGATTTCGGCTTTAATTTTTTTAAGATATTGACTCATTGTGCGGGTTTGCGCGGCGCCTACGGATTTCTGTATATCGTATGTATTTACTATCTTCTCTTTGATTTTACGGCGGTAAAAGCCGCCATGGCTTATGTTGCGCGGCGTTTTCCTAAAGATAACATTTTATTTAAATATTTTCACGTTTATAAACTTTTTGTCAGTCAGGGCAAACAATTGATCGACCGCTATGCCGCCGTAGAGGCCGGGAAGGTCTTCGATATCACCTTGCAGGGTTATGATGAGTTTTGCGATCTCCTAAAAAGCGGTAAAGGTTTTGTGGTCGTGGGCGCCCATGTCGGCAATTGGCAGGTAGCAATGACGATCCTGCGCGATCTGCAAAAAACAGTATATCTGATTATGCGTCCGGAAGATAATCCGGCGGCTTTTGAATCGCTTAAGGTCGGTAAAAACGAAGCGCATTTAAAGTTTATCTCGCCGGATGGATTTTTGGGCGGCATGGTCGAGGCGACCAACGCCCTCACCCATGGCGGTGTAGTCTGTTTTTTAGGCGATCGCCACTACGGGTTCGACAACGTGGGGATAAAATTTTTAGGCGGCGAAGCACTTTTTCCTTACGGCGCGTTTCACCTGGCCGCCTGTACGCGCGCGCCGCTGGTTGTCCTTTTGTCGGCTAAGATCGCGCATGAGCATTATGAGCTCGATGCCCGGAAAATATTTTCCTTCCGCTATGAATCCGGCAGCGATAAAAAAGAGCAATTAAAAAAATGGGTGCAAAAATATGCTCACGCTTTAGAAAATTACGTACATAAATACCCTTACCAGTGTTTTCTTTTTCATGATATCTGGGTGAAGCGTTGAAAGTTTTATGCGGGATATGGTAGAATAATCGCGGAGGTTTTTATGCACCAGGAAAAAGAAGAGAAATTAAAAAGTATCCGGAAAAAATTAAAAGAGCTCCTAGTCGCCAATTTATCGCTTGAGGGGGTTAAACCGGAAAATATCAAAGACGACGAGATCTTGTTCGGCGAAGGCTTAGGCCTTGATTCGCTCGATGCGGTAGAGATCGTGGTCTTGTTGCAGCGTAATTTCGGGTTGGAAGTCAAAGATATGAGCGAAGGCAAAAAGATATTTTACTCGGTAAACACTCTGGCTGAATATATCTACGAAAACGCGAAAAAATAATATGCGCGATATTGCCATCACCGGATTGGGTGCGGTATCGGCTGCCGGGCGCGATATCGCGCAGACGCTCGCGGCGTTTAAGCGGGGGGAGCGTAATCCGCAAAAGCCTTCATTATTTTCTACCGACTTGCCATATCTTGCTTTCGAAGTAAATGATTTTTCTTCGCCGGTTATGGTCGAGATGCGCACCATACAATTGATGTATCATGCCGTAGAGGAAGCGTTGGCTTGTGGCGATCTAAAAGAAAACTTAAATGATTTTCGCGTCGGGGTTTGTTTGGGGACGACGGTCGCTTGCCAACTCAATGACATCGACTTTTACCGTGCTTATCGCCAAAATGGATCGATCGATGAAACAAAGATTACGCGGTATCGCAGCAGCAATCCGGCAGAAAATCTTGCCGCGCACTTAAAATCAAACGGCCCGGTTCTAACTGTGGCCAACGCCTGCTCTTCCGGTACCGACGCAATCGGCATCGCGCGTACATGGCTTTCTCGGGATATGTGCGATATTGCGATCTGCGGCGGCGCTGACGAATTGAGCCATGTGGCTTATTGCGGTTTCGGTAGTTTAAGCGTCAGCAGCGCTGAAGCCTGCCGGCCGTTCGATTGCAACCGGAAGGGGTTAAATTTAGGCGAAGGCGCAGGGATTTTAATTTTGGAGAAAAAAGAAATAGCACAAAAGCGCGGGCAAAAACCGCTGCTTTCGTTATTGGGATATGCGTCCAGCGCCGACGCCTATCATTTGACCGCGCCGCATCCGGAAGGTAAGGGGCTTAAGCTTGCCATCAACAAAGTTTTAAAAAATTGCGGCTTGACCGCCGAGGACATTTCTTTTATCAACGCGCACGGAACCGCAACGCGCGACAATGATCGTACCGAAGGTAAAGTTTTTAAGGAAATTTTTGGGCCAAAGATTAAATTTATTTCGACCAAAGGCTTCACCGGTCACACCTTAGGCGCCGCGGGAGGCCTTGAGGCGGTTTTTACATGTTTGGGGCTGCGTGAAGGCTGGCTGCCCAAAAATCCGGGCTTTGAAAAAGAAGATCCGGAAATCGGTTTATCGCCGCTTACAACATTGACACAACTAAATGGTCGTTATGCGATATCGACTTCGCTTGCTTTTGGCGGGAATAATTCGGCATTGGTTATAGGAATGGAACGATGAATATTTTAGGCATTGGTTTAGTGAACAATGAAAACGGCGGCTTAGGTAACCATACCTTTTCCGGCCAGATGCGCCGTGCCGACCGCTTTTGCAAAATGGCGGTTTCTGCCGCGCACGCGGCGCTTTCGGATAACCGGGATAAGATCACCGCGCAAAGTACCGGGATTATTTTGAGCACGGCCTTTGGCCCGCACCCGACGACCTTTAAATTTTTAGATAATCTTCTCGATTACAAAGAAAACGAAGTCTCACCCACTCTCTTTTCGCACTCTGTGCATAATGCCGCCGCCTCTTATATCGCGGCGGAATTTCAGATCAACGGTCCGACTTTGACTTTGGCCGGGTTTGGCGGGGTATTCGCTGCGGCATTGAAATTAGCGCACTGCTGGTTGGAAAATAAAGTTTGCAGCTATGTTTTATTGGGCGCGGCCGAAGAGCGCGGCCCGGTTTTCGATAAGGTTTTTGATATCGCCGAGGGAAGCGTATTTTTCTTGCTCAGCCGGGAAGAAGGATTTTGCCGCCTTGAGTTCGACAAAGCCCAGGGTATTTTTCCAAGACAAAATCAGGATGGTTCGGTTGTTACGGCGCAAGCCTTGTTCGATGCCGCGGCAGAGGTTAAAGCCGGCAAGACCGCAGAGGTCGAGTGTGCGATGGGGGATTGTCAGGTTGCAGCGGTAGTGATAAAATTATCCCGGTACTTTTAAAATAAGGGGGTTGGTTATGAAGAATATCTTAAAAGTTTTGGCGTTTTCTTTGATCCTGTGGGGGACGGTCGTTGCTCCTTCGGCGCGGGCCGAAGACGCCAACGAGCAGATTATGGTAGGTAAGGAGTATTACACCCGGGTGAACATCTGGTATGAGAGCGCGGACGACCTTTCTACCGCTAATTATCACAAGGGTACAATTTTGCCTAAAGGGACCAAGGTAAAGATCACTAATGTGGAGAGCAAGAAGGCGGTTTTCCTGGTTGAGCCGGAGAATGTGCAATTTACTCTTAACTATGATCAGCGCGCGACGGCACAGGCTTTCGATAAGAATTTAAGCCAGATATTTTCTCCAAAAAACGAATGGATGCTCAAGTTTTCCGGCCAGGAACAACAGGGGATTAAAGAAGGCCGGGTTTTTCCGGGGATGAGAAAAGATGCCGTGATCGCGGCTTACGGCTATCCGCCCAGCAAATTTACGCCGCTTTTACAAAGTTCGAATATGTGGACTTATTACGGTACCGGCCGCCACAGATTTCTTGTTTATTTTGACGGCGACAAAGTGATCCGCACCGAAGGCGATTAAGGTTCATGGCGGATTCAAACGCGATCGAGAAGGCATTGGCAAATGAAATCAGCATAATCCTGGGGGTAGGGGCGGCGCAGCTCAAACGTGATGCGCCGCTTCACTCTTTAGGGATGGATTCGATGAGTTTCGTCGAACTTTTAGTTTTTATTGAAAAACAATTTAAGCTTAATCTCATGGCTTCGGGTTTAAACAAAGAAGATTTTCAGACGATATCGTCCCTGGCCGATAAAATATCCCGCGCAACCGCCGCCCGATAATGGAGTGGTTTCCTTATTCCCAAGACAAACGTTACTTAAGCGGTATTGATTGGGTCATCAACGCGTTAGATTATAGATCCCGACGTGCGGTCGGCAGGGGTAACTTTTCCCAGCTGGTCATGGAGTTCGATCGCAAGCTCGACGGGAAATTATTCTGCGAAAAAATCGCTATTTTTTTAAATCACTATCCGGTTATGTCCGGAGGAGTATCGCGCGATTTTAACTTTTGTCCCTACTGGCGCGCGGGAACAGGAAAGCGCGTCAAGTTTTCGTTTGCTCAGCGCGCTTTAAACTCCGGCGAAGAGGATTTGCCGCTAATTTTTGCTTTTGCCAATGTTGGTTTAAAGCCCGGCGAGTATTTAAGTTTTTTCCTGGTAACCGGCGCAGAGAAGAGTTTTTTGGTTGTCAAGTTCGACCACCGGCTTTTTGATGCGGCAGGGGTCGAAGCCTTTCTTTCCCTTTTTGAAGAGTATTGCTTGACACAAAAGGTTACGCCGATTGCGCCGGCGCTAAAGCCGGGGCTTAGTGCCTGGAGTGAAAAATTCATAGCCGGTAAAGCGGTAAACCGGTTTTTTCTGAAATTGCGCAAAGGACTAAAGCCTATTACTTTTGCCGGGGGGCTTGGCCAAGGCTTTGACTTTTTACCTTTATTTTTTGATGCGGATAAAAGCGCGGCGATTTACGCACGTTCATTAAGCGAGGCGGGGTATTTGATGTTCATGCCCTTTGTCCTGGCCAAGAGTTTGCAAAGCATGGATAAGGTTATAAAGCGCGACGGCGATTATCTGGTACCGGTAAATGTGAACCTGCGCGCCGCAAACTGCGCCGAAAGTGTTTTTTTTAATCATCTTTCATTTTTGTTTTTTCGCGTAAGCCGGTCGATGATCGCGGCAACGCCCCAATTGTGCCGCGAAGTGGCATCACAATTTTTTGATCAGGCTAAAGGAAAGATCTCCGATAATTTGGCCCAGGCCGCGAGCTTAATGCGTATTTTGCCTTTACCGGTGGTTGCCGCTTTGCTCGATAAATTTATGGGCGGCGATTGTGCGGCCTTTGCCTTTTCCTATCTTGGCGAGAGCGCTTTCCGCAAAAAAAGTTTTTGCGGCGCCCTGGTTAAGAATATTTTCCACTTGCCGCTGGTGCCGGCTAAGCCGGGGGTGGGAATATTTTTTACCCGTTATGACGACCGCCTTAACCTGACGCTTGTTTATGCCAAAGGGGCATTAAGCCGGGAGCAGGCGCAAGGGCTGATGCAGGAGCTAAAAAATAATTTATGACCAAAACAATCGCCTGTGATGTGTTGGTGGTGGGGGCAGGAGCTTCGGGAATGGCGGCCGCCGTGGCGACGGCGCGGCGCGGCGTAAAAACGATTCTTATCGAACAAAATCATTTTCCCGGCGGCGAGGTAGTCTTGGGGATGCATCCGTACCTGTGCGGTCTTTACGCTAACGGATTCCCGCATCTTTTGAATAAAGGGATTCCGGAGGAGGTAAACCGGGAGCTTTTAGCTCAGCGTGCTAAGATCGAACGCATGGGCAAGGTCAATGTTTTGCGCTTTGAAACGCGGCACTTTGTCCGCGCGCTGGAAAAAATTTCCCGGCACAAAAATCTTAAAATTTATTACGGCGCATGCGCCCAGGGCATTACGGTAAAAAACGGTAAAATTGCCGCCGTGTCCGTAAAACAAAAAAATCGGCTTCTAAGGATAGCTCCACGCGCTGTTGTCGACGCCGCCGGTGCGATTATCAAAAAAATCAAAGTTGCCGCGCTGCGGGACAAACAAAAACATCTGGCCGGCTATTGTTTTAAGGTGCGCGCCGATTGCCGCGATCAATTTTTAGGGGTAAAGATCGGTTATGCCTTAAACCAGGCTGCAAAAGAAAAAAAATTGCCTTGGTATTTTCGTTTCACCTATACGACACGGTTAAACACGCGATGCGCTTTAATTAAAATGTCGGTCCCGTATCCGCCGGCTCAAACAAACCGTGCGCGGCGTGATGCGGCTAAGCTTTTTAATTTTATAAAAAAGGCTTTGCCGGAATTTAAAACCGGCAAGATTATTAAAGACGGTACGCTTTTGGAGCGTAGCGGTGTGCGTTTGGCTGCGCGAAAAATTTTAACCGCGGCGGATGTTATTTCCGGTAAGCATTACCTTTCCGGCGTGGCGGTGCGCGGCAGCTGGCCTATTGAATTTTGGGGAGAAAAAGGTGTCGAATATGCTTATTGCCAAAAGAGCCATTATGATATCCCCCGGGATTGCCTTAAAGCTAAAAAGATCGTTAATCTTTTTGCCTGCGGCCGTTTTATCGGCGCGGAAACCAAAGCCCTTGCTTCGGCCCGGGTAACGGGTATTTGTCTTGCCACGGGTGAAGCCGCCGGCAGATTAGCAGTTGATTTTCTTGTGTCGGCGGATATACTTGTATGATGAAAAAGAGTTTGATAACTTTTTTTATTACGGCTTATTTTTTGTCGGCCGCTCATGCCCAGGGCAAAGAAGATAAACGCGTGGAAGAATTACGCCAATCAGTAAAAATATTATCGCCGCTGGGCCGGCACATGCCCGAACAAAAACCCGGCGATTGGCTGGATATTCATTACGAACCAGGCCAGACCTTTGAGCAATTTATCACCGCGGTAAAAATTCCCCTTGAGCCGCAGCGTAAGACTATTTACATCCAACCGGTAGGTGATTTTTCTCCGGCCCAGCTGAAGATCGAACAGGCGGTAGCGGATTTTTTAGGTATATTTTTTAACTTACCGATAAAAGCACAAAGCGCTATTTCCTTCGGGGATATTCCGGGTTTGGCGCGGCGCAAAAACCCCTTAACCGGCCAGGAGCAGATTTTGACTCGTTATATAATGGAAGAGAAAATATTTCCTGCTTTGCCCAAAGACACTGCCGCTTACCTGGCCTTTAGCGCCACCGATCTTTGGACCGGCGAGGGGAACAATTTTGTTTTCGGCGAAGCCTCAGCCGATGATCCGGTAGGCATCTGGTCCATGGCGCGTTACGGTAATCCGGATGCAAGCCCGGAGGCTTTTCAAAAGTGCCTTTTACGTGCCCTGAAGGTGGCAACTCATGAGACCGGCCACATGTTTGGCCTGATGCATTGTATTAAGCACCCTTGTTGTATGAACGGTTATAATAATTTAGTTGAAGAGGATTCTCATCCCTTGGCTTTTTGCCCTGAATGCATTGCTAAAATATGCCTGATTACTAAAACCGATATAAAAGATCATTGCCGCCGTGTGGCAAAATTTTTGCGTGACCGCGGGTTTGATGACGAAGCTCTCCGCTACGAAGCTTATTTGAGCCACCTGTAGCTTTCCGCCGTAACCGTTTCCAAATAGTTAAAAAAAGTTCATTTTGGGTGGTTTTTTATCGTTAAATATGGTATCTCTGTATAACTGTATGTTTAAAAATACCAATAAAACCATAAGTTCTTTTGTGGCAATGATTTTTTGCCTGGAGCTTATTGCGCCCAATCCGGCGCAAGCTGCCGGCCGGGAGCCTTACGCGCCGCTTTCACCCGGGGAAGGATTAACCAGGGTTTCGCGTAATTATGCTTCCCCGGTGCTTAAGGGTTTACGTTTGGATCCCCAAAATCCTCTGCATATCGAATTTTTGATCGACACCGGCGATAAAGGCCATGCCGATCAGGCCGAGATCGGCCGGCTGATACGATATTTTCTTGCCGGTTTAGCTATCCCTAAGCGCGATATCTGGGTTAACCTTTCACCTTATGAGAAAAATCGTATTATTGCCTCCGGCCTTGAAGCGACCGACCTGGGCAAAGATCTTTTGGGCCAGGATTATCTATTAAAACAATTGGCGGCGTCTTTGACCTATCCGGAAAGCGAAGCGGGGAAGAAATATTGGGATGAAATTAATAATCCTAACCGGTCGTTGAGTGAGCCGCGCCCTTCGATACGTTCCGCCAATGGGCGGAACACTCAGGGAGCGGCTCGTATCGAAACGACCCAATCATTCAATAAGGTTTGGGTCACGCCGCGCGAAGCCGAAGTTTATGAATCAAAGACCGCAGTTTTAGTTACTGCGGCGCGGCTGAAGGTTTTGACGGAAGAAGATTACCTTGCCTGCCGCCATGCCTACCGGCAGGCAGGGCAGGAAGGTTTGGCGATACAGAAAAACGGCCGCTTCGATACATCCCCTTCGACGGATGCATTCAAAAAACACATTCTTCCTTTGATCGAAAAAGATATCAACGAAGGAGAAAATTTTTCTCAATTGCGGCAGATATATTATTCGCTGATCCTGGCGGTATGGTTTAAGGAAACCTTCGAAAAAACTTTATATAAACACTATATCGATAAAGCCAAGGTTGCCGGAATCGATATCGCTGAAAAAGGGGCTAAAGAAAAAATTTATAACCGGTATGTCGAAGCGTTTAATAAAGGCGCGTACAATTACGTGAAACGTGAACGGGTAGAGACGCAAAAGTTTGCGGCTCTACAAAAAATCACCAAACGCCGATTTTTTTCCGGCGGTATGAGCTTAATTGGTGAAGCCGGAGATTTTTCTCCGGTGCGTGTATCTCGGCTGCCGCAGCCGGAAAGTTTTGGCCCGTTGCTTAAGGTGGGCAGCGATATGCGAGAGGCGCCGCAAGGGGCGATTCTTGTGCCGGTATCCCAATCCGGGCATGGTTATCATTTTCCCCGTTGGCTGCGCGCCGGCTTAGAGCAGCGATTTTCCGAGTTGGCGGGGGAACAAGCCCAAGTCGCGGTAGAATTTTTATCGCATCAGGGCGGAGTAGTTTTTTCCGGCAAGGTTTCCGATGTGCCTGAGCCGCTGCGGGCGATCCTCCAGCCGCGGGAATATGTGCCGGGGATCGTGGTCTGTGAAGCGGCAGCCTCGAAAGCCGCCGTCTTGCTAAAAGAAATTTTACCGCGTTATGATACTGCGCCGGTACAGGATGCGAAAAAAGATTTTCTGGAAGCCGCTGTATACCAGCAAACTACCTTGGTTCGTATCAGGGATTGCGGGGAAGACTTTTCGCGGTTAGAGGCAGCCTTAGCCGATCGTCTTGGCCAGGCCGGAGTAGAGCAATTTATCGCGGCCCTGGTACGCCAATATGATTACACGGATAAAACACACAGGGATATTTTTTCTCAATTTACCGCGCAACTCATTACTGAAATAGTGCGGTTCGGCCGGCTTCCTCAGGCGATCCAGGGAGTAGAGACCGGGTTTAAGGAGATGGATATCGATGAGGGTATCCTTAAGGCCTTTGCCGAGACGATTGCCCGGGGCAATTTTATGCCTTCCGGTGAAGCCCGCCAGGCGGTAGTTGAAAAGTTTAACAGCCTTATTGCCGCGCAGGAATTTAAATATAAACTTTCCGATAAAGTCGATACGCTTTTTTCCGGTTTACCGCGCGAATTTACCAGCACCGAGCAGGAGAGCGATTTCTATCAGCGCGCCCAAAAGGCTTTTGTTAAAACTCAAGGCCTGGACCATTATCATGAGTGGGATTTCCAGAACCGGGATGTTTTTTCCCGGCGCGGGCAAACGCCTTTGGCCCCAAGTTCGCTTAAGCGTATGGAGACGCTATACAAAAAAATTTCTATCCGGTACCCGGCGCTTTTGCCGGCCGTAGTTTCGTTCATGGATATTGCCAAGGTGACTAAATTTAAAACCGATCCGCGCTATAAAAATTTAAATTTTGCCAATCACCCTCAGGCTGGAGCGCGGATTCTTGAAGACCAGCGGGTCTTTGAAGGTTTGGGGTTCTCTCCGGAGCTTTGCCGGTTAGCGATTGCTTTGGTGGGCGAGCATGGTTTTATCGGCCAGGCCAAACGCGGGGAAGTCACCAGCGAAGTCTTTGAGCCGATCCTTGACTTTGCGATTAATCACCGAGATCCCGACGTGATCGCGGCATACTTTTTGGTTAATGCCATCGATGCGGCGCTGGTCTTTGAGGGGAGATTTTCGGAAGATTTTTTCCAGTGGTTCTATGCTAAGTACCAGGAGTTGGAAAGTTTAGCGCTTAAAGGTATCGAGCAAGGGAAAAGCGCCAAAGAAATTTTAGCGCAGGAAGGAAAAATAGAATCAACTGATTACAACCGTATCGATTATGCTGCCCGGCGTTTTCTGGCGATGCGGCCGGGAACCTCGTTGGTGCAGGCTAAAGATGCGATTAAGGCGGTCTTTGCCGGTGCACCTTCGGCCCAGGAAGAATTTACCGATTTAATGAGCCGTCAGGAAAATAGTTTCAGCTTCTGGTACCCGGAGACGGCGCTGGGTTGGCTGGATATTCACTCCCAGATAAAAGCTCTCTACCTTTCCCTAAAGCTGGCCGAGCATAAAGCCGAAAAACGCAAGGCTCCGATCGATATAAATTTTTTCCGTATCGCCCAGGAAGCCGACCGCCGCGACGATCAGCGTTTAAGAGAAGAAAGCCGGCAATATTTAGCCGGGGTATTCAACAATTTAACGGTAGAGGATATCTTGCGGGAAAAGTTCCTGGATACGGTATCCCGGCAGGGTTTAAACGGTGTGGAGTTTACTTTTGATGCGGCAAATAATGCGCTTTATGCCGGGATTGACCCCTTAGCGCCGCTTCATACTACCGTGGTGCAGGCGCGAGAAAGAATCGCAGTTTTGGAAGAACAAAGCGCGCAAATTACGCCCGGCGGATTATTTTTTGTTAAGGATAACGGCAAACAAGATCATGCCAAGGTGGGTGTGATGATGGCGGATTTTTCTCCTTTTCAGGCGCGGCATAAGGCGATGATTGAAGAGGCTATGCGCAGTTATAATCTGGATGAGATCATTTTGGTGGTGCCCAAAGAAAAGTCGGGTAGTAAAGACAACTCCGCCACCCTCGCCGAACGCTTGTATTTGATGGAGCAGGAAGTCGGCGCTTTACCCAAAGTATCTTTGGCGGTTTGCGACGGCAGCAATTTGCGTAAAGTTGTTGACGGCGTACACAGCGCACGTTCTGCCGATATGGTATATACCATTGTCGATCATAACGATTTTGTCCGGATCTTCGATGAGGAGCGTTCCGAATATACTCCTGCCGATCGAAGCGAGCTTTTCGGCGGTAAAAACCGTATGCTGGTCGCGCCTCACGGTATTTTTAAGGCGGAACATATTAAGCAGGTTTTGATCGAAAACGAAGCGATTGCTTATGACCGGTACGTTTATCCTTTGGCTGTACCGCGAGAATATCTTTTCGATACCGGTACCCAGGTGCGCCAGAATATCCGTAATTTTATTCCCGATAATAAAATGGTTTCGATAGGTACTTTGCGTACGATCCAGGCGCTTGGCCTTTATCATGAAAAAGAATCGATTGATTCCGGTGTCGCGGCTAAGGCGCCGATGAAAATAACCTTTGTTAATTTGACCAGCCCGCGGCATAAAGTGATCAGCGCCCCCCAGGGGATCGAAGCCTTGACCGGCGATTTACGCACTACTTTTGGTACGGAGGTGGCGGTCAATACCGTCGACGCTCAATACGGTATGGATGCTGCCTTGGTTGTGGAAGAGTTGCGCCGTATTCAACCCGACGTTATCGGCTTATCGGCGCAGCTTGAGTCGGATAAAAAACTTTTTGCCGTTTTGGATATTATTAAAGACGATCCCTGGTTTAAAGCGGCAAAGCCCCAGGTCCTGGTAGGGAATAATCTGCCTACCAACGAGAATAAAGAGATTTTGAAGCGCTATCCCTTTGTGATCACTGTGCGCGGTGAAGGTGAATACGCCATGCGCGAGATCGTGCGTTACCGCCGCGGCCAGATCTCTATTCAGGACATTCCTGCCGCTTCCTATATAAAAGACGGCAAGATCGTGGAGAACCAGGGAGTATTAGTATCTGTAGAGGATTTAGGCGTTCCTTCGCGTGACAGCATGATCGAGGTGTTAAAACGCGGCGGTGATATCTGGATCGAAACGAGCCGCGGCTGCGGCTGGGGTAAGTGCGCTTTTTGTTTTAAGGATCCTTACCGTGCCCACAAGTGGCAGCCTTTCCCGGCGGAAGTGGTCCTGGAGGCGTTCGAGCGCCTTTTACAGCTAAGTGCCGAGCTGGGTATTCCCCAGGTTTCTTTGGCCGATCCGGAATTTTTCGGCGGCGGCGAAGAGACGATGCGCGGTATGGAGCGCGCCCGGCAGATCGCCGAAGGGTTGATCAAACTCAACAAAAAATATGGCCGTAAATTAAATATCGCCTTTTCTTTACGCGCCGACAGTGTTTACCGGGAGCCCAAAGGCACGCCGGAGAGGATCGCGCGCGTTACAAGGGAGAATGCTTATAAGGTAGAAACGCTTAAACTTTTGAAGGAGGCTGGGTTTAGAAACCCTTTTTTAGGCACCGAAGCCGGTTCCGACCGGCTGCTTCGCCTTTATCGTAAAGGGGTTACTGCCAGGGAAAATGCCGAGGCGATCCACATCCTTCAGGGTTTAGGATATAAAGTTTGCTGCGGCTATATACCATTAGCTCCGGATGCGGTGGTTGATGATGTAAAAAAGAATTGTCAATTTATCCGCGACAATAATCTTTATATGGAAATTTCTTTCCCTTTGAACCAGCTTAAAGTACAGCCGGGTACCGAATACTATACCCGCACTCTCGCGCAAGGCCTCCTGGGTAAACGGCGCGTGAGCCTGCATACTTTTAACGCCCGCTATAAGGACCCCGATGTACAGAAGATCGCCGATATTATCGATTTCTACGCCCGTGAGATCGGTTCGGTTTTTTACGTCCTTAAGTATATGTACCGCAGTAAAGACTTAAACGCCGTAATCGGCGAAGAAGGCGAGCGCGCGGCCTTAGCCGGTTTCTTTTTACGCTATAACCGGATGGAGGTAGATTTTTTGGCGACCATCGCCGATAATATTACCGATCCGGTAAAGCTGGCGGAGCAGATCAATCTTTTTCGCCGCGCGCGGTTAAATCTGGTTTTGGAGTTGGAGGCGGTCATCCATCAGGGGGCGATCAAGGATGAAAATGGTTTGTTGCGTGCGGAGATCGAAGCGATCCGCCCGCTGCTTAATAAATTTACCTCGGGGCAGCTTGCCGGTATTCCTGCTTTAAGTGCGGCCGGATTTGCCGCTATGGATAAAAACCCCACGGCCCGTTTGCGGGAAGTGACGAGCGACCCGGATTTTGCCGGTTCGCGCGATAAGCTTGAGGCGGTAGTGGTCCTGGCGGAGAAGATCAAAAAAACCGGAAATTTTGTTAGGGTAGATTTACCGGCATCAAGGCCATCCCGCGTTTTAGGCCTTTATATCCGTATGAGCGACGATCTGACAACCGTTTCTTATTATCGTGTAAAGCCGGATATTGCGGGGTACCGCACTCCGGAAGAAATCAAACCCGGCGATCTGGAACCGATATTGGAAAATGTGCCGAGCTTTGGCCTGGTATTTCCGGAAAACTACATTTATCAAAAGTACCCCAAAGATACCGTTGCCGTGCTCACGGCGCTTTACCGCCAGGGCGGAGTTTACAGCGAGTATCGCGGTGTTATTACCGATATGGATGCCCAGACCGACGTCGACGTCTGGGGGTTTAATGCCGACACCGCCAATTTTATTGATGTTTTAACCAGCCACGGTGTATTTGAACGCGGCGACATCAATACGCTTTTGGAGATCAATGCCGGCGGCGGCCCTATTGCTAAAACCGCGGTCCAGCATCTGGGCGGATTGGGGCTTAAACAAATCGACCTTACCGATATCAGTCCGCATGCTTTGATGGCACAGAAACGGAATCTGCAGGCGGCGTGTGATGAGCGAGGCGTAGTTTTTGATACTTATCTGGGCAGGGGGATTAAAGATTATCCGCATGAATCGCATCACCGGGCCGATTGCGTTCTGGTCAGCGCGCCTTATCTGGCGGTTTTGCCGGAATTACGTTCCCCGGACGACCCTTCTGCCGGGACCGGATTGATCAAAGAGGTCATTGAAGAGGGAATCAATAGTTTAAATCCCGACAATCCTCACGCCGATATTATTATGAGCTACAGCTCTTTGGCCGATCACGAATTGCAGGAATATTTGCGGGCCTATGGCCAATTGGTAGATGTGGAAGTGCTTGATCAAGGGCGTTTGGTGCCGTTAAAAATAGAAAAAGCCGACGCACGCTGGGTAGAGTGGATGAAAGGGCGAGGCTTGACCGTTAAAGATGACGCTATGCCGCACGAGTTTAAATACTGGCATAAACTTAAAGTGGTGCGGATCAAACCTAAACAAATAGCTTTGGCTTATCGCGATGGAAGCAGTGCGGCAACCGCTCTTAGCGTGGATATGTTTTCCCGGGAGAATTTTTCCCGGCATAACCTTAATGGCCTTGCTTTACGGGATAAGTTAAAATTACTTACCCTGCTCTCTCCTCAACGGGAACCGTGGTTTGATTCCGAGTGGCATGAGCTTTATTCGCTGGTCGATTATTACCGCAACCGGCGTTTGCCTGCATTGCGGCAGGCGGTTGAAGGGCAATTAAACCGGCCGGTGAGCTTAAGCGCCGCCAACCTTCTTGAGGTTTTTTATGAACCCGGCCGTTTCATGGACGGCAATATTATCCGCACCATATATTTTGGCGGCCGGGAACCGCGTATCGTCCAGAGCGTTATTGATGCTTACCGCGATGGGCTTAATGCCATGGATCAGTCACAAAAACAAACATTGATCCGTTTATTTGAAGAACAATTTGAAGCTTTTGGCTGGAGTTCGGGGCTCGAGCAAGCGCTGGCGTCTTATGGTTATGGCAGTGCCTTTAAGATTGTCGATATAAGCGATACCAGTGTCGGCGCCGGAGTCTATAAGCTTACTCTTCAAGTTAATACCGGATCCGGCAGCGCTTTGTTAGAATTATTTTTAAAAAAAGACCGTTTCGGCGCCGGGTTGGTCAATGAAGGGCCGTATATCGATTTACAACGCGAGCACGTTGCGATCGCCCAAGGCCAGCCGGAGCAAATACCGTTTCATTATCGTAACCCCGACCGCAGTAAACCGGATTTGTTGATCGCGATGCCGATATTGAAGACATCGCTGGATGCGAAATTGACGGAAAGCCGTGCCATCACCGAACATAAAGAACAGGTGATCCGTGATGCAGAGGTACAGGGAAAAGCCGATATTGTAAAAACTACTCCTGTAGAGATACGGAGCCGGATTGCTGCGGCCCAGGAACAGCTTGCTTCCTCCGATGACCAAGAGCGGCGCGCAGCGGTAGAAAACTTAAGCGCTTTAAAAGGATATATTAAACGCGGCAAGGCTTTAGCGGGATTCGCCGATATGCATGCCCATACCAATAAATCTGATGGCATTCTTACGCCGGCGCAACTGGTCTTTCGGGCCTGGCTTAACAGCGCCCGGGCGATTACCATTACCGACCATATGACCTTTGGCGGCGTTGTGGAGGCGATGGAAACGGCGCAAGCGCTGGGCGATATTGAAGTTTTGCCGGGGATCGAAGTCTATGCCCAGGAAACCGAACTTGGGATGCCCATGGTGCACGCGACGGTTCATTTTCCCGCAATCAAAAATGCTCAGGCGTTTAAGGAATTTTTACAACGGCTGGAAACCGGCCATGATCCGCAATACCAGGTTTTGCATGATATCTTTGTTGTCCGGGTTGAAAACGTGGAGTTGATCCGCAGGGCGTTTAACGAACTCTTCAGCGGTGAAGGGTTGGAAATCACTTCGGAAGATATCGCCCGGCTTGATCATGCTTTGCCGGTATTGCCGGAGCTGGCGGGGATATTAAAAGCAAAGTATGAAAAGAAATTTTACCATATGTCGCAAGAGAATATCCGCGAAGCTTATATTGAAAAAGCTAAGCATCAACTGCCGTCTCCCGGTAAGATCGCTATAGAATTTTCTGACCTTTGCCGTTTTGCCGCGCACTACGGAGGTATGGTTTTTGTTGCTCATGCCTTGCGATATGCCGACGACAGCAATATCGATGCGATGATCACCAAGTACGAAGCGTTGTTTAATAAATATGCTGCGGTTACGGTCGGCGGAAAAAAGCTTTTTGGGTTGAGGGGTTTGGGGCTTTATGGCAGTTCCGTTAAGCCGGAGTACAGCCAAAAGGTTTTGGCGATGTTGGAGAGGCTTAAAAAACGCCCGCTTTTTGCGAGTTTTCCTCCTTTAGTCCTCCATGAAAGCGATTACCATGGTAAACCCGACCGCGAACTTGTATTAGGCCAAAAACATTCTGATGGTGCTTATCACGCAGCGCCTTATTACGCTACAGTGCTGGATATGCGTAAACAAGCCGCGGCCATGGCAAAGATTGGTTCTTTGCCGGCGGATGAGTCAAATTATCCGCGCGTCACTCGCGTGGCCGAACAATTTACGCAAGACGCAACTATGGCTTTAGTGGAAGAAAAAGCTTGGGATGATCTTATCGGCCGCAATGACCGCAGCCTGGGCAATATTCGCACCAGCACCAAAGAAGACGGAAGCCTCGACGCGCTGGTTGCTTTTGATGTTCCCAATATGCTGGATGAAGAGGCCGGCGTACCTGACGGCTGGTATCTTAATTATGACTGGGGCCTCGAAGATGTTAAGCAAGGGGTGGACCAGTTGAACGTGCTTACTCTGCACGCAGGCTATGCCGCGGATACCGGTAAAGCCGATCTTGCCCAGAGGCTTAAACAGCGCGTTGCTTTGTTTAAGCAATATAGGAATGATTATCGCAACTATTGGGAAAAGTTTGTCAACCGGCGTGCCGAGATCGAGGCTAAGATCAAACGTCGTTATGACGCCCAGACTTCGCCGGGTAAATTACAGGTTTTGGACCAATGGCTCCGTTGGAATGCCGGCCACCCTGAAGAATATTTTAAAATGAATGTAAGGGCGTTGCTTGAAGATTATGAGATGCGTTCGCTTTATGCGGCTTGCCTCGATGCGGTTTATCAGAAAGTCGGAGCCAAGGTCTTAGGCTATCTAGCCAAATATTGTTCGGTTTTTTCCAACGGTTATGTATCGAGCCGGATGGAACGTTTCCGCGGTATTCTTACCCGGGATTTTTTAGCGCGCCGGGGGATTAAAGGGCGTAAATCGATTGAAGAGGTTTACCGGGAGATCGAGGAGTACGCACGGGAATATTTAGGCGCCGATGCGGTAGACCAATTGCATGCCGGCGTAAAACGCGTTAAGGCTGAGGCGGACTTTGTGATGGCAGAGGTTTTTGACGATCTTCCCGGAAACCCCGGCGGAATGATTTTTGAAGCAGTAAAAGTAAAACGGCGCCCCGGCTCTATGGTAATCGAGTGGGACCCTTTTAAAGATAAAGATCCGCGCGGTTTGGTTTTCACGATCACCGATGTAGTGCCGATTTCATTCGAGTCGTTTCTAGCCGAGCCCTCCGCCCGCCGCGTAGCGTTATATTAAAAAGTTTAATTGCAAGATATGCTATAATATCTCCCATGTTTAAAAGACTCGGTTTATTGCTTACATTTATACTATGGGCGCAGGGGGCCTGGGCGCAGTCCGACGCGGCTTTAGTGCGGCTTAAACAAGTAGCGAATAACCTTGCCAGCGTCGAGGCCGACTTTGTGCAGGAAAAAAAGTTAAAGATGTTTACCTCGGCCATGGTGATCACGGGCAAGGTTTACTTAGAAAAGCCCGATCGTTTTGCCTGGCATACTTTTTCACCGGTACGTTATTCGCTGGTGATGAACAAAAGTACCGCCCGCCAGTGGGATGAGGATTCCCGCCAGGTGCAGACGATGCCGCTTAAAAACAATCCGGCCTTTGTGGCGGCGATTGCCCAGATGCGTAAATGGTTCGAAGGCGACTACCGTTCCCTGGCGCTCGATTACGATTTGGCGGTCTTGCAGGATAACCCGCTGGCCGTGCGCTTTAGCGCGAAACAGGGCTTCGCCGGCGCCCAATTTATTAAGGAGATCAATCTGTTTTTTCGTCCCGATCTGCGCTATATTGCGCGCATCGAGGTTATCGAGGTAAGCGGCGATACGACTGTAATTACCTTTTCCAACACCAAAATAAATGAACCAATAAACAACGCGGCTTGGGAGGTTAAGTCGCGTGTTTGAAAAATATTTCTCACGGGCCTTCGATTTCATTTCCCGCCATCGGGCTTGGGCCGTCGCCGCGGTAGGCTTTATCGTTGCAGTATGCGCGCTTACCCTGCCTTTTGTCCGCTTTGACAACAATATCGAGACAATGCTGCCGGCGGAAAAATCGATGCAGCGCAATATTAGGTTTCTGCGCGAGGCGAAGTTTTCCAGCAAAGTGGTGATCTCCCTCGAAGCTCAACCGGGGGTAAGCACGGCGGCGCTTATTGCGCAAACCGATAATCTGGCCCGGCAGTTTGTGCCGCCCTTAGTAGATAAAGTTACAACCGGCGTTGAGGATATCAACATCGGCGCCGAGATGAGCGCTTTTCTAAAATACACTCCGCAGCTGGCCGACGCCCAAACGCTTAACGACATACAAGACAAGTTAAATCCCGACGGCATCGAAGGAACGGTAAAAAAAGTCTGGAAGAGGATGCTTACCCCTTCGGCGATGTTTATGGGGCAGTTTTACCGTATAGACCCTTTTGGCCTGTCGCTTAAGACCATGAAAAATTTTCAACAGCTGGCCTCTTCTTTGGGGTACGAGGTCAATATCGAGAGCGGGCATTTTGTCGCCAAGGACGGCCGGCATACGCTGATGATTTTGGATACTCCCGTAACGCTTACCGATGGTTTTGCTTCCCGCAAATTAATCGACTACGTAAACGCAAAGATCAAAACTTTGCCGAAGTTTGTTTCGGCCCAGGTTGTGGCGGGGCACCTGCATTCGTTAAGCAACGAAGAGACGATCAAGCGCGACATTTCGCGGACATCGGTTATTGCCACGATCGGTTTTTTACTCATATTTTTTCTGGCCTTTCGCGATTGGCGGAGGCTCGTATTTTTTATCATACCCTTCGCGGCGGTCGTCGTGGCCACCAGAATCTCTTCTTTTGTTTTCGGCCAATTGTCTTATTTTGTGATCGGTATGGGCGCGGTGGTTATCGGCATCGCCGACGACTATGCCATCTATGTTTATATGGCGGTACGCACGACCTGCCGGCGCGATATCGTAAAAGAAGTAGCTCGGCCTTTGACTTTAGCCGCGTTTATTACGATCAGCGTATTCAGCGCTTTATTTTTTTCCAAAATCGAGGGATATCGCCAGTTTTCTTTTTTTGCCGGCGTCAGCATTTTACTTTGCCTGCTTTTTGTACTTTTTATTTTTCCGCACCTGTTAAAAGTCGATAGGCAGCCGGCGGTTAAATCGGCCCCTGCGGTAGTTGTTGCTAAAAGATATGACCGGTTTATCCTGGCTGCCTGGGCTTTTGCGATAATTTTTTTGAGTGCGCAGGCGCTTAAAGTCCAATTTAATAATGACCTTAACAGCTTTGACGGTACCAGCCGGAATATTTTGCAGGCGGAAGATAATTTTCATGAAGCTTGGGGCGGTAAAGACCAGCCGGCGCTTTTTGTGGCCGATGCCGTGACCTTAAGAGAGGCCCAACGCATCAATGAGCAGATTTATTTTGAAGGCGTAAAGCTGGCCGGACCGGAAAAATTCATAAGTATTGCTTCGGTTTGGCCGTCGCTGGATACCCGCGAAAAAAACTTGAAATCCTGGGAGCAATTTTGGCAAAAAAATAAAAGCAAGCAGGTCGAAGAATTATTCCGTAAATATGGTCCGGCCTATAAATTTTCCGACGATGCCTTCCTGCCGTTTTTTACCACGCTCGATCGCCCGCTTAGCGTTGTTGATTGGCCGCAGCAGAGTAAATTTTTTGAGCACATCGAAGAGCGGTTCTTTCAAAAAACCGATCAAGGGTTCCGGCTGATCTCCTATTTTCCCGATACCGACAACCTTATTGCCGGTTTAAGCCGTACCGCGCAAAAATATCCCGGCGCGTTTATCGTTTCGCGTAAAGTCTTTGCACGGGATATCTCCTCTTCCCTGGCTAAAGAAATAGTATTTTTAGCCGGGTTGTCGGCGGTCCTGGTCTTATTTTTGACCCTCTTACTCCTTAAAAATTTAAAACTTACGCTTATTGCTTTAAGCTCGGTGCTTAGTTCGATTGCGGCGATTGTCGGAGGTTTTGTCGTTTTGGGGAAAGCGCTCAATGCCCCGGCGATAATCGCGATGATGGTAGTTTTAGGGGTGAGTATAGATTATGGGATTTTTATCCTTTACAGCTATAAATATAAGTTGAATATCGGCACACCGAAAGCGGTATGGGTTTCTGCCGCCGGCGCCGTTATCGGCGCGGTATCGCTTTTGTTCGCTCACCATCCGGTGATGTATTCGATCGGGCTGGTTTTGACCTTGGGCTTGACCGCGGGATTTATCGCGGCGCAGATAGTTGTGCCGGCGATATATCGCTTGTGGGTTACCCATGATAATTAAAGTAAATATTTTCTTGACAAAAGTCATGTGAATGGTATAACTGTCTTCTGCTTAAAGGAGGCAGTTATATGAAGAAATTTGTCAGTTTGCTGGTTTGGGTTGTGTTGGCGTTTCAGGGATTTTGCGATTTTATGCCGATAGCCGGATTTGACAGCCCGCAAATCGCGGGAGTCTGCCTTTCGGCACGGGATAATCGGACTGCGGTTTTAACGCCGCGTGCTTTTTATCTCTCCGATGACGGTGAGCATTTTAAGAAGGCTTTTGTCTTTAAAGACGAAACTGCCGTCGATGTGGCCGGGGATACCGCAGGGAATAGTTTTTACTTTGCCTCGACACGGCGGGTGTTCGATGAAAAGGCCGCTTTCAAGGCGATTTTTACCGCCAAGGATGACGAGACGATCACCGGCATTGCTCTTTGCGAAGGGAAAATCTATCTAAGCACCAACGGTGGATTTTATATTGCCGCGCAGAAAGACCTGCGCTGGCATAAATTCCGCGACTTAAGCGATCAAGCAATTTATTTTGTTTTCAGTGCGGGGGCGAAGGTCTTTTTCGGGGCCGAAAGCGGGCTTTATTGTTTTTACCAGGATAAATTGGAAAAACTTTTTGCCGTGCACCAAGCCGAAGACGCCGTGGCGAATTTACCCCAAGCGGCATCTTTAAGTAAATTTGATTTACAAACGCTGGTTCTTGCCACTTCGCGGGGCATTTTTATTTCTCGGGATACCGGAAAAAATTGGAAGAAGATATTTGCCTCGGGGTTGAACGGGATCGTGGTTAATCAGCTTTTGGAGGGTAGCGATAAAAATATTGTATATGCCGCTACCGACAATGGGTTTTTAAAGATCGATACGATTACTTTTGAAGTGAGCCTGGAACTTTCCGGCGCCAAAATCAACCGTTGCGCCTTTTCTCATGCGGGAACTTTTTACCTGGCATCGCGTCGGGGGCTTTTGAAACAAACTCCGTTGAAAAATGAATCGTTGGGGATGCATGACAAGAACCAGAATGAACCCGAAGTTTTTGAGGTGCAGCAGGCGGCGATGCGTTACAACCAGATCCACCCGGAAAAAATCCAAGCTTGGCGCAATCAATTAAAAGCCCGGGGTTTTATGCCTAAATTAAGCATCGATTACAATAAGACGATGAATTTTGACAGCAAGACTTACCGCTATATTACCGGCCCGCGCGATTGGGGCGTAACCTTAGCCTGGGATTTAGGCGATATTGTCTGGAATAATTACGAAGACGACGTCGATACCCGCGCCCGGCTCGATACCCAGATGCGGTTTGATGTGCTTGACGAGGTAGCGCGTGTCTATTTTGAGCGCCGGCGCGTGCAACACGAACTTGCAACTCCGGCATTAAGCAAGGAAGAAACTTTCGCGCGTAACCTGCGTTTAAGTGAACTCACCGCTACGCTTAACAGTTACACCGGCGGGTGGTTTTTAAGGCGGGTAAAAGAATTAGAGGGTAGTAAGAAATAGCAATTTGGTATAGAGACACGCTTTATCACGGCTAACACAGTAGTTTGACAAAGTGCCTTTGATGGGGGATACTTTACTTATGTTATCCCAAGGCACATTGCTGACCGCGGATAAGGTCAAGATCGCGTACAATCATTATTGCGCCGCGCACGATACGGTGGTGATTATTAACCACGGCTTTTGGAATTCCAAGGATGCTTCAGAGATCAAAACTTTAGCCGGGTGCCTGGCCGATGATTACGATATCTTTACCTTTGATATGCGCGGCCACGGCAAGAGCACCGGGCTTTTTAGCTGGACCTCGCGCGAAGAGAATGACTTAAAAGCCGTGCTCGATTTCCTTAAAGGAAAATATAAAAAGATCGGGGCGGTCGCCTTTTCTCTGGGTGCGTCGGTGAGCATTAACGCTTATGCCGATTACCCCGGCATTGACGCCTTGGTTTGCATTTCGCCGGTAGCCGATTGCCGCAAGGTCGATTATCGTTTTTGGGAGCTCGATGTCAAAACCGATTTTTACTATACTTTGATCTCCAAGGCCGGCCGTACGGCAAAGGGCGTGCGCCCCGGTGCCTTCTGGCTTAAGAAAAAAGTTCCTTTGGAGTCGGTAAAAAGGCTGAAGATACCGGTTTTGTATATCCACGGCGGTAAAGATTGGGTAGTTAAGCCCTGGCACTCGCAAAAGCTTTACGATAATACTCCCGGAGAAAAAGAGCGGGTGCTGATTAAGGGCGGCGCCCACGCCGAATATTTAACGCGCGACAATACCGTCCAGGTAGTAAAGTTGATCAAGGGGTGGTTTAAAAAATATTTAGAGAAAGGAGCGGCATGAAACGGATTTTATCGGTTGTAACCGAACTTTTGTTTGCGTTAACGATGTACGCAATAGCCGCGATTTTATTCGCTCTGGCCCTTACTCCGGCCGTAGTGCTTATTTTTAAAACATGGTTCAAGGTGCAATCCGCCGGGCTGTTGTTTAAATCTTTTACGGTGGGTTTGAGTTTAGGCTGCGGATTTTTTATTTTCGGTTTAACTTTAGTCTTGTTTGCCGGTTTATTTCGTTGCGTCTTCCGATTGCGTTTAAAGGAAGGCAATTATCGTATTCCTTCGGCCGGAGCATTTAAGTGGGCGTTTGTTAATTCCCTTTATGTGATCATCCAATATACTTTTATAGATTTTATTCTTTTGACCCCCTTTGCCAATGTGCTTTTGCGGTTGATGGGCGCCAAGATGGGGAAAAATGTCCACATCAATTCAAAAAATATCGGCGATATCAGCCTTTTAGAGCTGGGCGATAATTCGGTGGTAGGCGGCAATGCCACGGTGATTTGTCACTCAGTGGAGCACGGGGTTTTAAAATTGCACAAAGTAAAGATAGGAAAGAATGTGACAATCGGGATGAATGCCATTATTATGCCGGGATGCGAAATCGGCGACAATGCCTTAATCGGCGCCGGGGCGGTATTATTGAAAAACACCAAGATCGGTCCGCGCGAGATCTGGTACGGGGTCCCGGCGCAAAACATCCGTCCGAAACACGAAGCCGAAAAAGGATAAAATGAATTTACGCGGCGCGTTCGGGTACGGTATTTTTAATGTTTTGGGGTATGCGCTGGGCGGGTTAATTTTTTATCTTGAGGCGCGCCGGCGCAAGGCTTTTTCCGGCGAAGCGCTTTTGTATGTAGTGTTAGGAGCTTTAGCCGGTGCACTGTTGGGTAGTAAGCTCGGTTCGGCGGTCTTTGTTTATCCGCAATATTTCCGGCAGCACCCGTATGCTTTATTTTTGCCGCAGACCGGCGGTAAAACTTTGGTGGGCGGGATAATCGGCGGTTATTTAGGCGTAACGATCGCGAAAAAAATATTAAAAATAAAAAATTCTACCGGTGATCTTTTTGCTCCGGCCTTAAGCTTAGGCATTGCCGTGGGGCGGATCGGTTGTTTTTTAAACGGCTGCTGCGGCGGTATTGATGGTTTGCCGGTTCAACTTTTTGAATCGGCATTTTGCCTGGGGCTTTTTGCCTATCTTTGGAAAATACGTGCCACGACAAGAAAAGACGGAGATTTGTTTAAAATATTTTTGCTGGCTTACAGTGCCTTTCGTTTTAGTATCGAATTTTTCCGCGCGGATACCGTACCGGCCTTTTCCCATTTAAGCCTGGCGCAGGTTATTTGTTTAGCGGTATTTATTTGGATGGCGCAAAGTTTTTTAAGGCCTAAAAAGGAAACGCAAATCAATGGGCAGCTTTAAAGAGTTTTTTGAAGATGTTTTTGATATTCTTAAGGTCTTAGTGTTGGCTGCGGGGTTGATGGTATTTTTGATTTTGGGTACGTGTGTTATCATGCCTATTATACAAAAAAATAACGTACCACAGAATCCAGTATACCCGGTACAGGTTAAGCCTAAATAACAGAAGGGGGGGTTGTGATGGAAACTAAGATTTATACGGAGAAGAAAGAAAAGGTGATTGATTTTCTTATCGGATTTTTTGGGATCCCGCTGGGATTTGGGTTGTTCGCGGGAGGCGTCTCTGCTTTTGTGCAATTTTTATTTTCTCCGGCGCACAAGTCGTCATTCGGGTTCATTGCCGCCATTTTCGGCGCTATTGTATGGCTGGTGGCGTTGGTAGTTCCCATCATTCTGATAGTTTACTTCTGGCGCCGCCGCCGATTCATCGCCCTGGGTTTATTATATTCCATAGTCGTGGTGCCGCTGATATTGCTTGGCACCTGCGCGGTAATTTTTTTAGGCGGCGGGTTGATGACAGGCTTGTCGCACCGCTAAGGCATGGCGATAATTTTATTTAAGATCATTTGGGGCGGGCTTTTAGCCGTTGCTATCTTGGCGCAAGCGGCATTTAAAGGCAGGATAAAGCGCCGGGGAAGTTTAGTGAATAATTTCCTTGTCGCCGCGCCCTATGCGATTGTTTTCGGCTGGTTCTCGGTACGCCGTTATTGCGGCGGCTACGTTCCGATTTTTTTTCTGCAGGTTTTGGGATTGTTGTTGATGTCGGCCGGAGCTTTGGGGTATACAATTTCGATATTTTATTTGCGCCGCAACTGGGCGGTTTCGGCGGCGGTGAAAGAAAATCATACGCTGACAATCAACGGGCCATATCGCATGGTGCGCCACCCGATGTATTTTTTTATGATCGTAACTATGTTGGGCTCGGGGTTTTTGATCTCGGATTATTTGATCATTGCCTATGTGCCGGCCGTGGCGATGCTCTATTATTTACGCGCCGTCAACGAAGAGGCGCTGCTAAAGGAGGTATTGCCGGGATATGCGGATTATCAACAAAAGGTAAAAATGCTGATCCCCGGTATTTTTTAAATTATGGCAGACAAAAATACAACTCGTGACTACATTTTTCTGGAATTGACCCGCTCGCTTTGCCCGGTATGCAAAAAGGTCGTTGACGCGCAGGTGCGCGCCCGCGGCAAAAAAGTCTACATGTTTAAGCGTTGCTTAGAACATGGAGCATTTGAAGGGATCATTTCCAGCGACATTGATAATTACCGCAGCAGCCTGGCGTTTAATAAACCCGGGCAATTACCGGCGGCTTGCGCTGCGCCGATTAAAAACGGCTGTCCCGACGATTGCGGTATCTGTCCCGACCATCAGCAGCACACTTGTCTGGCGGTGATGGAGATTACCGATAGCTGTAACTTATCTTGCCCGGAGTGTTACGCGGGAAAAGCCGGGAGTAAATTCCTTGATTTGGCGGCGATCGATTTTATGCTCGATCAATATGTCAAGGCGGAAGGGCATCCCGAGGTGTTGCAGATCTCCGGCGGCGAGCCGACAATGCATCCGCAATTATTTGAGATTATCAAGTCGGCGCAAAGTAAAAATATTCACTATGTGATGTTAAATACCAATGGGGTCAAAATCGCGCAGGATGAAGCCTTTGCCCAAAAGTTGGCCAAAACCGGGATCGAGCTCTATTTACAATTTGACGGTTTTGGCCATGATGTTTACGCGTCTTTGCGCGGCGGCCCGCAAGTGTGGGAAATGAAGCAAAAAGCATTAGAAGCAATTGCGCGTTACCGTATCCCGACCACTCTGGTGGCTACTCTGGCAAAAGGCGTAAATGAGAATGAAGCGGGCGCAATCGTCGATTACGCAATCAAAAACCGTTTTATCCGCGGGATCACTTTTCAGCCGATCGCGCATATCCATAATACCGCCGGGTTTGATCCCATGGACCGTTTGACTTTGCCGGATGTGATCATGGCGGTTGAGGCGCAGACCAAAGGTATTTTTAAGGCCGCAGATTTTTTCCCTTTACCCTGCTCTTATCCTACTTGCTGCAGCTTGACCTATGCTTTTATTAAAGACGGCGTAACTACCCCGATCACCCGTAAATTAGAGATTGGAAATTATCTCGACTATATTTCTAACCGCATCATTACCACCCCGGCCGGGATCTTGCGCAGCGCCTTAGAGGGATTATGGTCGGCTTCGGCTACTTTAAGCGCGCCCAAGGTGTTAAAAGATTTTAATTGTGTCTGCGGTTTAAACTTTTCTCCCGGCATCTTAAACGAATTAAAAGAAAATATTTTACGCATTGTGATCAAGCCCTTTATGGATGCTTATACTTTCGACTTGAAGCGGGCGATGAAGTGCTGCATCCATGTCTTGCGCCCCGACGGCAAGTTGATCCCCTTTTGCGTTTACAATAATCTTCACCGGGGAAAGGGATGAAAATAATAATCGTAAACTGCCTCGAATTTTTCCTGGTCTTAAGCGTAATGTTTTTGCTGGGGTCATTTTTGTCTCATATCGTGATGCGCCGGGTATCATTAGAAAAGATCTTTGCGCGCCTGGAACAGAAAAATAATTGGCTGGGCAATGCGATCGCCGCAGTTATCGGCGCGCTGACTCCGTTTTGCGTTTGCACGAGTATCCCGGTCTTTACCGCCATGGTGCAAATGGGGATCAAAACCAATGTGGCAATATCTTTTTTATTCGCTTCGCCGTTGATTAATTTTTCGTCAACCATCCTTATATGGTTTTTATTCGGCGTTAAATTTGCCGTTTATTATCTGGCGATGGCCTTGATATTTTCCATCGTTGCCGGGGTGATCGTGCGTTATTTACGCTGGGACGATGCGGTTAATCTTGCTCCGGCGCCGGAAGGGAAAAAAGAAGCTTTGGCGGCAGCAACTTTTGCCTGGCAATTATTCAAAAATTTATTGGCGCCGCTTTTAATCGGCGCGGTGATCGCCGGGTTTATCCATAATTATGTGCCGGTCAAATTGATCACGGCGGTCAATGGCTATCCGGTGTGGCTTTTGATTTTCCTGGCGACTTTGATCGGGTTCCCGATTTATGCGAATATCATGGTCTTGGCGCCGGTTTGTTTTATGCTGGTAAACAAAGGGATGAACCCGGGTGCGGTGATGGCCTTTTTGATGGCCGGGGCCGGGATCAGTTTTCCTACGGCAATCGTGTTGCAGAGAATATTAAAACCGAGGCTGTTTTTTTATTATTTGGGTTATACTTTTGCGGCGTATTATATTATCGGTTATATTTTTAACTTTATTTAAGCTTTATGATGTGGAAAGCGATTAAAAATCTTTTTGCGCCGCGCCGGGTAAAGCCCAAAGGGATATTGCTTTATGCCAGCGTGCAGGAGGTGATCCAGGCGAAAAAAATTCTGGAAGAAAAAAAGTTTTCGGTGCGGTTGGTCGCGCCGCCGCCGGCAGTGCGTTTAGGCTGTGACCTGGCGATCGAGTTCGATATCTTAGAACAGGAGGCGCTGGAGACGGCAGTAAAAGCGCTCGGCCGGTTATATAAGATCGTCTCGACCGAAGAGATGCTTCCGGATATTTTAAAGCGCGCTTTTTTTACCGAGCTTGACGGTTACCTGATGTGCCGCGTTGGTAATATGAAGATCACGATCGAAAAAAATAGCCAAAAGATCGTTAATATCTCCGGTGGAGGCTGCCCGGATATTCCTTACGTGGCGGAAAAACTTTATCAAGTGAAAATATTAGAAGCGCCCGACCCGACGGCAATCGGTAACAGCCTCTGCGCCTATCTTTTGCAGATTGCCTTTGATGCGTTAAAGGAAAAGGTGAAGGGATGATCGTTTTGATCGGCACAGTGCCTTATACTACCGGCTTATACCGCGGTGAGGCCGCAATCGAAGGCAAGTCATTGCGCGTAAACAATGCCCTTTTCCCTGTTGAGCGCGGCAGTGCGGCCATGGCGGCTGCTTGTGCCAAGGTTTGTGAGTTCTATGGTTTGGAAAAGCCGCAATGTATTTTTGGCGGAGATACCGGAGATGGCCAGGGCACCGATCTCATGTTTCAGGAGGCGATTGGTAAATTGGATAAATATGATCCTACGGTAATAGTTTTGCATTATCTTTTTCCCAAGATCGTTTACGGATTGCCGCTGGTGCGCAAAATAAAAAGTTTGGCCCAGAAGCCGCAATTGATCGCCGATGCCGGTGGGATGTATTTGATGAAGGTAGTTAACCAGGCGGGCTGTTTCGATGTCTTTACCCCCGACGAGGGTGAGCTTTATTTTTTAGCCGATGAATTTGCGCCGCACCCGTTATATGTGCGCAGCCAATTAGTGCAGGAAAAAATTTCGCGCGAAAAATTGATCGAACGCGCTTATCAAAATAAAAATACCGCGGTAATTACGGTGGTTAAGGGGGCAGTCGATACGATCTATCAAAATGGGATCAAACAGAAAGATTTATCCGCACCGGATTTAGCGGCGATGGAGGCGATCGGCGGTACCGGCGATACGATCACCGGGATGCTCGCCGCCCTGCGTTTTAGGGGTGAAGCTGATGCAGATTATAAAGCATTGCATTTAAACCGGTTGATCGGGAAAATGATCAATTGTAATGCGGCGACGCAAATCAATGCGTTTATCGAAGCGATACCGCGGGCGCTGGAGAGTTATGAAAAGAATATTTAATCATTGGCCGTATTGGGTGACCGGGCCGGTTTTGGCCGTTTTTTTAATTATTTTCTGGTATAGCGACCAGAGCTATTTGACCGCGCAAAAAAGCCCGGTAGTTGTGCTTTTAGAAAATCCGCTTTTAACTTTTGGTTTGATCATGATGGGGGCGTTTTTCAGCAGCCTTGCCGGGCGCGAATTCAGCTTGAAACTGCCGGCGAATTACCAACCCCTTATTTTTTCTTTTGTCGGGGGAATGATCATGGGCGCCGGTTCAAGCCTGGCGGCGATGTCGGTGCACTCGCTGGTCTTATTCAATTTGGCCGGAATTTTTAATCTTACCGCATTTATGGTCACTAAGGGTTGGGTCTATGCGGCGTTTATGATTTTGGGCGGGTTTGTGGGTAGTCGGATTTTTGTGCGGTTGATTTTAAAAACCGCACCGCTGAATAAAGATTTTATACTGCCCAAGCCGTTGTGTAACGAAAAAATACAAAAGATCGTTCTTCTTGCCTTGTGCGGATTATTCTTAACCTTTGTGGCGATACTTCTTGTTTTGGCGCCGCTGCCGTTTAAGATGAAAGGCGATTTTATTCTGGCTATGGCAGCGTTGGTGGTTTTTGGCATGATCGTCGAGCGCGGCACGGTCTGCATGTCGAGCATGCTTAAAGAGTGGTTTTTAGCCCACGGCGCCTATGTTTGGCGCACAGTTTTATTTACGATCATGTGTTTGGCGCTTTTTTACCAAGCCGGGATAAAAATAGATTTATATCCGCCGTTTATCCTAGAAAACCGGATCAGCCATTTAGGCTGGTTGATCGCCGGTTCGTTTTTAATGGGCGCGGGGTTTATTTTTGCCGACGGGTGTTTTATCGGCAGCCTCTGGAAAGCCGGACAGGGAAACCTTATTAATGTTGTGGGGATATTTGGTATTTTGGTGGGCACGGGGATAATGCAGGTCATCATGAAATTGTTTCCCGTGGCAGGCGGGGGCGTCAGCATGGTCCCTAATTATTTAGGAGTTTTTGTCGCCCCATTTTTATTTTTAATTTTGTTGTGGAGTGTGGGAGTTGTTTTATTTACCCTTTTTAAACCTATCCGTTACGACTACTGATATAAATTTACAGCCGACGCGCGAAACGGTATAATTATTCTTTATGAAGTGGTTTTATTTAGCTTTAGGCGGGATTCTGGGCACGGTGGCTCGTTATGTTTTAGGCGGTATTGTTCAGCGCGCGGCCGGGGCGCAATTTCCCTGGGGTACCTTGTGTATTAATCTTTTGGGTTGTTTTTTGATCGGCATCTTTGCCGCCTTAAGCGATAAGAAATTTTTCTTCGACACCAACATGCGGATTTTTTTAATGATCGGTTTTTGCGGTGCTTTTACCACCTTTTCGACTTTTATTCTGGAGACTGCCAATCTTTTAAAAGACAGTGAGTTCTTGCCGGCGTTGATCAATGTTATGGCCAGCGTCATCGCGGGGTTTATCGTTTTTCGTTTAGGCGTGGTTATCGGCGAGTTAATTTAAAGGAGTTTTATGAAGATACCGCAAAACGGCAATCTGTTAAGGGTTTTTATCGGCGAACAGGACAGGTGGCAAGGTAAACCGCTTTATGAGGCGATCGTGGTTTTGGCGCGCGAGGAAGGCATGGCCGGTGCGACCGTTGTCAAAGGCTGCATGGGCTTTGGCCGCAAGAGCCATATGCATACGGCAAAGATTTTACGCCTTTCTGAGGACTTGCCGATCATTATCGAAATCGTGGATAGCGAAGAAAAAATTAATCAATTTATACCGCGCCTTGACGAGATGGTAAAAGAAGGGTTGATCACTTTGGAAAAAGTGAACGTAATCGTCTATCGCGGGGAGTAGGAGGTTTTATGGCAACGGTGTTTGACGAAAAGTGGGGCAAATGGGTAGCGTTAACAACCATGATCTTTGCCGTCTGCGCAGCGCTCTCGTCGCTTAAAGGCGGCGGCTATTCGACTAAAGTGCAATTAATAACGACTCAGGAAAATAATGAGTGGGCTTATTATCAAGCCAAAAGTATCAAGCAGCATAGCTTTGAGCTGCAGCGCGATCTCTTTGCGCTTTATCAATTAAGCGCCGGCGAGAAAGAAAAAGATTTTATCAATAAAAAAATTAAAGACTATACCGGCGAGGTGGCGCGTTACGATAAAGAGAAAAATGATATTAAGAGGAAAGCCGATGATCTAAGCAAAGACGAAGATAGCTTTAAGCGCCATGGCGGTAATTTCGGTATGGCGGTGATGTTCTTGCAGATCGCGATCATGCTCTCGTCGGTCGCGGCTTTAATGAAGCGTCGGCGATTATGGGTAGGAGGGATGATTTTGGGTGTTTTGGGTTTGGCCTATATGCTTAATGGATTTTATTTGTGGTTTTAAAACGCGATTATTTTTACGGCCCGGTTTATTCAAGGCGGCTGGGGTTTTCGTTAGGCGTCGATCTCTTGCCGGGGAAGATTTGTTCATTCGGCTGCGTCTACTGCCAACTGGGTAGGACTAACCAGACAACTATAAAACGTTTTGTCTGTACCGATACCCGTGAATTAAAACGGCAATTAAAAACCATTCTTGCCAATAAGCCCAAGATCGATTACGTCACGATCTCCGGTTCCGGCGAACCTACTTTGCATAAAAATCTGGACAAAATTATTGCTGCAGTCAATATTGTAACTGGGCACAAATATCCAATTTGTGTGATTACTAACTCTTCGCTTTTATGGGATAAAGCGGTGCGTAAGGAATTAATGAAAGCCGATTTGGTTGTGCCGTCGTTGGATGCGTGCAACGAAAAAATGTTTCAGGCGGTTGATAAGCCGGATAAAAACCTTGTCTTTGAGCAGGTGTTGCAGGGGCTTGTTCAATTTCGCCGTGAGTTTAAAAATGAATTTTGGCTGGAGATCATGTTGATCCGGGGGGCCAACGACAACAAAAAATCCTTTTTGGAGTTTCGCGAACTGGTTAAAAAAATTAATCCCGACAAAGTGCATATTAATTTGCCCGAACGTCCGGCGCCGCATTCTAAGCGCAAACTTATGCCGGAAGCCGCGAAGGTTAAGGAATTCAAGGAAATTTTAGGTGCGGTCGCGGCGGTAGTCGTCTCA
>Ga0265316_10000080_pt1 | contig 100625 bp, 80 predicted proteins | sample 4522metaG_FD_202092 | JGI IMG/M metagenome (GOLD analysis project Ga0265316, IMG submission 202092) | Rhizosphere microbial communities from Carex aquatilis grown in University of Washington, Seatle, WA, United States - 4-5-22 metaG | ecosystem: Host-associated > Plants > Roots > Rhizosphere >... | reverse complement strand
CTTGCGACGTATTCGGGGTTGAGGAAGAAGTTGACGTCCAAGAAGGGATTGCGGCGTGAGCCCTCACCTCCGCCTGGCGCTTGGACTGCGCTGCCCTTGCCTATACTGGCGCAGGCCGAAAGAGCGATTGAGACTGACAAGGCTGCGAGAGCGCGCTGATGAATCATGAAATCTCCTGTCGACAGGCCGTGGCCAGAGGTTCTGCGGGAGGCCAAGCAGCCTTCTTGCCCGAGAAGAGTCGCGAGCTGGCGGGCGCGGGCCAGGTTTTGTTTCAGCTGCGCCGCACCGTTTCCACTGCGCCGATGTTGGACCTGGCTGCCATAAGGTTGACCCGCGCGGATCCGCATGGGACTCATAAGCTGTGGAGGTGGACGTATGAATGCACCCCGACTCAAGACCAGCCCCGTGGCTGTTGTTTCGCGCCAGACTCTGGCCGCACTGTACGCGCTCGCACCGCTGCTCATTCTTGGCTGCCTGGCGCGGACCCCGCTCCGGTCCGTGGGAGGCTCGTCGGCACCAGAGGGCACCGTTGACACCGGTGGAGAGACGACCGAGACGACTGGATCCGCAGGCGCGGCCGGCGGAGACACCGGGGGCGCGGCCGGCGCGGGCGGGGCTGAGGTAGCAGGTGGCAGCGAAGCCATGGCAGGCAGGTCCGATACGGGTGGGGCGGCGGGAGGGGCAATGGCTGGCACCGTGGCTGGCGGCGGAGCCTCGTCGGTGGCTGGGGTGACTGCGATCTCCAGCGCGGGACACACCGCCACTGGTGGCACCACTTCGTCGGTTGGGGGTGCAACGGCAATCAAGGGTGGCACATCAGGCGGAGGCGCCACGGCCACGGGCGGCAGCAAAGCCACAGGCGGCAGCAAGGCCACGGGCGGCACCAAGTCCACGGGCAGCACGTCCCGCGACGGCGGCGTGCCAACCGATGGCGTAGCAGCACCCGGCATTCCGACCATCACGGACAGCGGTTATGTGACCGTATCCGCGGGCACGACCGTTTTGGCTGGGTTTGTCTCATCCGCTGAAGGCGGATCGGGGTCTTCGATTACCTTGACGTACGGACCGTCATCTTTCTGCGCCTCGGGCACAGTAGGCAAGAACAGCACCTACAATTGCTGGGCTGACGCTGGATTCAGTGTCAACCAAGGCCAGTCGGGTATGAGCGGATCCGCAGATTCGCTGGTGCTCACAGGCAGCACAATTACTGTCAGCTACGTCAACAAGGGTGGCTCCACACTGGAGCTTCAGCTGTACGACGGCAGCGACTACTGGTGTAGCTACCTGCCGGCGTCAACCACCCCGACCAGCAAGACGGTTGCGTTTTCCAGCCTCAATACCAAGTGCTGGGACAACAGTGGTACCCCCTTCACATCTGGCACACCGATCACAGCGGTGGAGCTGGTCGTGCCAGGCAGTGCCTCCGCGCCCACGCCTTTCGATTTCTGCTTTCTCGGGTTGACCGTCCAATAGACATGGGAACCCTGAAAGGGTTCCCAACCCCTCCCGCGCTCTGGCTCCGGCGGGCTAAGCCCGCCTTCGCCTACGCGACTACGCGATGGTCACGGCCCCGGACGACGCATGCACTGCTTGTAGGGCACGCGGCCAGGGAGCGCGGGGATCTCCTTGCATTCCTCGCCGCGCGGGCAGTCCGGGTCTTCCTCGCAGGACACCGAAGCGGCCAGCCAGCCAGCCGCACCGATCACCGCGCCGACCCCGATGACCGTGGTGACCAAGCCAAGATTCGCGGTTCCGTTCTGGTTCTGGCGTTCACCCACCACCCAGGTCGTTCCGCCGCCCACTAACAGCGCAGCGCCGACGGCCGCCAACACCTTGGGACCCGCGTAGCTGCGCGCGCATCCGCTGGCGAGGCAGCAAACGAGCAAGAGAGCGATGGCAGCGCGCCAGGCATTGTGCAGGTGGATCACGACCCAGAAGATCGCCGATATCGCCCGTCTACACAAGGTGCCCACCGTCATCGCCCGCTACCGCCTCTGTCTCCGTCACCGCCACCGCCCCTGTCACCCACACCGCACGCCGCCCCGAACGCGTCAAAGAAGCAGTATAAGTTCGCCTTATGGTGTCGCGTCGGACTTGATTCCGGGCGAATGCTGGCATAATCCCGTCCCAACTCCCCATGCCCGAGATGAACATCATCCAGGCCGTGAATGACTGCCTTCGGGTCGAGATGCGCCGGGACAGCCGGGTCGTGGTGTTGGGCGAAGACGTGGGTCGCTTTGGCGGCGTCTTCCGCGCCACCGTCGGCTTGCAGGAGGAATTCGGCCCGGACCGCTGCATCGACACACCGCTGGCGGAAAACGGCATCGTGGGCTGTGCCATCGGCATGGCTCTGTACGGGCTGCGACCCGTGGCGGAAATCCAGTTTGCTGACTACGTGTACCCGGCCTACGACCAGATCGTGAATGAGCTGGCCAAAATGCGCTACCGCTCGGGCGGCGAGTACCAGGCACCGGTGGTGGTGCGCATGCCGGCTGGCGGCGGCATCAAGGGCGGGCACTATCATTCGCAATCGCCCGAAGCGATTTTCATCCACACACCCGGGCTCAAGGTCGTGTACCCGTCCAACCCGGCGGACACCAAGGGCCTGCTGGCCTCGGCCATTCGCGGCGACGATCCCGTCATCTTCATGGAGCCCAAGCGCCACTACCGCATGGCGCGCGGGGAAGTGCCCGAGGGAGAATACCTGGTCCCCATCGGCAAGGCGGCAGTGCTGCACGAAGCCTCGGGCCGATCCGCGCGCTCGGTGACCATCCTGGCCTGGGGCGCGATGGTGCACACGGCGCTGGAGGCGGTCGACAAAGGTGTCGGCCAGGGCTACGACATCGAGCTGGTCGATCTGCGCACGCTTCTGCCCTTCGACATCGAGACCATTCTGGCCTCGGTGAAAAAGACCGGGCGTGTGATCGTGGTGCACGAGGCGCCGCGCACCTGCGGCTTCGGCGCCGAGCTGGCCGCCAGCATCCAGGAGCGCGCTCTGCTGCACCTGGAGGCGCCCATCCTGCGCGTGACCGGGTTCGACACGCCTTTTCCCTACGCGCTGGAAATGGAATATCTTCCCAACCGCGAGCGCATCCTGGATGCCATCGAGCGTGTCACCACCGGCTAGCCACGAGGAGAACCATGGCCTACGAATTCAGACTGCCTGATATCGGCGAGGGAATGGCAGAGGGCGAGATCGTCCGCTGGTTGGTCAAGGAAGGCGACGTGCTCGCCCAGGACCAGCCCATGGTGGAGATCATGACCGACAAGGCCACGGTGGAGATCGCTTCCCCGCGTGCCGGGCGCGTGCTCGATCGCTGCTTCAAAGATGGCCAGCGCTGCCCGGTGGGCGACGTGCTGGTGATCATCGGTACCGACGAGGATGACGACCGAACGCCGGCCCCCATGACACCCACGCTGGGGCCCACGCCGGCGCCTACCCCAGCCCTGGCGCCGTCCGCGCCGGTTCACAAACCCGAAACCGTGCTGGCCACCCCAGCGGTGCGCAAGCTGGCGCGCGAGATGGACGTGGATGTGAATGCAATCACAGGCAGCGGCCCGGGCGGCCAGATCACCGCCGACGACGTACGCACGGCCAAGGTGTCGGCTGGCCTGGTGGCGCCCACGCCGCGGCCGATGGTGACCGGCGATGTGCGCATCCCCTTCCGCGGTGTGCGCCGCAAGATCGCCGAACACATGCTGCGCACCCAGCGCGAGGTAGCCCAGTTCACCTATATGGAGGAGGTCGACGCCACCGAATTGGTCGAGCTCCGCAACAAGGCCGAGGCGCGTCTGGCCAGCCACGACGTCAAGCTCAGCTACCTGCCCTTCTTCATCCGGGCCACGGTGGAAGCGCTCAAGAAGCAGCCCCAGCTCAATTCCTATCTCGATGAAAGGGCGGGCGAGATCGTGCAACGGCACGAATACCACATCGGCCTGGCCGCACAGACGCCCGAGGGGCTCATGGTCCCGGTCATTCGTCACGCCGAGCGGCGCTCGCTGCTGGAGCTGGCCCGCGAAGTGGAACGGCTGGCCACGTCCGCGCGCACCGGTCACGTGTCCCCGTCGGATCTGGGTGGCTCCACTTTCACCATCACCAGCCTGGGCGCGCTGGGGGGCCTGTCGGCCACGCCCATCATCAACTACCCCGAGGTGGCCATCCTGGCAGTGCACAAGATCGCCAAGCGGCCCGCGGTGGTCGACGACAAGATTGTGATCCGCGAGATGATGAATCTGTCGCTCTCGGTGGATCACCGCATGGTCGACGGCCACGACGCGGCCCGATTCGTGGCCGAGATCAAGGCCTCGCTGGAGACGCCTGGGCTGCTCTTCCTTGAGTCGCACTAGGATGGCCGACAAGCCTGTCAGCAAAGTCCGCTCAGGCCAGAGCCAGGCGGAAAGCATCGAGGCTTTCTCCGACCTGGACGAAGCGCGCGCCACCGGGCTGCGGCAGATCCTCGACGAAAATGGACGCGCGCTCGCAGCCGTGCCCGCGCTCTCGCCCGCGGAGCTGGTGCGCATGTACGAGGGCATGCTGCGCGGCCGGTTGCTCGACCAGCATCTGCTGACCATGCAGCGCCAGGGCCGCATCGGCCTGTATCTGGATGCCCGCGGCCAGGAAGCCGGGGTGATTGCAGCGGCCCACGCCCTGACCCCGGACGACTATTTCGTTCCGGCGCTGCGCGAAGCGAGCGCGGCGCTCTACCGCGGCCTGCCGCTGCGCACCTACCTGGCGCAGATGCTGGGCAACAACAACGACCTCGCACATGGCCGGCAGACGCCGGGCGCGGTCGGGGCGCGCGCCAGTCGCCACGTCATCGGGTCATCCAGCGTGGCCGCGCAGATGCCGCACGCCACGGGCCTGGCCTGGGCCGCGCGCATGCGCGGCGAGCGGACGGTGGTGGTCGGCTTCGTGGGCGACGGCGGCACCAGCGAGGACGACTTTCAGTCGGGGCTGAATTTCGCGGCTGTGTTCAAGGCGCCGGTGGTGTTCGTTTGCCAGAACAACCAGTGGGCCATTTCCACGCCGCTTTCCAGCCAGACCGCCGCGCGCAGCATTGCCATCAAAGGCCTGGCTTTCGGCGTGCCGTCGTTCCGGGTCGACGGTAACGACGTGCTCGCTCTCTACGCTGTCATCAAAGATGCGGTCGACCGGGCGCGCGCCGGCAGCGGCCCCAGCTTCGTCGAGGCCGTCACCTACCGCATCGGTGCGCATGGTCCCAGCGACGATCCCAGTCGCTACCGAGATCCAGCTGAGGCGGCGGCGTGGCAGCGCAAGGATCCGCTGCTGCGTTTCGGCGTGTGGCTCGATGCCGAGAAGATCCTGACGACCGAGGCACAGACGGCCACGCGCCAGGGTATCGACGAAGAGATCCGCGCGGCCATCACCGCCGAGGAGAGCGCGGGACCACCGACGGTCGCATCGTTGTTCGACGATGTCTTGGCCGAGCCGAGCTGGCTTCTCGACGAGCAGCGGGCCGAGTACCTGCGGCTGCGCAAGCGACGCAGCTCGCAGTAACCCGCGCTAGCGCGCGTCCCGTGCTTTAATGGGGGCGTGACTCCGAGCCACGAGCCTGCACCGCCTGCACAGCCCCCTGCCGCCGGCGCAGCGACCGCGTTTCACTTTCGCAGTTTCGATGGGGTGCGCGGTCTCGCCATCCTGATGGTGATCGCCTATCACGCGGTCAGCACCACGGCCTATCCCGACGCAACTTTGGGCTGGGTGCGGCCCTGGCTGATGGCGGGATGGGCCGGCGTGGACCTGTTCTTCGGCCTCTCCGGCTTTCTCATTACATCGCTGCTTCTGCGCGAGGAGGATCGTGAGTTGCGTGCCGGGCGACCGCAACACTTCAGCCTGGGTCGATTCTATCTGCGCCGCGTGTTCCGCATCTTGCCTGCCTTCTACGCCGTGTTCGCCCTGGACGCCTGCCTGCTCTCCCACTATCCCTTCGTGCCCTCAGCCGGTCTGCGCGAGATCGAGCACTCGGCCCTGGGCCTCTGGCCCTACGGCACTTTCTGGTCGAACTACATCATCTCGTACGGGCCGCGTTGGGCCGGGCACCATGTCCTGCTTCCGCGGGAAGCTTACTCTGTGTTCTGGTCGCTGTGCGTGGAGGAGCATTTCTATCTCCTCTGGCCGGTCTTCCTGTGTCTGGTCAAGCGAACCAGCGCGCGGGTGGCCGTGTCGCTCGCCGTTTGCTTCGCACTCCCGCTGCTGCGCCATCTCGCCATGGCGACCGGATGGGATCAACCGTTGGCCGTCCACTTCGCCTCGCACTACCGGCTGGACAGCATTCTGTGGGGCGGCCTGGCCGCACTGGTTGCCGGGCGGATTGCCTGGCGCGATTCAACCCGCCGGCTGCTGCTGGGTGCTGGGGCCGTGCTCATCGCCTTGCTGGTCGTGACCAACACCATGTCAGTGCGCCCCATCGGCCGGCCCCTGGGATTCTCGGCGGGCTTTTCCCTGCTGGCGCTGACCACGGCCATCCTGCTTCTCGAGCTGACCCGACGGCCGAATACCTGGCTGTGCCGCGTGCTCGAATTCCGGCCGCTGGTTGCCGTGGGCCGCGTCTCGTACGGCATGTACCTGCTGCACCTGCCGGTGATGGACCTGGCCATGGTCCTCCTCTTCGCGGTGCCGCGGCGACCGACGATCCTCAATCTGGGGATGGCTATTGTCTACTTCTGGTTCGTCACTTTTGCCGCCGCCCAACTCCTGTACCATCTGGTCGAAAAGCGTTTCCTCGCGCTCAAAGATCGATACTTTCACTGACCATCCGCGCCCGGTTTCCGACGCCTGCGGCGAGCGCTCAGCAGCAGCAATACGCCAAGAGCGAAAGCCGCCATGCCCGACGGGCCGCTGGCGCGGCTTCCCACTTGGCAGGAAGAACCCTTGCGCTTCGCCACGGTCGTCCCTACGGCGCTCGACCCTGCAGCCCCAGCCAAGCCCATGTTCCCTGCCAAGCCGATGTTGCCTGCCAGACCGATATTTCCCGCCGAGCCCGTGTTCCCAGCCAAGCCGATATTTCCCGCCGAGCCCGTGTTCCCGGCTGAGCCGATGTTCCCCGCCGAGCCCGCGTTCCCAGCCAAGCCGACGTTGCCCGCCGAGCCCATGTTCCCGGCCACGCTTGTATTCCCCGCCGAGCCTATGTTCCCAGCCACGCTTGTGTTCCCTGCCGAGCTGGCATTCCCCGCCGATCCCGTGATCCCGGCCGAGCCGGTGTTTCCACCCGAGCTGGTCTTCCCCGCTGAGCCCGTATTTCCGCCAGAGCCAGTATTTCCCGCCGAGCCGGCATTTCCGCCCGAGCCGGCGTTTCCGCCCGAGCCGGCGTTTCCACCCGAACCTCCGGTGGTGACCACGCCCGAGTCCTTGAAGACGCTCACAGGCACGTCCCCACTGCCGCCATCCTTTCCGCCCACCACGCCAGCATCAGGAATGACGGTGCCCGCCGGCAAAGCAGGGGCGTCGGTACGGAACGGCGAGGCAGGGAGCGCAGGCGTGCCCTGGTTGTACAGGCTGGCCGTGGGATTGCCAGCCCAGCAATAGCGCGCGTTCTTCGGCGCCGTGACCGAGGCGGCGGAGACAAGAATGGTCGAATCGGGCTGAATGACTGCGGTTGCGGTCACATAGCTGCCGTCGGCGCCAGCGATCTCGAACCCCGTGCCTGTGCCCCCCTTGAAAGCCAAGCCGGTTTCCACATGGGTGAAGTAGAGGTGTATGGAGCTGCCTTCGATGGCCATGTGATCGTAGATGGGGCTGTAGTAGGCGAAGTCTGTCTGTCCGTAGGTGATCCCGCGCGCGGCCATGCCCAAGCGTTGGCCTTGATCCTCTTTGTCCGAGGGATGCACATAGTTGGGGTCGCCGATGTCGATGTTGACCGATATGCCGGTATCGGGAACAATCTGGGTCGTCTGAAGCTGGGCTTCGCGCAGCACGGGCCAGCCTGAGCTGGAAATGTTGTAGTTGGGCAGCTGGGTGATGAGGAATGTGAAGTCCTGCCCCCAGGCCTGGCGCCACGAGTTGACCTGCGCAACCTGAAGGTCCCGGTAGGTGTTTCCGCCCCACGTCACTGACTCACCTTGATACCAGACGACTCCGCGGACGGCGTAGGGAATCAATGGGGCAATCCCGCCATTGTAGCAAATATAGGGATTGTGCACGTCAGTGTAGTTGGGATTCGCCTCGAACGAAGCAAGGTTGGAAGCAACCGAGGGAATGGCAGCAAGGGACTCTTTGGACATCCAACACTGAAGGCAGCTACCGCCAGAGGAGCTATGAATAATGCCAATGGCCACGCCGTTCAGATTGTTGAACAGCTCTCGCGCAAAGAAATAGCCAATGGCGGAGATACCAGGAGCAGTTTGCGGCGAGACCACCAGCCATGTGCCCTTGAGGCTTGTGTTGTCCACCGGAGTCGCGGACGGTTTGACTTGAATATTGGTGGTGCGGATAAGCGGGTAGTTGGCGGCAGCGATTTCTGTCGCTGCGTCTTTCATAGCGCAGCCCGCGTACCCACACTGCATGGTGTAGCCCATGTTGGATTGTCCCGAGCCGATCCAGACTTCCCCCACATAGACGTCGGCGACGGTGACAGTTGAACTGCCTGTCACGGTCATGGAAAACGGTCCGCCTGCGTCTTGCGCCGGAAGGCGTACCGTCCATTTGCCGTCGGCTCCCGCCGTACCCGTGGCTTGCTGCGTGCCGAGCTTCACCGTGATGCTCTGGTTGGCCGTGTCCGTGCCCCAGACCGGCACCTCCATGTTGCGTTGCGCGACCATGTGATCGCTGAACAAGCCCGGCAGGGTGACCGCCGCCGCGGCCGGCGCGCTGGTGCCAAGCCAGACCATACCCGTCGAGAGAAGAAGCAAAACGCCCCTGCTGATTGTCACGGACCGACCTTGGTTCGCAGTTCTTGGAGTTCGCATGGAGTACCTCCGTTGCGGAATTGTGCCGTTCGCAGGCATAGCGTCAGCGTCCGTACAGCCGCGCCAGTAAAGTGCGAGGCAAAGGCGAATTGAGCTCAACTCAATTGCGCCCAAGCTGTTGCTCGTGGCGGCCTTAGGGGGGCGCTGCCGGCCCGGCGGTCAGGAGCAACACGTTCTTGCCAACCTGCAGCCTGGGGAAACAGCGGGCTGGCCAGACCAAGACGCGATCTTCGCCAAGCGCGCGCTCGGCCTCGACCAGGCGTGGGCACAGGGCCTGCCGGCTGATCTGGTCGACGAACCCGGCCGTCGCGTCGGGTGCAAGCAACACCCGTTCGACCGGCACGGGCACGCGGTAGTTGACGGGCGGACCGGCCTCGAGGGGAACCCCTGTGGGCAGCGCGACCATGCCTTGCGCGCCGGCGATGATCAGGCTGTCGAGCGGCGGATCGACATCCGCGGAGCCGAGCCAGCTTGCGAACAGCACGTTGGGGCAGAGCAAGGGCACGCCACGGTGGGCACCCATGCGCGGATCGTCCGACAGTGCCAGACTCGACTTGCCACCGGCCGCGTCGCACATGAGCGCGCGAAAGACCTTCTGAAATGAATCCCGAGCAATCGCTTGGGAAAAGGACGGTAGCTCGATCCTGGAAGAAATAACCAAGGGAAGGGACGCAGGAGCCAGGAACAAGAACAAGGGGCCCAGGACTATGGCCAGCACCAACCGACCGCGCAGCACGCGACCAAGGGTGGGCGGCCATGATGCAGGGGCGAGGCAAGACAAGGCCGCCACCGCGATCAGGTAGCCGGTTTCGGCACAGTAGAAGACTGCGTAGAACACGACATTGAGAGCCACGGTCGCCCACATGGTCCAGCGCCAGGCGCCTCGGCCCCTCGACCACGCCACCAGCGGGATGGCCGCGATGGCGCTGCTCACCAAAGCGATGTTCGCGTTGGTGAGGACCATCTTCCAGGTCGCGCGTGCGCCGAACACACTGTCGGTCGCGCCGTAGAAGTCCGTCAGCAACGCGGCCGTGGCGCGACGGTAGAGCGTCCAGCCGCCGGAGACCGCAACCAAGGGCACCGCCCAGAGTGACAGCGCCACCGCGCCCACAAGAAACGCCAGCAACCACTCCTTCCACGGTCGCCGCCACAACACCCAAAACAACATCGGCGACAAGAGCAGCGGAATGTTGGGGCGCACGGCTCCGGCCAAGGCAAAGGCCGCGACCAGCAGCAACCTTCGAGCCAGCGTCGAGCGGTGGACCACGGCTGCGCTGGCGCCGAAGAGCAAGAAGGTGCAGAGGGCCTCGGCAGCATGTGACTGGCCGTCCGAGCCGTACTTGACCAGCATGGGGTGCAGGGCCGCCAAGGTCGCGGCCAGCAGCGGACGGGAGACGCCCTTGGGTTCGTCGAGAAACTGGCGACAAGCCCAGTAGCTGGCCGGGATGCTGAACAGGCCGCACAGGCGACTGCCCCACTCGGCGATTTCCAGGGGACCAAGACTTGGAACGAGCCAATGGATCAGCTTTAGTCCCAGCACGTAGCCGGGGTAACCCGGGGGATGTGGCTGCTGCTGCAACAGATCGAATCGGATGGCCGACAGCCCGAAGTTGAGCGAGTCGATGTCGGCTCCGCCGTCCACGTGCAGCGCCCTCATCAGCAGCAAGTCCACCCAGACGAGCAGCCCCAGCACGACCGCCACCACCGCCGTGCGCTGCCTGCTTTCCGACCATGAGAAACGAGGATTCATCGGTCCAAGCGAGAAACTACCACGCAGCAGAGAACGTCGGGATCGCGACTCGGGGCCCAGCAGGGGCGATCCCGAGGGGCGACTGGCTTGCTTCGTACCGGCACCGCCGTCCGGACGCAGCCAACCGACATTGCGTTGCATTAACTTATCTCATATGATATGTACACGCCATGAAATGGCAAGCCCTACTGGCTTTGGTGGCCGACGAGGCGCTTTTCTCTTCGGCGCTGCTGTTGGCCGGGGATGTGTCAGCCGCGCAGGTGCGCCTGCAGTTGTCCCGCTGGGTGAAGACCGGACGGTTGCTTCAACTCCGGCGCGGGCTCTATGCCCTGGCGCCCACCTGGCGCAAGCTGGAGCCGCACCCGTTCCTGATCGCCAACCAGCTGCAGCGGGGATCCTACGTCAGCCTGCAGTCGGCCCTGGCCTTTTATGGGGTCATCCCCGAGCATGTGCCGACGGTGACCAGCGTCGGACCGGGTCGCCCAGAGACGGTGCGTACTCCCTTGGGTGCCTTCCAGTTTAACCACCTCGCCCAAACCCTCCTTTTCGGCTACTCCCGCCTGGAGATCGCTCCCCGGCAGTTCGCCTTCGTAGCTTCGCCGGAGAAAGCCCTGCTCGATCTGGTTCACCTGACGCCGAGTGCCGACTCTGCCGAATACCTCCAAGAACTTCGTTTGCAGAATCCGGCGGCCATCAGCCTGGCAACGCTCGACGGGCTGGCCCAGCGAAGTCGCAAGCCCAAGCTGACCCGGGCCGCCCGACTCGTCCGTCTCGTGCTTGCCGCAGAGAAAGGAGATTCGCTGTGAAGGAATATCTACGGCAACTGGCCGCTCAGGCCGACAACGACCTGGCTCGCGGGTGTCTGGTGCGCGAATACCTTCAGGCGCGTGTCCTCGAATCACTGCAGGACGAGGGCTTGTTCCTGCGCTGGGCCTTCGTGGGCGGCACCGCTTTGCGGTTCTTGTTCTCCATTCCCAGGTTCTCGGAGGATCTCGACTTTTCCCTGATGGCGCCGGGAGACGACGCTGGTTTCACGTCGGCTCTGACCAAGGTGAAGCGGGCACTTGAACGCGAGGGGTACCGGATCGACATCAAGGTCAGCGAACACAGGACAGTGGCCTCAGCGTGGGTGCGGTTTTCCGGACTCCCGCACGAACTGGGTCTGTCACCTCACGCGTCCCAGACCCTGTCCATCAAGGTGGAACTGGACAAGAACCCTCCGCCAGGTGCCCGCATCGAAACCTCCGTCGTCCGCCGGCATGTGACTCTCAACCTCTGCCACTATGACAAGGCTTCCCTCTTCTCCGGCAAGCTCCACGCCATCTTCAGCCGCCCATGGACGAAAGGCCGCGACCTCTACGACCTGGTCTGGTATCTAGCGGACCGCACCTGGCCCGCGCCCAATCTGCCATTGCTCAACGCCGCGCTGATGCAGACCGGCTGGACAGGCCCGGTCATGACGGCAGCAAACTGGCGTGGCGAACTCCGTCGCCGAATGAAAACGCTCGACTGGGATCGCGCACGCGCCGACGTGCGACCATTTCTGGAACGAGAGCGCGACATCGACCTTCTGACCAAAGAAACGCTCGCTGGTCTGTTGGGCGGACACGACAGGTCGCGGAGGGGTAAGCGGCCAGGGTCGTGAGATTCGACGTCTGGGACAAATCGGACGCTGGTGCCGGGCACTTAGAGGGCGTCTGAAACGTTCTCTTGGACGTTCACCCGGCGCGAAACCGGCCGCATCCAGCACCCGACGATTGTGTAGATATCCTCACCCCCAGCCCCTCTCCTGGAAAGGAGAGGGGAGCCGGAAACATCAATCGCCGCCCCGCATCTTCCGAGTCCCCTCTCCGTTCCGGAGAGGGGCTGGGGGTGAGGTTGCAATTCTCCGGTCGTCGCTGTTGCCCATGCTTTCCCTTTCCAGTCCTATGCTCTGAGCCTTTTCAGACGCCCTCTTACTGAGCAATCGCCAGCAAGGTGGTAGAAGGGCCGGATATGTCGTCCCCCGCATCAAAAGCATCCCCAAGGGCGGTGTTCACTGGCTCTGTCGGTGGCGATTGGCAACTCTCGTTGATTAATCCGAAGGCTATCAGGGAGAAGGTGGGGCGCGACATCCTCGCAGCGATCTTGAAGTGCTTCGTCGGTACGGATCGAGTGATGACCCTGGAGCAGATGCTGGACCTGAATGCACGCCACATAGCGACAGATTCGCCAGCGCACGATAGAAATCTTCACGTCTTGGTCTTCCTCATGGCTGGCACGCTCTACGAACTTGCCGCAGCCCTCCAGGAGCTGTGCAACGCGAAGGTCGTCGAAAAGATGGCCGACACGCAACCGTGGACCGCAGTCAACGATGCTCGCAAACAGTGGCACAATGACCCGCTGATGGCGAAGTTCCGCAACCTGTTGGCGCACCACCTTGGCGACGTGGAAGCCTACGGCAGGGGGATCGACGCCATGTTTGACGGTGACGCCGATTTGCTACCGGCTAAGGGCTATGAGGCTCGCCACAGTGAATGGTACCCGGCAGCCTGGGATGCCCTGTTCCGTGGCGTTGACATTGATGACGAGGGTTTCCAGGAAGGCATACGTCGCACGAAGAAGACGCACGATGCTCTTCCCGACCAACTAATTGCCGTGTTCAGAGAAGTGCTGAAGAGTTGCGGGATCGAGGCCGAGGACCGCCGCTCGAAGCCATAGCATAGACGCTGGTGCACGTGCCGCGACCAGACCCGTGGTGGACGCGAGCGCGCGCGCATCAGTGCGCTCCCTTTTCCAGCAACCTACGCACGAGCGTGCCGTCGTTGCCCGCCGCCTGTAGGGGTGTCAGGCCCATGCGATCGGGGAGGTTGGGGTTGGCACCAAAATCTAACAGCGCGCCCACTATCTCGTAGTCTCGACGACGCAGGGCCTCGTGCAAAGGCGTTTCTCCGGCGGAATCGCGCGCGTTGGGATTCGCCCCTTTTTCCAGGAGCATGCGCACGAAGCTGACCTCGCCCATGCGGACAGCTTCGTGAAGCGGTGAGAGTTGACCGTCCGCACCGTTCGGTTGCGCTCCGCGGTCGAGCAAACCACGCAGGCGTTCGGTGTCTCTCGCTGCCAGTGCGTCCGACAGGCTGCCGCGCGCGCGGGGCGACTCGCGGGGCGCCCATGAGGCTGAGGGCTCCACCGAAGTCCTGCGCGGCCGGTGTTGCGGCTTGACGGCAACGGGTTCTGGCCGCGCGGCCTTGGTCGCAACTGGATTCTCCTGCACCCCCGCGCTTGCAGTCGCTGCGGGAGTCGTCACCGGCGTCGGGTTGTGGCGACTGCACCAGTAAAGTGATGTGCCCAGACCGACGAGCAGCAGGCCAGGCCCGATGAACTTCAGCAGGCGCCATCCGCGCCGGTCAGGAACATTGCTTTGGCGAACGGCCTCAGGTTGCAACAGCGGCTGCAGCGCTTGCCGAATCTCAGACGGGGTTTGGAAACGGTCTTTGGGCTCCTTGGCCATCATCTTGGCGATAATGGGGTCGAGCGACGCTGGCACGGCGGGCGGGATCCGCGGCAGATGGGGAATGGGGTCGCGAACGTGTTTGAGAATGACCTCAAGGTGAGTGGTTCCACCGAAGGGTGGCGCACCCGCCACCATGTGGAACAGAACGCAGCCCAAGGAATAGATGTCGACTAGAGGGCCGGCGTTCTTGGTGTCGCTGGCCTGCTCGGGCGCGATGTAATAGGGACTGCCCATCACCATCCCGGTCTGGGTCAAATTCAGTTCGCTGCCGAGCTGCTTGGCCAAGCCCAGGTCCGCCAGTTTGGCAACGCCCTGCCTGTCGATCAGGATGTTGTCTGGCTTGATATCCCGGTGCACGATTCGGTGAGCGAAGGTCAACTCCAGCGCGTCCAGGAGCTGCGCGGCGATGGTGAGCGCCTGGGCGACCGGCAGGGCACCCTGTTCATCCAGCAACTTCTGCAAGCTCTTGCCCTCGACGAACTCCATGACCAAGAAATGCACGCCCGCGTCCTCGCCGACATTGAACACGCCCACGATGTTGGGATGGCGCAGCTTGGCCGCAGCCCGGGCCTCGCGCAGCAAGCGCTCGCCCGCGCTTGGCCCCAGCACTTCCAGAGGCAACATGAGCTTGAGCGCGACCGGAATGTCGAGCGCCAGGTGATGAGCCTTCCAAACCGCGCCCATGCCCCCGACGCCCAGCAAATGCAGCAGCCTGCATCCACCGATCACGTGACCGGCGAGACTGGGATCTGCGGCATGGAAATCACTGGTGGCCAAGGCGAGGGATGCATACTACCTCGCATGGCGTGACGACGCGCACCGGTGATGGCGCCTCCGCCCTTGGGCCTCCAGCGTCCAGCCTGCTTTCAGTTGAGCGTGACGTCCACCGCAGCGCCGGTGTAGGTCACCGTCTTGTCAGGCGTGGCCGTCGAGGGATAACCGACCGCCTTTCCCGCAGCGACGCGAACGACCTGGAATGTTCGCGAGGCAAGCATCCCGGTGAACGAGCCCGTGCGGGCACCGATGGTGAGTGTCTTTGTGGCATCGGTCCACTTGAGCGCTATCTGGGAGAATGCCGAGTTTTCGTAGTCGTAGGTCGTCCCCTGGTCCTCGTAGAGCGTGAAGGCTCCGTCAGCGCCGCCATAGACATACAACGTAATGGGATCCGCGGCCTTCTCACTGGTGTACTGCAGGTCTGGGCCGAGAGGCACGATTGAGCCGGCGCGCACGTAGACCGGCATGGCGTCGAAGGGCGCTGGAGCAGCGGGAACCGTGGCTCCGCCCGCAGCGGCCGCGCCCGTCCAGAACAGGTACCAGTCGCCCGGCGTGCTGGGCAGATACACGGAACGCGTGGTCGCCTGGTAGGTGGTGACCGGCGCAACCAGGAAGGCGGGGCCGAACATGTACTGGTCCCCGATCTCGCGCGCGGTGGTGTCGCTGCGGAAATCCATGACCAGCGGGCGCATGATGGTTCCCGAACGCTGGGTGACAGCCCCGGCCAGCGAATAGATATAAGGAAGCATGCGATAGCGGAGTTTGTCGAACTTGAGCATCGCCGCATACGCTGTGCTGGTATCGCCGCCGAATTGCCAGATCTCGCGGTAGGGCGTCTGGCCGTGCACGCGCATGAGAGGCAAGAAGGTCGCGAACTCGAACCAGCGGGCGTTCAGCTCCTGCCATTCAGCCGTATCCGCCGCGGTCGGGTTGGCCACCGAGAAGCGCGTGGGCACAGCGAACCCGCCGCTGTCGAGCGTCCAGTACGGCATGCCCGACACCGCGAACCCCAGGCCAGCCGGGATCTGTTTCTTCATCGCCGTCCAGGTTGATGAGATGTCGCCCGACCAGGTGGAGGCCGCGTAGCGCTGCATCCCGGCGAACCCGTTGCGGGTCAGCATGAACACTCGTTGGTTGGGAGCGGCAGCGCGTTGGCCCTCGTACACGGCCTGGCTGTTCACCAGGGCGTAGGCGTTGAGCATGCGCGAGCCGGAACCCAGCGCGGTGGGGTTCATGTGGGTCTGGTTGGTCGTCACTTGCGAGTTGATACTGGTGAATGGGCCTTCGACGATCTCGGGCTCGGTTGCGTCCATCCACCAGGCGTCGACGCCGATAGTGAACAGCGCCGTGTTCATTTGCGACCAGTACATGGTCCGCGCGCCGGAATTGAAGGCATCATAGAAAGTGAAATTATTGCCAAGGAAGTCCTTCTTGCCCTCGGTGATGTTCGGTGTGTAGACGTAGCCCTTGGCGTTCAGCGCAGTGTAGTTCGCGGTGGTGGGGTAGAACTTGGGCCACACCGAGATCATGAAGTGGGCGTTGTACGTGGTGTGGATGGTATTGATCATCCCCGCCGGATCCGGGTAACGGGTGAGATCGAACTGGTGCGAGCCCCACTGATTGGCCACCCAGTACTGCCAGTCCTGCACGATGTTGTCGATGGGTGCGCTGCGACTGCGATAGCCCTGGAGAACATCGGTGATTTCCTGCGCGCTCTGATAGTGCTCGCGGCATTGCCAGAACCCGTAGGCCCATCGGGGCATCATGGACGCCTTTCCGGTGAGCAGCCGGTAGCCCCCGACCACGTCGTCCAATTCCGGCCCGTAGACGAAGTAATAGTCGGTGCCGTCGGCCACCTGGGACCAGAACGAGGTGGTGCGGTTGGCGATGGGCGCCTTCCACAGCAGACGAATGATGTTCATGCCGTCGCCGTTCCATTGCAGACGCACTGGCACCGCTTGCCCGGCGGTCAGGGTCACGTGGGCGATGTCTTCGTTGGGCAACCAGTTTTGCCGCCAATGATTGATCACCATTTGGTTGTTCACGGTGAGCTGGGTCGTGCCCGACGAATAGGTCCGGAAGGTGTAGTCGCCCGTCACCGTGGGCGTGACCGTGCCCGACCAGTCCTTGGTGTTGCCGGTCGCGGGGCTGACGTCGCCGGCCACGCCCGTCGTCGCGTAAAGGCCTGTGGTTCCGGGAAGAGGCACGGAGTCGGTCAGATCACCGAAGCGTGTGAACGAGGTGTTGTCCCACAGAATGCCGTAGCCGTTACTCGACACCAGATAGGGAATGAAGACCTCGGTGTTGTACTGATGCAGATCTAGATCGGTGCCTTTGATGTCGATGAGACCGTGCTGGTGCTGGCCCAGGCCGTAGAGCGACTCGTTGGCGTTGGGGGCCCATTCCTGGCGAACGCTGGTGGTGGCTTCACCGTTGACCGTCGCGGCGGTCAGGGTACGCCCGCCGGCAGTATTCTCGGCCAGGATGGTTTGCCCGGTGGGATCGAGGAAGGTTACCTGGCCCGTGGTGGTATCGACCTGAACGGTCAGTTTGTCCGTGGCCAGCTTGGTTAGATTGCCGGCCGTGGTGGTGGTGAACGAGGTCGGGACGCATTGCTTGGCTGCCGTGGTCAGGCTGGCGCGGGTGAAGAAGGTCGTGCTCTTGGCATAAGCGACGCGGATCACGTTGTCCGCGCACACCTCAATCTTCAAGGTTCCGCCGACGACGCTCAGAGAAAGCCCACCCCCGGTGGAGGAGGCACCCCCAGTTCCAACACCGCCACTGCCACCGATGCTCCCGCCGCTTCCCGCCGTGCCAGGGCCCGTCCCGGTCGCGCCACCGCCCGCCGTGCCCACACTGCCGCCCACCGTGGCGCCTGCCCCGCCGGTCCTGCTCCCGCCCGCGCTTGTCGTCCCGCCAGGGGATGACGAACTCCCCCCGATGCCCGCGCTCGCGCTGGCACCGCCACCACCGCCGCTCGCGCTCGTGGACCCGCCGCTCGTGGCCGCACCGCCACCGCTGCCCACGCTGCTGCTGGAAGCGCCCCCGCTGCCCGCGCTCGCGCTTGTGGCTCCGCCGCTGGAAGACGTGCTGCCACCGCCGGCGCTGGAAGCACCACCGCCGCCCGAGCTGAGGCCCGCCCCTGTGGTCCCCGCACTGCTTTGGCCGCCTAGGCTAGTGGAACCTGCGCTGGCGCCCGCAGCCGCACCGGCCTTGCCGCCGGTGCCAGGGCTTCCGTCAGCCTTGGAATTTCCCCCGCTGCAGGAAACCAGCCAGCCAGCGGCGCCCATTATCAGAATTGCCCAGCCTGGAAACCTGTGCATACCGACTCCTTGTGGAATTGACAAAGCGTGCTTCCTTCTCAGAGGCACAAAACCACGGTCTTTCAGTTGCGCGAGGGGGAGAAAATGGTTCACCCCCGGACGCTCGCCCAGGCTACCAGCCAAGACAACTACGAAGATCGCGAGATCGTTGAAGGAATGCGCCAGTGGGAAGAGGATCGGGTTTGTTCCTCCCACCGCCCCCATGGCTGTTGGCAAGAAGAAGCGTCTATCGGAACAGGGACACGAAGACCTGATACGCGTCAGGGTCGTTGGTGGATTCAGGGTCCTTCCAGAAGTAGCCGGCCGCACCCAGGCCATGGTCACCGACGGCCAATGATAGCCCCCAGGGCAGGAGTTTGGATTTCCTCGCCAGTTCTGTCGTCGGTTGCCAGACACCGTTCGGCGTGCCGGCCAGCTTGCGCCCACCCTCGAGCGCGAATTCGCGGGTGGGGGTGGCTTGGGTCTTCTTGCTCCAGAACGCCAGAACATTGCCGTCGCCATCCACCGCAAGCCAGGGAGTGGGCAGCCTGTCCACTATGTCACTTGCGTACTGGTCGTTTGGGATCGACAGGTTATCGGTCTCGAGTGCCATAGGCGCGGTCCAAGCCCCGCTCACCGTGCCCTCCATGGTCCAGACGTTGTAGAAGCCATTCACCCACTGGGACCAGGCCACGGTCACGGTCCCGTCCTGCGCCATGACCACGCTCGGCTCAAGCAGGCCCACGTTCCCAATGTTTCGCGCCGCAGCCCACGTTCCCGAGGATGGCGAGTAGGAGCGTAGCATCGCGCCGTCGGTGTCGGCCCACACCACCACGCCCTGTCCGCTCCGGTTCACAGCAACAGCCATCTCGGAAAGATCGTACGTGGTGTCGCTGTCGAGAATGACGAAATCATTCACGGTCGCGCCCGCGAAGGTGGAGGCCGCCACGCTGTCGCTGCCGCTGGAGTCCTTCTGGGTGAAGAGAACGATGCCACTACCCTCATCGCCGATCGCGATGCTCGGGTAGTGGCCATCCTGGTCGTTGGGGTCCTCGGGGGCCAACGGATTGGGGCCCGAAGTCCAGGTCGTCCCGTCGAAGTAGGCCGAATAGAGCTGCTCGGTGTAGGGACTCGAAGTCAGCCTCTCCGTGAACGCGATGCGAGCCTGGCCATTGCGAGCCACGGCCATCCTCATCTCCACCACTTGCCGCAGGGGGGTTACCGACTCCGCCGCCGACCAGGACTCGCCGTCGGTCGTCCGCGAAACCCGAACGCCACCGATTTGGGCCAGGGTGGTATCCGAAGAGACACTGTGCTGCCAGGCCGCGATGGCATTGCCCGCGCCATCCACGCCGACTTGTATTATTTCGGGGTTACCGCTGGCGTTGTCTTCCAGCGTGTGCGTGTCCCCCCATTTACCGGTGATCCGGTTCCAGCGTTTCACCTTCACCGCCGACGACGACCAATCGACCCACATCACGTACACATGCTGGTTGACCGGGTCGACCGCCACCACTATGTCAAACGTGTCGTCAAACGGATCGTTCACGACATTCTCGACCTTCTGCCAAACAGGCCCAGCCAGACTGTCCGCGCCCGCGTCGGCGCCAGCATCGACGGCATCGGCTGGCTGTGGTGCATCCGCGCCAGCATCGCCTGGCTGTGGCACGTCCGCGCCAGCATTGGCGACATCGGGCAGTCGCGGGGCATCGGGCGACGGCCCGACCTCGACCGGTTGCACGACATCGGACGGAAGAGGGGCGTCGGGCGACGGGGCAGCCTCAATCGGTTGCACGACATCGGACGGCAGAAGGGCATCGGGCGCCGCCGCCTCCGGTCCTGTTTCATCGATGTGCGTGTCTGGAGTCACGCCCGCGTCGGGCACGCCCACTTCGGGGCCCGCTGCCAGGTCGGGTTGAGGTCCGTCGCCGGACAAGGCGTCGATCCCCCCATCGCGGAGGATCACGCTTGGCTTTAGAACCACCGCAATCGGTCCGAAGGCCTTGCCTGCCACAATCGTGATCGTCTGCGATGGCGCGACCGCCACCTCGCTCCCACCGAGCGTGCCCTGCACATCCAGGATATCTTCCCCGGCTGCCTCGGCGGGCAGCAAGAGCGTGGCACTGAGCAGGCCTGCCTTGGCGTCCGACCAGGGAAACTGACCAGTGAAATTGGACCCGCCCTTGACCACAACAACGACTGTGTCAATGGTGACAGTGCCGGGTGCTATCGCGCTGGAGTCCAGCGTGACATTGAGCAGTAAGGCCGTTTTGTTTTCCTTCGTTGAACAGGCTGACAAGCAAAGGCCAGCGGCCAGAACGAGCGTCGGAAATGCAAATTGGGCTCGGAGCGAAAGCATGGCTACGGACCTCCCGCGGCGGCAGTTTGACAACTACGGCCCGCGCAGGGGTCGAATGTCTTCGTGAACACGCCGCCGGCATACAGGCCGCCGACCACAGCGACAGCCACCACGCCCGCGGCCACACCCCAAAACCAGGCGCGTTCGTAGAAAGGCGGCGATTCAGGCGGTGGGGGCGGAGTGGCAGCGATGAGCTGCGTCTGCGGCGCAGGCTGTCCGGGCTGCAGATTCGGGGTGGGCGCCACCGGGGACAGCCCGGCTGGCGCCGCTGCCGCTTTCTCGGTCGTGGGCGCAGGCGGTTTGGCGGCCTGTGCCTTCTCGGCCGCTTGCCGCTCCTTCAGGGCCTCCATGTCAGCGATGTAGCCTTCGATCTCCTTGCGCTCGTCTGCCGAAAGATTCTTGGCCTGGGTCAGGTAGTCGCGGAAGGAATCGATCGCCTTCTCGGGTTCTTTCAGTTTCTGGTAGCAGCGCCCGATGTTGCGCAGGTAGGTTGGGTGCAGCTTTTCGGCGTAGAGCTTGCCGTACAGGTCAATGGCCTCCTGGTAGTGACCAGTGGCGAAGGCCTCGCGTGCCCGCAGCTCGCGACTGTCTTTGGCCTTGGGCGCGGCCTGGCCCGGCGTCGCCTGCGCCAGCACACCGATGAGGACCAGCGCGGCCAGCGCGCCACGGGGATAGCATTTCGCCGGGCATCGGCCCAGCAAGGGGATGAAAGTCATCATGGAGCGCAGTCTCCGGCAACTCGCAGTCTCGCGCAAGCTTGCTGGCCGAAGGGGGTTGAGACAACACGCTGACCGTGGAGACTTGTGCCGCGGGCTGGTAGGCTTGCGGCCATGAGCGAATCAGGACGCCCGCCCGCATCGGATGCAAACCACCCCAAGGCTGGTGGCCGTGGAGCGCGGTTTTCCGCGACCATGGACCAGGCAGCCGCAGCGCTGAACTCCAGCGTGGCATTCGACCTCCGGCTGTTGCGCGACGACGTGCGTGGCAGCCAGGCCCATGCCCGCATGTTGGCAGCGGTCGGCCTCATCTCGAAAGAGGACGCTGAGGCGATCGTGGCCGGCCTGGACCGGGTGGCGCAGGAATTCGGCGAGGGCGGCCGCGCCATGGATCCGGCCCTGGAAGACGTTCACATGAACGTCGAAAGCCGGCTCATTGAACTGATCGGCGACCCAGGGCGCCGCCTACACACGGCGCGCAGTCGCAACGATCAGGTGGCCACGGACATGCGGCTGTATGCCCTGGCCGCGGCCAGCGAGATGGTCGCCGGAATCGACCGCGCCCGCGTGGTGCTGTGCCGGCGCGCGCGCGAGAACGCGTCCACGCTCTTGCCGGGCTACACCCATTTGCAGCGGGCGCAAGTGATCACCCTGGGCCATCACTTGCTGGCCTACGCCGAGATGCTGGGGCGCGATCGGGGCCGCTTACTCGACGCCGCTTCACGCGCGGCCGAGTGTCCGCTGGGCTCGGGCGCGCTGGCCGCGACTTCACTGCCCATCAAGCGCGAGATGACGTCGACCGCGCTGGGGTTTCGTGCGCCCACGCACAACAGCCTGGACGCGGTTTCCGACCGTGACTTCTGCGCCGAGCTGGCCTTTGCCTGCGCGTTGCTGGGCGTGCATCTCTCGCGTCTGGGCGAGGAGTTGGTGCTGTGGTCGTCGACTGAGTTCGGCTTCGTGCGCCTGGGCGAGGGCTACTGCTCGGGCAGCTCGCTCATGCCACAAAAACGCAACCCGGACATCGCCGAGTTGTTGCGAGCCAAGTCGGCGCGCCTGCTGGGCGACGTGGTTGCGCTGCTGACCGTGTCCAAAGGGCTGCCGCTGGCCTACAACAAGGATCTGCAAGAAAGCCAGGAACCTTTCTACGACGCCCTCGAAACCACGCGCCTGTCCTTGGCGGTCCTGCCCGGTCTGCTCACCGGACTGGAGTTCAACGCCGAGCGCATGAAGGAGACAGCCCGCGACGCCGCCCTGGGCGCCACCGACCTGGCCGAGCACCTGGTGCGCGAGGGCGTCCCCTTCCGCCGCGCGCACGAGATCGTGGGCCATCTGGTCCGCCACGCCGAACGTCTGGGTGTTGCACTCAACGCCGTGCCCGAAACGGAACTGACTGGCATCGCGCCCGAATTGCATCCCGCCTGCCTGCAGACCCTGAATCCCAATCAAGCCGTCGCGGCCCGCACCGTGATCGGCGGTCCCGCGCCCAGCCAGGTCATGCACGAAGTGGAGCGCCTGGCGACGGAATTGCGCGCATTGGGATTCGAGGTGTAGTGCCCAAGGCCCACCGGAGATGGTGGGATCCTATACGTCCTCAACCGCAGTGCCGGCGGCCTCCGAAGTCCACTCGACCACTGATCAGTCGAGTGCAGCGTGCCCCTATCTGTTTATTCGACAGTACAGGCCCCCATCGCCCGATCCTGGGCGCGAAACGGCGAAATCATCGCTGAAGTATTGAATACTTTTCGACGTAGAATGGGAGTCGACAGACTGCTCATCGACACCCGGCATGGCCTTCCCATGATTGGTCGCAAACCGTGCCCTGACTCACCCAGCTTTGGCTGGAGCCGTTCCTTCGCGCTTCTGCCGTGCTGCTCTCAGAAGCGATTCAGTCTTCTCCCTGCTTCTCACGGCGGCGAAGAAAGCCTGTGCGTTTCCACGCTTCACTGCCACATCGATCTGCGGAGCATCCATAGCGTGAAGGATGTTTGCCTCGGCCGTCTTCCTTTCCGCTGAGGAGCAAGAAAAGAATGGCTTGACCACGCGGGTAGGGAACACCCTGCCGCCCTTCAAAGGAACTCGGTACTGGAAGACCATGTCCGACCACTTGGGGCCGTTGGAACCGGTGATGACCTCCTTCATGCGGTTTGCCGATGGGGCCAGCCAAACGAACGGCCCTTCAGCTAGATCCATCAGTTCAGCGGCCTCGTCAACGGCAGGGCCGAGAAGGAAATTCTCGTCGATCGCGAATCGGCCAATCGTGATAGCGCCACGATATATGAGGGCTGGCGTGCACAGGGCAGCAGTCTTCAAGATCGAACACACGCAGCGTGTGACAACATAGCGGAGGTAGCTGTCTACACCGGTCTCGAATTCCTCGATCGTGAGTCCGTATTTATCCTTCCACGCCTGGGCATGCCGCTTCCACGGCTTCCGCAAGCGTGGGCGCCGGCCAGCGGCAACGACGATCGTGTCGGAAAGTTGGACGACCTTCACGAACGGGTTCTTGAGCATCATTGCGACCTCATTCGAGAGGTTACGACGATTGAGTAGCAGTGCTGCCTCTCCTACATCTGCGGCGGCAGCGGCTCCGATCGCCTTCAACGTCTGGAGAACAGCAAGCGAAGGCTTGGCCACATTGCCCCAGATCCCTTTGAACCCAAGCGCATCTACGATCGCTACCGCTCCGCGATTCATGGGTGCATGGTAAACCAGAATGGCAGGTTCCGCTCCGGGGGAGCTGCCATAAAGCCGTTGAAGCAGATCCCGGCGGCGTTCGGATGCGGTCCGAGCCGCTCAAGGGCTAGGACTTGGCGATGAACTCGCGGATGTCCATTGCGATGTCGCGGGCGATTGCCCGGAGCAGAGCCGGAGAGATGTCACGACCTTGGTGAAACGGAACGGTCGTCACCCGCCCATCCGGGTGTCGGTACTGGCAGTGCGAACCACGCTGACGGACTTGAACGAATCCCAGTTTGGCAAGTATGGCGGCGACTTCACGAGACTTCAGGACCGGCACATCGCCCATGGTCTAGGCGACCTTCACCGTTTGCGTCCCTATGAACTCCCCTTCGAGCTTTGGAGCACCGTCCTCGAGCAGCATAGCGATGACCTCCTCGAGGTTCTGGTGTAGTTCGTCGAGGGTGGCCCCTTGCGAATGGGCGCCAGGCCAGCCAGGCACATAGCCCACGAAGAGACCAGTAGTCTCGTCTCGCTCGATCACGGCCGTGAAGTTCTGCATGAACCAATACTACCGTGCGAGGGACCGTCCAACAAGCCGTTGACTGACTGTACCGCCGTTCTTCTGGTGCTGTCTCTACGTTGGTTGAAATGGAGCGAAGAGTGAGCGGCCCAAGCGTCTTGTGTCTCTTACCAGGCCCGAGCGTAACCCACGGTTCCGGTGTGAGTCGGTCGTTCCATTCTGACTATGCCGATTCACTCGGCGATGATTTCGTTGAGCCCCTCGATCACTTGCGCCATTTCTTCCTCCGAAGCGCGAGCCAGTTTCTTCCCGATTCTCTCCACCGAGAGCGTGCGCACTTGACTGATCTTGATCCACGAACGTTTTCCGAGCCCCGGTGCCTTGCATTCCAAGGTCAATGGAAAACCGGCGCGAGGTTCTTGGCTGGTCATCGCCATAGCGATCACCGTGCCGGAGCGCTCGTTGAACACATCGTGGCTCAGGATCAAGACGGGACGCGTGCCCGCTTGCTCATGACCGCGGACGGGGTTCAGTTCCGCCCAGCGGATGTCGCCTCTCAGTATTTGGGCCATGCCGCCGCATCCATTGCGAGACCTTCATCGGCCTCTGCCTGTTCCTGTCGTACATCCAGCTTTGCCGCCTCACGCGCCAGCCTGGTATGTCTGAGTCGATTGATCTTGTCGGCCAGAGCCGCCTCGACGGCTTGGCTTCGATTTGGGAATCGGTCCGCGGCGATGAGGGCATCCAGCTCTCCTAGAATCCGAGCGTCGATTGTCACGGCCACTTTTGCCTTTGCCATAGTATGACAATATATCATACTCCATCCCTGGTGCACGAACAGCAGAACAAGCCGTTGCAGCGCTTGCTGCGGCGCACGGAACTCCGTGCTAGCGTGGTAGCCGACTATGACCCCAAAGAGCCCGCATCCGCCCAGCACCCCCTCGGAAAAGGACCTCCAGTTCGGCATGGACGTGGAGTCCATCCGCAGAACCTTCATCCGAAATCTGTTCTGCCACCGGGGCAAGTTCCCTGAAGTCGCTCTGCCCAACGACAACTACCTGGCCCTGGCCTACACGGTTCGGGATCGCATCATGCAGAAGTGGATCTGCTCGGCGCGCACCTATTTCGAAAAGGCGTCGCGCACGGTGGCGTACTTGTCGGCCGAATTCCTCATCGGTCCGCAACTGGGTCAGAATCTGCTTAGCCTGGGCATCTCCGAAGCCACGCGACAGGCCATGGACGAGATGGGGCTCTCGCTCGATGCTTTGCTGGAACAGGAAGAAGAACCAGGCTTGGGCAACGGCGGCCTGGGGCGCCTGGCCGCCTGCTACCTGGATTCAATGGCGTCGCTGGAGATCCCGGCCATCGGCTACGGCATCCGCTACGAGTTCGGCATTTTCGATCAGGAGATCCACGACGGCTGGCAAGTCGAGGTGCTCGACCGCTGGCTGCGCCTGGGCTACCCCTGGGAGATCTCGCACCCCGAGATTGCCTTCCTGGTCAAACTGGGCGGCCATACCGAAGGGTACACCGACGTCACCGGCCGCTACCGCGTGCGCTGGATCCCTGACCGGGTGGTCAAGGGCATCCCCAACGATACCCCCGCCCTCGGCTACAGGGTCAACACGGCCAACATGCTGCGCCTGTGGCAAGCCGAGGCGTTCACCTCGCTGGATTTGCAGGCCTTCAACGTGGGCGACTACACGCGCGCCTGCGAGGAACAGGTCCACACCGAAAACATCACCAAGGTTCTTTACCCCAACGACGAAACCGAAGCGGGCAAGAGCCTGCGCCTGCAGCAAGAGTACTTCTTCGTGTCCTGCTCGCTGCAGGACATGATGCGCATCTATCTGCAGAAGCAGAAAACGCTGGACCGCTTTCATGAAAAATACGCAGTCCAGCTCAATGACACGCATCCCGCCCTGGCCGTCGCTGAACTGATGCGCCTGCTGGTGGACGAGCACAGCATGGAATGGGAGCCAGCGTGGGACCTCACCACGCGCACCATGGGCTACACCAACCACACACTTCTGCCCGAGGCGCTGGAAACCTGGCCCATGCCGCTGTTTCGCCGGCTGCTTCCGCGACACCTGGAGATCATCTTCGAGATCAACAAGCGTTTTCTCGCCAGAGTCGAAGCGCACTTTCCCGACGACCCGGGGCGGCTGGAACGCATGTCGCTGATTGACGAGCGCGGCGACAAGCGCGTGCGCATGGCCAACCTGGCCTGCGTGGGCAGCCACGCGGTCAATGGCGTGGCGCGAATCCACTCGGATCTGCTCAAGCAGACCGTGCTGCGCGACTTTCACGACCTGGAGCCCGAGAAGTTCACCAACGTCACCAACGGCGTGACACCACGCCGGTTCCTGTTGCTGGCCAATCCTGGGCTGGCGGCTCTCATCACCGAGGCCATTGGCGACAAATGGCTAGACGACCTCAACGGCCTGCGTGAGCTCGAGGCCCGCTGTGACGACGGCGCATTCTGCGAACGATGGGGTCAGGTCAAGCGGGCCAACAAACAAGCCCTGGCGGCCTACGCGCAGCACGCGCATGGCATCGAGCTGCTGCCCGACACCATGTTCGACGTGCAGGTCAAACGCATCCACGAGTACAAGCGCCAGCACCTCAACGTGCTGCACGCGGTGGCGCTGTACCGTCACCTCAAGCGCGGCGGCGATGCCTCGCCGCGAACCATCATCTTCGGCGGCAAGGCAGCGCCCGGCTACCACACGGCCAAGTTGATCATCAAGCTCATCCACAGCGTCGCCGAAGTGGTGAACGCCGACAAGGAAACCAACGACCGCCTGCGCATCGCCTTTCTTCCGGATCTCAATGTGAAGAATGCCCAGCGCATCTATCCGGCGGCTGACCTGTCAGAGCAGATCTCCACCGCGGGCATGGAAGCCTCGGGAACCGGCAACATGAAATTCGCCATGAACGGGGCGCTGACCATCGGCACGCTGGACGGGGCGAACGTGGAAATCCGCGAAGAAGTGGGCGCGGAGAATTTCTTCCTCTTCGGCCTGACCGTGGACGAGATCCAGCAGCGCCGGGCCCAAGGCTATCGGCCGTGGGAAATCTATCAGGAGAATGCCCAGCTGCACGAGGCGCTGGGCCTCATCGCCGCGGGCGACTTTTCGCGTGGCGATCCCGCGCTGTTTGCCCCCATCGTGCGCTCTCTGCTGGAAAAGGACCCGTTCCTGCTGTGCGCGGATTTTCAGTCGTATGTGGATTGTCAGGCACGCGTGGGTCAGCTGTACCACAAGAAGCAGGCGTGGACGCGCATGTCCATCCTCAACACCGCCCGCATGGGCAAATTCTCGTCGGACCGAGCCATTCGCGAGTATTGCGAGAACATCTGGAAGGTTGAGCCGGTCAAGGTTTCGCTGCGGTAGCTACCGCGTCCCCACGAAGAGCAACGGTATCGCCACCGGCATGTCTTGCCCGACGCCGCTGGGAAAGGGGCGCGAAGCCACGGCGCGAATGCAATTCGCCAACTGCGCGTCCTGGGCCACCGCGACCTCGACGTCACGCACGCTTCCGTCAGCCGCCAAGATCCATTTGACATCAGCGCGGGTTGCCGTCACGCCCCGCCGCCGGGCCGGCTCGTAGCACATGCGGAACAGGATCTTGCGCTGGGATATCTCCTTGACGATGCTCTCGTCCAGCGTGGTCGGGGCCGCTGCCACCGCTGGCACGGCTGGGGACGCCGGTTCGGGTGGCTTTGCCGGTTTCAAGACCCTGTGCTCGGCCACCGCGGCCATGCGGTCAGCCGGTTCGATGGGCGCCGAACCGTGAAGATGGGTCACTGCCGCGACTTCTCCGCTCAGCGCTGCCAGGCCGGCCAAGCGCGGGCTGACTACTGTCCGCTGTCTGCGCCGCCCATGTCGTCTGCCCAAACGGTCTCTGGAAGTCTTGATCTCTGCGCTCCCGGCCAAGGACGATGCCGGCCGGGCGTCCCCTGCCCCGCTGCGTGCCTCTTGCCCGACCGCTGCCTGGGTTGTCAGCACCAGCCCCAGACCTGCCAGCCAGGTAACCAGAAGCGGGGACTGCGCACCCGCAAGGCGCGGTCGAGACTTCTCGCTCACGCCGTCACCTTCCGCCGGCACCGTAGGGCGAGAACACCCGGCTGTGCTCGCTCTTCTTGGACGGGACGGCTGCGCCGGCATCGGTGCCCAGCGTGACGGCCGTGATGACAAAGGCCAAGCTCACCCCTTGATAATAGGCCGACAAGGCTGCCACCGCTTGTTAAGGCTGAGCCTTGCACCAAGAGGTGCTGGTCCGTGTATTATGCAGGGCCATGCGACCATTCCATTTCTGCCTTTGCCTCACCCTGACGCTAACCTTCGGCTGCCACAACCGGTCCCCCGGGGACGGTACGGTGGTTCTGGCACGCGTGGGCGATAGTGTCATTACCGCCCGTGATTTGGAAGCACAGGTCGCCTTCTTCGGCCACTCCAAGTACCTCATGGAGCACTACTCAAAACCCGAAAAGAAGAAAGAGGTGCTCAACGGCCTGATCCAAGCCGAGGCGCTCTATCAGGAGGCCTGCCGGCTGGGCTACGACCGCGACCCGGCTGTGAAGCGTGATGTGGTGAACCGCATGCTGATGAAAGAGGTCGATTCGCGCGTGAACATCCAGGATATCAGCGACGGCGACGTGGAACAGTACTACCTGGCCCATCCCAAGGAGTTCTCGCGGCTCGAGCAGGTGAGGTTCACACAGATCGTGGTGAAAGACCGGAACAAGGCCGTGAAAGTCGCCGCAGAAGCCAAGGCTCTGCCCAAAGGAAATATGTCTGCCCTGCGGGCGCTGGTGGCCAAGGACTCCGAAGATGAAGCCTCGCGCGCGCGCGGCGGCGACTCGGGGCTCATCGAGCGCAACGCCTCCAGCTTGCCCAAGGCCGTGGAGGACGCCGCTTTCGCGCTGGCCCAGGTCAATGATGTGTCCGATCCCATTCAGACGGAGAGCGGCTACACCATTATAGTCCTCAACCAGAAGCAGGCGGCGTTTTCCAGGTCGCTGGCCGAGGCCAAGTCGGATATTCAGTCGCGCCTGACCTACGACGGCCGGCAACAAAAACGCAACGCTCTCATCGCAGACGTCCGAAATAGGGCGAAGATCCAGATTGATGAGGCGCAGCTGGCAAAGGTCACGCTGCCCCTGCCAAGTTCCGGCCCATCGACCGCCGCCCGGGACAAGCGCAGCCCAGGCCCCAGTCCGGGCGCACCTCCACCAGCTCCCGCGACGCCCGGACAGTAATGCGGTATCCTTCCGGCCAAGATGACAGCGCAGGACTTGGATCGCGCCGCGTGGTTTAAGGGTGCAAGCGTCGAGTGCAGCATCGACTCGGCGCCGCCCGATCGGCCTTTTCGCCTGGTCTTGCTCGGGGCTCCGGGTGTCGGCAAGGGAACCCAAGCCGAGCTCATCAGCCAGCGCCTCAAGCCGTGCCACCTATCCACTGGAGATGTGTTTCGCGCCGCCAAGTCGCTGCCCGCCAGCGAGCGCACGCCGGCCATTACCCAGGCGCTGGCGTGCATGCAGCGGGGCGAGTTGGTGCCCGACGACACGGTCATCAACATCGTGCGTGAACGCAGCCGGTGCCTGACTTGCCCGGCCGGCTTTCTCCTCGATGGCTTTCCACGCACCGTGCGCCAGGCCGAGGCCCTGGACGCCCTGCTGACTCAGCTGGGTGTGAAGCTGGACGCTGTCTTGAGCTACGACATGCCGCTCGAACAGGTCATCGCGCGGCTGTCAGGCCGACGCACCTGCGCAGGTTGCAAGGCGGTGTTTCACGTCACCGGCCGTCCCCCCAAAGTCCCGGACGTGTGCGACAACTGCGGCGGTCAGCTGGTCTTGCGCGAGGACGATCGCCCTGAGTCGATCCGGGTGCGCATGCAAGCCTACCAAGCCAGCACCGCGCCCCTGGCGGACTACTACCAGAAGGCGGGCTTGCTGGTGTCCCTGTCCGCGGCGGGCGCCCCGGAAGAGATCTACCAGCGTACGGCTGCGGCGCTGTCGTCCTTGCGACGCTAGCAACAGTTCCAGGTTGGCAACGTCCATGGCCACCATTTCCGACCTCACCCAGTATCTGAGCAAGACCGACGGGCCGCTGCAAGCGGCAATCGAGATCTTTCCGGATATGGTTTTTGTGGTCGACCGAGAGGAACGCGTCCTCCACCTCAACACCCTGGCGGCACACGCCTTGCGCGGGACATCCGACCAGTTGACCGGGCGCAAACAGAACACACTGTTCTCTCCCCCGATGGCCGAGCGGCACAGCCGATTCATCCAGCAAGTCTTCCGCACCGGCGAGATTGTAGTGACCGAGACGCATCAGGAATTGCACCAGACGCCGGTGTGGATCGACACACGCCTGGTCCCCATCAAGGCGCCTGGCGGCGAGGTGCGGGCCGTGGTCGGCATCGTTCGCGACGTGAGCGCCCGGGTGCGCGCCCAGGAAGCGCTGGCCGAACGCGAGGCCTACCTGCGCGCCATGCTGGACAACTTCCCCTTCCTGGTTTGGCTCAAGGACGTCAACGGCCGCTTCCTGGCTGTCAACGACACTTTCGCGCACTCGTGCGGACGGGCGCACGCGGCCGACATAGTGGGCCTGACCGATTTCGATGTGTGGCCCAGGGATCTGGCGCAGCGCTATGTCGATGACGACCGCAGCGTGATAGCCACCCGCAAACAAAAGGATGTAGAGGAGCCCATCTTCATTCAGGGCGCCTCCCTTTGGTTTGAGACCTTCAAGACGCCGATCCTCGACAAGCTAGGCAACGTGCTCGGCACCACCGGCTTCTCGCGCGACATCACCGAGCGCCAGCGCCTGGGCGAGCAACTGCGGGCCCAGCGCGAGCAGCTTCGCGCCCTGGCCGCCCACGTGGAATCCGTGCGCGAAGAAGAGCGGGTACGTATCGCGAGAGAGATCCACGACGAGCTGGGCCAGGCGCTGACCTGCATGAGCATGGACCTCGCGTTTCTGGACAAGCAGCTCCCCAAGGACAATGCGCAGGCCTCAGCGCGGGTATCGGCGCTGGTGACCCTGGTCAAGGAGACCGTAAAGACGGTACGCCGCATCTCCTCGGAACTTCGCCCCAGCATCCTGGATGATTTGGGTCTGGGCGCCGCGATGGAATGGCTCGCGCACGACTTCGCCACCCGCACCGGCATCGAATGCGCGGTGTCGGTGCCCAGCACCGTCATGCTCACGGCCGAACGAGGCACGGTCGTGTTCCGCATCTGTCAGGAAGCCTTGACCAACGTGGCCCGCCACGCTGGGGCCACCCACGTCAGCATCGATCTGATGATCGACGAGGATGCCCGCCTGACCTTGGAGGTGTGCGACAATGGCCGCGGAATTACCGACGAGGAGATCCACCGTCCCGACTCGCTGGGTCTGCTCGGCATGCGCGAGCGCGCGGCGCTTCTCGGCGGCGTGGTCGAAGTGAAGGGCACGCCCGGGCAGGGCACCTCGGTCACGGTGCGGGTGCCGATCGAGGGCTCCCCGGCGCGCAAGGCATAGCTGCCCAACGCACACGGCATGGGTTATGGTGTGACCGTGGGAGATTGACTCCCCGACCCTCCAACATGCGAATCCTGGTAACCGGCGGCGCCGGCTTCATCGGCGCGAACTTTCTCAATCTCTTGGTGCCCCGCCACCCCGAGCACCACTTCGTCAACCTGGACGCGCTGACCTACGCGGCCAATCTGGGCAGCCTGGAGGCCGTGGCCAACCGGCCCAACTACACCTTCGAACGCGTCGACCTGTGCGATTTCTCGGCGCTGCGGGCCGTGTTTGCCCAGCACCAGCCCGACGTGGTGGTGCATTTTGCGGCCGAGAGCCACGTGGATCGCTCCATCACGGGGCCGCGGGCCTTTGTGCGCAGCAATGTCGAGGGCACTTTCAATCTGCTGGAAGCCTGCCGCGAACTGTGGGCGCCTGGCCAGGGGCTCTTGCATCACGTCTCCACCGACGAGGTGTTTGGCTCACTGGGCGCCAGCGGCCTGTTCCACGAAGAAACCCGCTATGATCCGTCGAGCCCCTATTCCGCGTCCAAGGCAGCCAGCGATCACTTGGTGCGCGCCTGGCACCGCACCTTCGGCCTGCCGGTGCGGGTGAGCAACTGCTCGAACAACTATGGGCCGCTGCAGTTTCCTGAAAAGCTGATTCCCCTGATGATCCTGAATCTGCTGGAGCGCAAGCCGTTGCCGGTCTACGGCCAGGGACTCAACGTGCGCGACTGGCTCTACGTCGAGGATCACTGCGAGGCCATCTGGACCATCATCGGCGCGGGCCAGAACGGCCGCACCTACAACGTCGGCGGTCGCAGCGAGCAGCGCAATATCGACGTGGTGAACAAGCTGTGCCTTCTCATCGCTGAAGAAACCGGTGCGCCCGAGGCAGAACTTCTGGGACTGGTCCGTCATGTCCCCGACCGGCCGGGACACGATCTACGTTACGCCATCGATTCCTCTCGCATCGAGGCGGAACTGGGCTGGAAACCGCGCGAGAGTTTCGAGAGCGGGCTGCGCAAGACGGTGCGCTGGTATCTCGCCAATCGCGCCTGGATCGATTCCGTGCGCACTGGTGAATACCGGCGCTGGATCGAATTGAACTACGGGAGTCGCTGACCATGGTGCAAAAGGGAATCATCCTGGCCGGGGGATCGGGCACGCGCTTGCACCCGCTCACGCGCGCGGTGAGCAAGCAGCTCATGCCGGTGTACGATAAGCCGCTCATCTACTACCCGCTGACCACGCTGATGCTGGCGGGAATTCGCCGCATATTGGTCATCACCACCCCGCACGACGCGCCCCAGTTTCAGCAGCTCCTGGGCGATGGCTCGGCCTGGGGTCTGCAGATTCAATACGCCGTACAACCCAGCCCCGACGGGCTGGCCCAGGCGTTTCTCATCGGTCGCGGCTTCATCTCCGGCGATCCCTGCGCCCTGGTGCTGGGCGACAACATCTTCTACGGCACGGGGCTGGGCGGCTTGTTTGAGGACGTGGCCTGTCGCGAGTCTGGGGCCACGGTGTTTGGCTACTTCGTGCAAAACCCCGAGGCCTATGGCGTGGCCGAGCTGGACGGCGACGGGCGCGTGCTCAGTCTCGAGGAGAAACCCAAGCAGCCGCGCGGACACTACGCAGTAACCGGCCTGTACTTCTATGACGGGCGCGTGGTCGAGATGGCTGAGATGCTACGGCCCAGCCAGCGCGGCGAATTGGAAATCACCGATCTCAACCGTCTGTACATGCACCGGGGGCAGCTTCAGCTTGAAAAACTCGGGCGAGGCGTGGCCTGGCTGGACACGGGCACACACGATTCCTTGCTGCAGGCGGCCCAGTTCATCCAGACCATTCAGGCGCGCCAAGGTCTGATGGTGGCGTGCCCGGAAGAGATTGCGTTCCACAAGGGCTGGATTGACAGGGACCACCTGCGCCGGCTGGCCGAGCCTCTCGGCAAGACGAACTACGGGCAGTATCTGCTGCGACTTCCGGAGAGGGGCCAGCTATGAAGGTCACGCCCCTGGAGATTCCCGAGATCCTGCTGGTCGAACCCAAGGTGTTAGGCGACGCGCGCGGCTACTTTGTCGAGACCTTCCAGGCTGAACGCTACGCCGAGGTGGGCATCCGCGAGCGCTTCGTGCAGGACAACCTGTCCGTTTCCTGCCGCGGCACTTTGCGCGGCCTGCACCTGCAGCATCCCAGAGGTCAAGGCAAGCTGGTCTACGTCGTCGAGGGCGAGGTCTTCGACGCGGCCGTTGATGTGCGGGTGGGATCGCCCTTCTTCGGTAAGTGGGCCAGCACACGCCTGTCATCGCGCGACCATCGCCAGATGTACATCCCGCCCGGCTTCGCCCATGGCTTCTGCGTGGTGAGCGAGCGCGCCCTGTTCGCCTACAAGTGCACCGATGTCTATCTGCCCCAGCAGGAACTGGGCGTGGCGTGGAACGATCCAGCGCTGGGCATCCCGTGGCCGGTCAGTCAACCGATCATCAGCGAGAAGGACCAGCACTTCTCGCCTTTGGCCGCGATCGATCCGGCGCGCCTGCCGCAGTGGAAGGGCTAGTCGTGTCAGCCCCTGTCCTGCTGCTTGGCGATCGGGGCATGCTGGGCCGAGCTTTTCGCGAGCTGCTCACGGCCAAGCAGCGACCTTTCACAGGTTTCGATCTGCCCGGGCTGGACATCGCTGAGCCGAGCCAAGTCGGGCCGATCTTCGAGAAGCCCTGGTTCGCGGTCATCAACTGCGCCGCTTACACCAACGTGGACGGCGCGGAAACCGACGAGGCGGCCGCCCTGCGCGCCAACGGCACCGCGCCCGGGGTGGTGGCCGCGGCCTGTGCACGCGCACGCGTCCCGCTGGTCCATTTCAGCACCGACTACGTCTTTGCGGGCAATGCCCAGACGCCGTATGCCGTGGATGCGCCTCTGCAACCGCTCGGCGCCTACGGCCGGACCAAGGCCGCAGGTGAGATCGCGATCCGACAGAGCGGTGCCCAGTTTCTCATCGTGCGCACGAGCTGGCTGTATGCCCCTTGGGCCAACAACTTCGTGCGCACCATGGCTCGCCTGACGCGCGACAAGCCTGAGCTGAAGGTGGTCGACGATCAGCGCGGCCGTCCGACCAGCGCGCAGCACCTGGCCGCGGCCACCCTGGCCCTGGTCGACCGTGGGACGCGTGGAACCTTGCACGTCACCGACGGCGGCGAATGCTCCTGGTACGAATTCACCGTCGAGATCGCGCGCCTGCTCGGCCACGGCGCGATCATTCGTCCCTGCACCACAGCGGAGTTCCCCCGCCCTGCCGCCCGGCCCGCCTTCAGTGTGCTGGATCTCGCGCTCACCGAGGCGATTCTCGGCCCCATGTCCGACTGGCGGAAGAACCTGGCCAGCGTGGTCGCGCAACTGGAGCCGCTGTAGACCGGACTGGCTAGCTTTTTCACCACGGAGAGCACAGAAAACGCAAAGTCCGGAAGAGGAAAGGGTTCGGATGGGATGGGCCGACTCTTGTCGCTTTCAGCTCATCCCAGCAGCAACCGCCCCTGTTGCTGGTCGAATTCGGGCGGGATTGCGTTGCTCTCGAAGCCGAACCTTTCATAGATGCGCTGAACGATGCGCAGCCCGCACCAGTCGGGCTTGTCTCTGTCCCTGATCTGCCCCTCGGTAAAGGCGATGGGGTCTAGCTCAAGCACGTCATCCGGAAACTTCTTCGGTCCGAGCAGTAGCATCCTAGCTGGCCCTCGCGGCGAGCCTGGCCTCAGCGACCAGCCTCGAATACCACTGATGACCAGACCCGCGACGACTTGCAAGTCCGCATGCCCGTTGCCGTAGCGATTGAGGATCGCGGCCATCAGCCGAAAGACTGATACTGGGTATTCGATGAGTTCGTACGGCGCGATACTGGGCTCGCTGCCGGGCTGCCCGAGGCTATCTCTGACCCAGAAGGTAACGTGACCCTGTTCCGTAATCTCGGTCCTCATGTAGTCGTCATCGTTTCCATGCGTTACCTTATTGCCAAAGAAGCGTGGCCCCCGTAAATCGTTAACGAAGTTCCACCCCGATCGGCGGTTTCCCGTGGAACTCGCATCCGTCAGCCAGCTCAGAAACTGCACCTTGGTCGCATCGACGTCGAAGCCGATTTCCAGCGACTCAGTCGGCACGAGCCGCAACCAGAGCTGGGGCTTCTCGATCACCACGCTGGCTTGGGCCTTGCGAAGCTCGGCCGCGATCTCGGTCACGCGGTCTTTCTTCGTCGATTCAGCCTTGGATCTCCTGCTGAACTCCTTTGCGATCTCGTGGAATGACATCTCCCTAAGGCGGGCGTCAATGCGGATCCAGAAACGCCAGCCGCCATCACGTTGGGCGTACAGAGAGCTGCTTCCCTTCTTGACCGTCACGTGAATCAGGCCGCCCTCGCAGTCAAGTTTCACTTCCTCCGGCCGGAACTGTGGCTGGATGGTGTCGATCAGGTGGTCGAGCAGCGATCTCCGCGCTTGTTCGATGTCAGGAATTGACTCATAGCCAACCGCCCTTTCATGTTCCTCCTTGACTCCGATCCAGATATCACCCCCATCCGCGTTCAGGAAGCCCACAACTTCTCGTCCGATACTCGCGGGCCTTTCCAGTACCGCCTCCTCCTTGAATTCAAGCCGGTCGCTTTCCGCCTTCCCCAGCAAGCTCTTCGGATCGAACCCACTCATGCTTCACCGCCCGCGTAGCGTTCTGGTGCCAGCAGGAACTCGTGCAAGGGAACGATCTTGATGTCGCCGGTCGCATAGGAGACGAGTCCGCCATGCACGAGAACTTTTCGGTCGATGCCCACCTTGCTCATGGCCTGTCCGGCCCGCGCCAGCTTGCGTGGCTTCGCATCAGTGCTGGACGTGACTTCGATACCTACGGCATGGCCGGGATAGCGGACGATGAAGTCGATTTCCAAGTCCTCTTCCAGACGGCCGAAGCTGAGCACTCCATTTTCGGCCCGGGCCACCTCCCGCAAATGACGGAACACCGCCGCCTCGAACACGCGCGCACGGATATCGGCAACCTCGAGCGGTTCGGGGGCCGACGCGAAGGCAGTGATGAGCCCGTGGTCGCTGGCGAAAATCTTGGGCTGGGCGCGAAGTTGCATGTGCGCTTTGGCACGGACAGGTCGGTCCCGGTCGAGCCTGGCAATCAGGCGGGTCCCTTCCAGCACCGAAAGCCAGTCTGCCACTGATTTCCGGTTGGCTTCGAGATCGTCGGCACGCTTTGCCTGGTTCCACGCGTTGCCTGAGCCGTTGATCAGGTAGACGAACAGCCGACGAATGCGTTCGATGTCCACGCCCGTCTGGCGCAGATCCCGCAGGATGGCTCTCTCGGCGATGTCCTCGCGAATTCTCTGACGAGCCTCGCGGACCGGCACCATGGCCTGGATGTGTTCTGGAAAGCCGCCCACCTCCAAGTACCGCTCGAACGCCTGGGGATCACTGACGGTGGTTGGCACCGCGTCTTCGTCCCGCAGCGATCCGAGTCTGAGAAACTCAGCCAGGGTGAGACCTTCGATGGGGATCTCGTCCCAGCGACCCTGACCCGACTCCACGCCGCCTTGGCGCAGCGATGTCGCGGCCGAGCCGGTTACGATGAAGCGCGACCCAGGTCCAGCGGCTCGCCGTGACTCGTCGACCGCGCCCTTGAGCCACTTCTGCCAGCCGAGGGCATTTTGAATCTCGTCAAAGAAGAAGGCGCGAGGCTGGTCTGCGGACAATCCCACCGGACGAACCGTGACGACCTCCCGCGGTGACACCGCGGAAACCAGTCGCTCGTCGGAGAAGTCGAAGAACGTGATGTTCCCGGCTGACCAGCCCCGCCCCAGGAGGTCATCGACGAGCTGCAGGAGAAGCGTGGTCTTTCCCACCTGGCGAGGACCTAGTAGCGCCGCCGCGCGGCCGCCGTGGAGGTCCCCCAGATACTCAAGAATCCGGCCGAAAGCCTGCCTTCGGCGCCTAAGCCGTAGAGTTTCCCTATGGTTGGGGTTCGACCACCAGCGGTTCTGGTCGTGCAATATCTGGGTTATGTCCATCGTGATGGACCAATACTAGCATATTATGTCCATTGTGCTGGATAGATGCTACACGCTTGTCTTCGGCGCGTTTGTGGCGCTCGTCTGGATCGCACGGCGGCGGCTGCGATAGCGACGCAAACCGGACTGCCGCTAGTGTGACTGGCTGGTCTACTGATGGACCATGGCGATGGACGCCACGGTGCCGGGGCCGTGGCACATCAGGCACTGCTCGGCCTTGGTCTGGGCCGCGGCGCGCGTCTCGTAGAACGATCCGCCCATCATCTGCATATGCGAGATCGCGGTGGGGGAGTCGTGGCACGAGGAACAGGCGGCGGCGATCGGCGACTTGACCAGGGTCGTGGCAGCAGCCACGCAAGGCACTGCGAGCGAGCACACGCAGGGAGCTGTCGTCGAGCAGGCGGTGGCGCCGACGGTTCCGCTGGTCACATTGGACGTCGCAAAAACATTCCCGTAGTCAGTGCCGTCGGTCTTCACATAGGGCGAAGTGGAAATGTTCGGCTTGATCACGCCCGCGGCCACTGTGGACATCAGCAGATTGGAAACCGCAGAAGCCGACGCCGCGGCGCTGAAGTCGTATGTGCCGGGAAGGTGGCACTGCTGGCAGTTGTTGAGGATGCCCGGGTAGGTCACGTTGGCGAAGTACGGATCGGCATTGGCGGTCGTACAGGTCGTCGGATAGGTGGTCCCGGTCGGGCAGGCCGCCTCCCAGTTGAAGCCCACGGTCCGTTCGGAAGCCCCGTGAATGCTGTGAATGAACGTCGATGAACTGACTGACCAGCCGCCGTCGGTCAGGTTCGGCTTATGGCAGAAGGCGCAGGTCGGCGCATCGTTGCGCTGGCCAGCGTGGAAGGTCGGATTGACGCCCAACTGCGCGTGGCAAGCGTTGCAGTTGGAATTCTTGACGATCACGCGTCGGGCGGCGTAGGCCTTGCCGCTGGCCGCATCGGTCGCCACCGCCGAGACGTCGGGAGTCGGCAGAACAAGACCGCCGCACTTCTGGCCAGCGATGCACCCCTTGATGACTGTGGAGTCGCCGTACGGGAAGGCCGGCAAGTTGATCTGAGTGAGCGGCGGGGCGCTGCCCAGGCTGTAGGTGTAGCCGACCCCACCGGTCAGCATGGTCGCGTTGTCGGGGACAATCACACCAGTGAGCGTGATGGTGTAGAAGCCGGTGGTCGCGTCGAAGGTCATGGTCCCCGCACCCGCCCCAGTCGCAGTTCCGTTCCAGATGGTCTTGATGTAGCCACTGGCACTGGCGTTGAAGTCAGCCGGCGCCGTGATGCCATCCTGGGGCACGGCAAATGCGAAGTACACGCTGGGTGATCCCACGAAGCCGTCCATGATTTCTGTCGCAGCGGTTGGGTCGTTGAACACCACCGGCACCGCCTTGACCAACGGCGGGGTGCTGTTGAGGAATTGGAACACGATGTTGGGGTTCTTGTTAACGTCGCGGCCAACGCTCTTGATGTTGTAGCTGAGCTGAACCTCTCCGGTCGGCGTGAAGCCCGCGGCCGGGACATAGCCAGCGTTGGTGTTGGCATTTGTGCCACCCAGCCAGGTGGCCAGAGGGTCAGGCGCTGCGACAGTCATGTGAGCCTCGACGACGCCGACTCCCGCCTTGGTCACAGGTCCAGTCGGCGGGTGGCAAACCGTGCAATTCGAGTCGTCCGCCATCGGGCCGCCACTGTGCGCCTTGCGCTTGGCAGGCACCGCCGCCGCTGCCAGGAAGCTGGTGTCATCGTGACAGGCGCCACAAGCGCGACGGCTGGGCTTGTTCTGGAAGTTGTTGGCCTGGGCCACCGTGTTGTGGCACTTGGCGCAGTGACCTGCGTCCTGCGGGAAGGTCACATCGTAGGGCGCGTCCACGGCCGCGTAGGCGCCGCCGGTGAGCGTGAGATCGTCACCCATGTGAATCTTGTGGATGAAGACCGGCAGGTTGATGATCGCCTCGCCGTTGGCCAAGACCGCGGTGCCGGTCCACGCGCCAGTCCCGGGGTCCACCACGCCGGTCGCATCCAGGTCGACCGCCGGGGTGGTCGCGGTTCCAGGGATCGCGGTGAAGCGCCGCTGATCGTTGTGGCAGGTCACGCAGATGCGCAGGTCGTAGCGGGCGCCGCCGTGGAAAGCGCCCGTCCCGCCAGCCTCGGCGCGGAACGAGCTGTGGCACTCGAGGCAAGAAGCGCCGTTGGTGTTCTCGGCCTGACCGGTAACGTCCTTGCCCGTGGCGGGAATGAAGTCCTTGACCACGTTGACCGGAGCATACGGGTTGCCCGTCTCGGACACGATCATGGTCAGGCGGTGCGTGGCGGCCGGGTCGTAGGTGGTCCCCGCGGCGGTTGGATCGGTGACCTTCTTGAGGAAGGCGTAGGCGTAGGTTCCGTCGCCGTTGTCGGTGAGGGTGCCTCCGGCGGCGGTTGCCGTGGGCACGGTTTCGGTACCGGCGGTGCTGGTGGCATTGGCCGCCATGTAGCTGACCCAGGTGTCGTTGGCGCTGCCATTCACTCCGACAGGCGCGGGGTCGGCGGCCACCGTGGTGGTGGCGGGAACCAGCTTGAGCAGCCCAAAGCGCATGTCAGCGCCGGGCAACTTCGTCACCGCATTGCCGCTGCCGTCGGTGACTCTGAAGGCAACCAGGGGCTGGCCGCTGGCGGGGATAGTCACGCTGGTGACAGTGATCTGAAGGTCAAGCGCGGCCTTGCTGTCGGCGCTCATGGTGGCGAAGCTGACCAGGGCGTCTTTGACGTTGAACGTGACGGTGCCGCCATCGCCGGCCGGGCAGGTGATGGTCCGGGTTCCATCGCCGTTGCTCACGACGTTGCAGGACTGGCCTGGCGCTCCGTTGGTGCCGTTGGTCCCGTCCGCCCCGCTGGCCACGAACGACGAAGTGCCATCTTCGCACTCAATCTGGGTGCCGCCATCGACCTCCATGACGGTGCACGACTTGCCGTTTGACACCGTGGCAGTTCCACCGTCGGCTCCACACCTGATCGTCTCGGTCCCGTCAGCGTTGGTGGTGACAGTGCAGGAGGTTCCTGCCTGGCCCGCCTTGCCATTGTCGCCCGTACATGCCGCCGCAAGAACCGCCGCGGCGAGTGTCAGACATCCGAGTGCAGTGCCTACCCTCATGGTCTTAGCTCCTTATCGATCAGAGATGACGATGGCGGAGTTTCATTACCAAGTTACCCTATCCCGAGCGAGATAGGGGCCATTTACGAGTAGCAATTACCTAGCAATTGCGCAAGATATTTCGCGCTAACTCGACTGGCATAGTAGGGTTTTCGATGCTGGCGGCGCACCATGACGGCGCACCACTCACCGTTGCCAGGCTTTCGGTTCAGCCCAGAGGCCGGCCGGCGACCAGCTCGATCTCGCACAACCATTCGGGCCGACAGATATCCGCAACCAGAATCGCAGTCGGCACAGATGCCGGCAAGCCCGCGGCCTGCGCAGCCCCGCGAAACTCCGAAAGCAACGATGCCCGTTTGAGGTAGGCGGTCACGCTCACGGCGTCGGCCAAGCCAAGTCCGGCCTGCCCCAGCACCCCGGCCGCGTTGGCGAGCATGCAACGCAACTGCCCCTTGGCATCGCCAGGGGCCACGATGCGCCCCTGCCGATCGATGCTGGCTGTCCCCGACACAAATACCAGGTTGCGCTCGGAGTCCCGCAAGAGCGAGCCGCGGGCGAAAAACGAACCATAGTCGCGAGCCTCACCCATGGACGCGGAGTTCATCGCATCGATGGTGGCTTTGCCGCCTCCACCTACGGCGTACAGGTCCATGGCCAAGGGGTACCCGCTGCCGGCGAGGGCAGCCTGGATCCCGGTGCTGGCGGGAAAGCGAACCAGACCCGCGGCTTCGAAGAACCGTCGGCGGCCCTGGTTGAAGGCCTCGTAGTCGCGATCGATGTCCCGCAGGTGGATCCAGGTCCGCACCACATCGGAAAAGGACAGTCCCCGATCGGTGAGCGCATGCGACGCGGAAGCGAACATGTCGTAGGCCAAGTCGGCCAGCGCGTTGTTCCCGCCGGTACTCAAGCGCGGCGTCAGCGACAGCACGCGCAGGTGGCGGGCGCCGGCGCGCAACACCGTGGTGCACAGCGGCCCGGGCAGGGATCCCTTCCACACCACGCTGCAACGGCCGGAGTGAGGTCGCGAAGCGTGCAGCTGCATCTCGCAGAAGCGATGGCCCGCGGCCGGCGGCTGGATCAGGAAAGTCAACGGCAAGCGTTCCGCATCGGGTTCGTTCCAGACCGCCGCCAACTCGTGGCGCACACTCCAGCAAGGCTGCTCCCGCAAGTAGACCCAGCCAGCCGCCACGTCCGCCGGAACAGCTCCCAAGGCCCGCAGCCCCTGCAAGGAGGTTTGCGCCATGGATCGAAACTGGGCTCGATCGTCCTTGGCGGCCGACGCAGGAATGGCGTGCACGAAGAGATCGCTGGCGTCGGCCCCATCGACTTGGGCAATGTGGAAGGGCGCCTCAGGGCGCCCGCTGCGCGAGCCCGGCATAGCCGGGCAGTGTAGCAGCCTGGGGCAGCGAACGTCTCGCCCGCAGCAGATCTTTCCCCTGTACCAGCGGCTGATTGCGCTGCGCCTGGGGCACCCCAGCTTGCGCAGCGATCAAATCTACCCGGCGGCGTGGCCCGAGTGGCAGGACCAGCTCAACCCGCAGGGCTACGGCATCGACGTGGGACGGCAGCTCGCCATCTTCCACCGCTGGGGCACGGCGCCGGGTGGAGGCCTGGAATGCTTCATCGTGGTCTTGAATTTCTCCGGTCAAGACCAGTGGGTGGACATTCCGTTCCCCTGCGACGGCTTGTGGAGCGATGTCTTGGCCGCGCCCCTCAGACCGCCCAGGTGAGCGGCTGCTGGCTGCGCGGCTGGCGGGTTCCCTCCAACTACGGCTGTGTTTTCCTGTTGTAGCCAGGCCGCTTCCGAAACCGAAGGGCGAACACGAGAAGCCCGAGCAGGGCGAACCCGCTTGAGCCCGTGGTCTGGCGCCCAGCCATGCGACAGGAACAGCCGCCACTAGTTCCGGTGGCTTCGGCGGTGCCCGTGGTGGTTCCACCCGCGCTGCCAGGTTGCGAAGTCCCACCGGTGATCACGACGCCCCCGGTCTCGACTGGGGCCGTGGCGCCTGCGCTTCCCGGCACTCCGCCAGTTGTGACTTGTCCACCAGTCGCGACGCTGCCGCCGGTCTCGACCGTGCCTCCAGTGTCAACCACGCCACTTGTTCCACCGGTTTCCATCACACCGCCGGCTCCCGTGTTGCCACCGGTTCCCGGTGCGCCGCCGAGGACCGTTCCGCCGCCAGCTCCTGTGGTGCCGCCGAATCCCGGTGCGCTGCTGCTGGCCGTTTTTCCGCCGACTACCGTGGTTGCACCGCCGCTTCCGATTTTCCCACCAGTTGCCGTGGTTGCGCCGCCGGTCGCAGTAGCCCCGCCCGTCCCCGTGATTCCGCCGCTTCCGGTCTTGCCGCCGGTTCCCGTTGCTCCGCCGGTTCCCGTGGCTCCGGCAGCTCCCGTGGCTCCGCCAGTTCCCGTGGCGCCGGCAGCTCCCGTCGCCCCGCCGGCCCCCGTGACACCGCCAGTTGGCGTACCGCCAGTGGCTCCATATTCATAGGCGCCCAAGTCCGGGGCTGCACCCACATACGGCAAGCCGACGTTCGTGCCCTTGTCGATCATCTGGCTGCCCGCCGCCAGTTTCATGAAGTCCACATTCGGCAGACTGCCGTCTGCCTGGCGGGGTCCCAACGCGAGTGAAGTCGTCTCTATGTCCGCACCTGTCCCCCCCACGCTGGTATCCGTGATGCTGAGGAAATCCTTGGCCGCTGGGGTGATATTCAGGTCCCATGTGTTGAATTGGCTGTCGACCCCATAGCTGGCGTCCATGTACTCGTTCTTGTTGGGATAGCCGATGTTGTTCCTCAGTATGTGGGCCTTCGCCCCCGTCAGGGTCACGCCGTCCGTTCTGGTGCCGCCGCCGTTGGGTTCACTCCAAGTACTCGCCAGCATGTTGAACTGGGTTCCATTCTGGAACGACGTATTGTTGTACCAAGTGTTTCCACCCGAGGAGTGGTTGGCATAGAACCCGTTGGCCTTGTTTCCCCAAGCCACGTTGTTCTGGACCAGGTGCCTGATGCCGGTCTTGCTGCTGCCGATTTTGAAGCCGTTGCCATTTCCGGCCGCTGGCCTGCCGGCACCGTAATTGGAGAACCCATTGCCAAAGGACCAGGAGTTTTCAATGGTGACCGGAACTTCCTGGTTGATGAAATCGTAACCGTCGTCCGAGTTCCACCACGCCCGGCAGCCTCTGATGGTCGTGCTGGTCCCGTCCCCGGCTGCTTGATAGTGGACACCGAAGCCATCGGCATTCTGTCCGTCGCCTTGCGCCGAACTCGGATCGTAATTGTCGTGCGAATCGCAATTGAGGAATAGGTGTCCCCCAGATCCGTGGCTGATGAAAATCCCGGTGGCTTGGGTGTGGTGCGTGTTCATCAATTCCATGATGTCGTCGTGGGCGTTATTGATCCCGATGACACCGGAGTTTACTGGGAGGTTGCAGATCTCGATTCCCTTGAAATGCAGCCAGCTCCCGCTGACGGTGAACCCTTCGGGCGAGCCGTTGACTTTGGAAAAGTCGAAAACCGGTTTCTCGCCCGGAACGGCCCAGTACTTGATGCGGTTGGTATCCGAGGTTCCGCTCTTCGAGAATGTGAAGCCGCCGCTGGGGTAGTAGGTTCCGCCGCCGATGTAGACCGTGTCTCCAGCCCCCGCCGAGCTGACCCCCTTGGTCAGGGTGGCAAAAGGGCTGGCTTGGGTGCCAGGATTCGAATCGCTGCCCGTGGTGGCCACGTAGTACTCCGCGGCCAGCGCTTGCTTGGCGGCGAAAAGTCCCAGGCCGAACACAAGACCCGACAGCAGCGAGAGTCGCTCCACCTTGGCGGACAGCTTTCTTGCGGATTTCATCAAGGGCTCCTTTGGTGCGCTACGGGAATCCAACAGCTTGGGCAGCTGCTCCCTACGGACATAGGGGAAAGGACGGCTTCAATCGGGTCAGCGCTGGCCCGGCGAAACGGCTAACGCGAACCGGAAGATTGGCCCAGCCGCAAGTTACCCCGCCGACGGGCCCGCTTGCCCGCCGCTGAATCGAAGAACTGACGCCGAAGCGCTAGCGCCGTCTGCGCAGCCGAAGGGCAAACACCAGAAGCCCGAGCAGGGCGAACCCGGTGGAGCCCGTGGCCTGGCGCCCGGCAATCCGACAGGAGCAGCCGCTGCTCGTCTGCCCGGCTTCCGTCGAAGTGGTCGTGCCACCTGTGCTGCCGGGCTGCGGAGTTCCGCCTGCGACCGCATTGCCCCCGGTCTCGACCGGGCTGCTGGCGCCAGCGCTTCCTGGCACACCGCCAGTTGCGATCTGTCCGCCGGTCACGACGCTGCCGCCAGTCTCCGTGCCGCCGGTCTCGACTGTGCCGCCGGTGTCTACCACGCCACTTGCGCCGCCGGTTTCTGCCACACCGCCGGCGCCGGTATTGCCACCGGTGCCCGGTGCGCCGCCAACTACCGTAGCGCCGCCAGCTCCTGTGCTGCCGCCACCTGCAGTCTTCCCGCCGGTTGCCGTGGTTGCGCCGCCGGTTGCCGTGGTTGTGCCACCGGTTGGCGTGGTCGCGCCGCCGGTTGACGTGGTCGTGCCGCCGCCCCCGGTCTTGCCGCCTGTTGCTGTGGTTGCGCCGCCGGCGCCTGTGGCTCCGCCAGTCGCCGTCGCCCCGCCAGCCGTGGTGACACCACCCGTTGGCGTACCGCCAGTGGCTCCATATTCATAGGCGCCCAAATCCGGGGCCGCGCCCACGAATGGAAGTTGGACGTTGGTGCCCTTGTCGATCATCTGGCTGCCAGCAGCGAGCTTCATGAAGTCCACATTGGGCAGACTGCCGTCAGCCTGACGGGGCCCGAGCGCCGGTGAGGTCGTCTCTATCGTCGCTCCCGTACCCGACACACTCGGATCTGTCGTGCTGAGGAAATCACTGACCTTCGGAGTGATATTCAGATCCCAAGTGTTGAATTGGCTGTCGACCCCATAACTGGCGTCCATGTAGGCGTTCTTGTTGGGAAAGCCGATGTTGTTCCTCAGTATGTGTGCCTTCGCCCCCGATAGAGTAACACCGTCCGTTCTGTTGCCGGCGGAATCCCAAGTGCTGGCCAGCATGTTGAATTGGGTTCCATTCTGGAAGGACGTGTTGTTGTACCAAGTGTTCCCGCCCGCGGAGTGGTTGGCATAGAACCCGCTGGCCTTGTTTCCCCAGGCAACATTGTTCTGGACGAGGTGCCTGACGCCGTTCTTGCTGCTCCCCATCTTGAAGCCGTTGCCATTTCCGTCTGCGGGCCTGCCGGTACCGTAGTTGGAGTACCCACAGCCAAAGGCCCAAGAGTTTTCCACGGTGACCGGAACCTCTTGGTTGATCAGATCGTAGCCATCGTCCGAGTTCCACCACGATCGGCAGCCCCGGATGATCGTGGTGGTGCCGCTGGTTTGGTAATGAACGCCGAAGCCGTCGGCATTCTGTCCATCGCCTTGGGTCGTAGTCGGATCGTAATTGTCGTGTCCATCACAATTGAGGATGAGGTTGCCCCCACCAGTCTTGGTGCCCATGAATATCCCGTTGCCCATGTTGTTGTGCATGTTCAGCAACTCAAAGATATCGTTGCTGCCGCTCACATCAAAACCGTTGTTGGCGTACGTGGTCTCCTTGAGGCAGCATTCCTCGATCCCCTTGAAATGCAGCCAGTTACCCGAGACCGTAATACCCATGGTGTAGCCGCTGCTTGACACGGCCATGTTGGAGAAGTCGATCTTGGGGACTTCGCCTTGGTAGGCAAAGTAGTTGATTCGGTTGGTGTCCGACGTTCCGCTCTTCGAAAACGTGATGCCGGCGCTAGGGCTGTAGGTTCCGCCACGCAGCCAGACCGTGTCTCCAGCCGCTGCCGTGCTGGCCGCTTTCTGCACGGTGCCCCAGGGGCTGGCCTGGGTTCCGGGATTCGAATCGCTGCCCGTGGGGGCCACGTAGTACTCCGTGGCCAATGCACCCCTGGCGGCGAAGACGCCAAGACCGACCAGGAGCCAAGACAACAGACGGTGACCCAGACCTCGATGCGACAGGCGTTCTGCGGATTTCATCAGATTCTCCTTTTCGACCCAGCCGCAACCGTCAGGTTCCGGCGCCGGTGGCCCACCCCTGGCGGGGCTACCCACTCGGAAGACGTTACCACCATATTATGTGGGGCAGCGCCCTGATGAAATGGGTCAGTGCAGTCCCCGAATTGTGGCCAGTTTGACCAACTGCGGAAACATGGGAATCAGCAGCTTCGCGGGCTCTTGCGCAAGGCGGCGCGACAACCGCCGCCAGCCTCCGTCCAGTTCCGCCTCGCCCAATTTTCCCACACCACACTCGACCAGCGAGGCGATGACCTGAATCGTCAGAGGGGACCGCGCGCTCATCATCGTCCGACCTCGAACAAGCGTGACAGCGAGGGTATTTCCGCGAGCTCCCCTGCGCCGACTACTTCTCTGGGAACGGATTGCTGAATCGCGGCCAAGGCTTTGGCGAGATATCGCTTCACCGAGGCCCGCGAGATACCCAGGCCCGCCGCGATGTCTCCAAGGTCCATTCCTTCAACGAACTTAAGAATGAACACGGCCCTGTGCTTATCCCGCATCCTGTCCAGAGTGTGCTGAACGCGCGACATCATCTCGCGAGCTTCAAAGTCTGCCGGTGAACAGGTCCGTGGCTCGCGCGCGACCGGCCACTTCTCAACAATGCGGCGACGCCAAGCGAACCGCCGAACCTCCTCACTCACCACGCGAACCGCCACCGAAAATATGAAACTGCGAAACGCGCCAAGCTTCTCCAGCGTGTGCAGCTGGCGAAAGACGCGAAGAAAAACCTCTTGAGTCAGATCCTCGTGGTCATGCTGCGGACCCAGTGCCCGGCGCAAGAGCCCGTACACCATGGGCGAGAAGCGAAACCAGATTTCACGCTGAGCCCACACTTGGCCCACCAAGGCTGCGCGCGCCAACACCGCGTCGTCGGCTGGGGTGCGCAGAGGTTCCTTCTTTATAGAAGCTCCCATGGTGCGTTCGCTGGCTAGGACCGGCACGATGTCAGAAACGGCGTCGCAGACGCCTTTTCTGGCACTGCTTGCAAATGTGGTCTCAAAACCAGAGCCACGCCACACTTTCAATTGCACTTGCACTCTTTCGTTCATTGACGGATCTCTCGCAGTACAGTCGCGCAATTGCTCAAAAATGGGTCAATGAGGAATTGTGCTCTACGTCCGTCGACAACTACTCAAATTATGTATTTGTGTGAGCCGCCAGTCCCCGTGTACTTCACTGCATCGGTTATCCTGTGAAAGACGGCTCGTTTGCGCAATCAGAAAGCGGCAACTTCACACAGCTTTACAGAACTTTACAAACGGAAATCGCGCAAAAACTGCACCATGGAGGATGAGATGCTCACGAAGAACCGGAATGCAACACAATCTCTAGGACGAGGCTGCATGACCCTGCTGCTTATCGGCACAGTCACGCTGCTGCAAGCATGTAGTTCAGCGACTGGGAATGGATCGAGTACCAGCGGCGGGTCGGCCGCAGGCGGAGTGTCGGGCGGCGCGGGGAACGGAAACGCTGGCTCTATGGCCTCAAATGGCGGTAGCACTCAGGTCGGCGGGACCACCACGGAAAGCAGCCCCACCAACACGGGCGGAAGCACCACCAGCGCGGGCGGCGACACTAGCGCGGGTGGTAGCACCATTGGCGCTGGCGGCGACACTGGCGCCGGCGGTAGCACCATTGGCGCTGGCGGCGACACTGGCGCCGGCGGCGACACTGGCGCCGGCGGTGACACTGGCGCCGGCGGCAGCCCGACCGGCGCGGGCGGTAGCACCATTGGCGCTGGCGGCAAGACCAGCGCAGGCGGCAGCACCAGCGCCGGCGGCAAGACCAGCGCAGGCGGAAACACCACCGCTGGCGGCAAGACCACCGCAGGCGGCAGCACCAGCGCGGGAGGTGTGACGACTGCAGGAGGCAATACGACACCGACAGGTGGCAACACCACGGCTCCTCCGCCGACATCCGGCCTCTACCAAATGGAGAATCTGGATCGCGGCACCGTTGCGGTTGTGGTCACCGGCGGTGTCTATGTTGGTTGGCGCATGTTGGGCTACGAGTACGACACCACAGCAACCAATGTTTCGTACAACCTCTATCGCGACGGCACTTTGGTAAAGAATGTGACTGACAGCACCAACTACCTGGATGCGGCTGGCAAGGCCACATCCAAGTACACGGTGAGCGCAGTCATCAAAGGAACTGAGGGGGCGCAGTCTACTGCTGTCACACCCTGGGCGCAGCAATACACCAGCATCCCCTTGACGCCGCCGGGGGCATCGTACAGCGCGAGCGATGGGGCGACCGGGGATCTCGACGGAGACGGCAAGCTCGACCTCGTGCTGAAGTGGGATCCGTCGGACTCGCATGACAATGCCCAGTCAGGCGTGACCAGCGACGTTTACATAGATGGATACACGCTGGCTGGCGCGAAGCTTTGGCGGATTGATCTGGGACCGAACATTCGCGCCGGGGCGCACTACACACAGATGTCAGTGGCTGACTTTGACGGCGATGGGAAGGCAGAATTTGCTTGCAAGACCGCACCAGGAACCAAGGACGGAACGGGCAACTATCTGAGCACAGGCGTTGCAGCAGGCGCGGACAACACCGCTGTTTACCGCAACGCAAGCGGCTACATCCTGACTGGTCCGGAATGGGTAACCGTGTTCCGCGGGTCAGACGGCAAGGAGCTGGCCACGATTAACTACCCCGTACCGCGCGGAGATGTGGGCTCCTGGGGCGACACCTACGGTAATCGCGTGGACCGCTTCAACGGCGGAATTGCCTTCGTGAAGCAGGGTGGCGTTGCCACAGGAAAGCCGACCATTATCCAAAGCCGCGGCTACTACACGCGTCTGACGATCTCTTCGCTGACCTTCCAGGGCGGCGTGCTGGCGCAGAACTGGATCTACGACAGCGTGAGCAGTCTGCAGGCCCAGGGCGCGGGCGACCACTCACAGATGGCGGCAGACACCGACAACGACGGCGGTCAGGAGATCATCACCGGCCAAACCACCATCAGCAGTGCAGGAAAATTGCAGTGTCAGTCGGGCGAGGGCCACGGCGATGCCATGGACGTGAGTGAATTTGTGCCGGGCAAGGGGATCAGCGTGTTTTCGATTCACGAGGGTCTGGGCGGGTTTGATTGTCACGATGGCGCCACCTGCACGTTCTACTACAAGACCTCGAACCCAGGCGTCGACGCGAGTCGTGGCCGTGCCGAGTATGTCGGCGTGGGCAATGAAACCAGTGCATCGTGTTCGGGTCCTGGCCAAGTTCTGTGTGCTACCGGCGCCAGCGGTGGCCTCAGTGCTGGCAGCAACTTCGTGATGTACTGGGACGCCGATCTGTGGCGCGAGGAGGAAAATGCCAATTCGATCACCAAGGCCGGCGGCGGAACCCTGCTGACCTGCGCGCAGTGCTCGGGGAACAACAGCACCAAGAATACGCCGACGCTGACCGCGGACCTGCTGGGTGACTGGCGCGAAGAGGTCATCTGGCGCGAGACCGCGGGAGCGGCCTTGCGTGTGTACACCACGACGGACGTGACCACCTACCGGCTCTACACGCTCATGCACGATCCAACCTACCGCGCGCAGGTCGCGTTCGAGAACTCAGCCTACAATCAGCCTCCCCATGTTGGGTTCCGCATCGCTCCCAACATGGACCCCGCACCCGTGCCTAACATCACTATCGTAAAGTAGACCTAGGCGGGTGCAAAACCGGCTGTCGGGCCTGGCCCTGGGCCAGGACGGCAGCCGGTTTTCTTTTTTCATCGAAACAAAACTTTTAGGCAAAGAAGGTTCGCCGCACGAGCCAGTAGCCGCCCAGCAACAGAACGATGACCGCAAGAGCCGAAAGGCCATAACGCAAAAATCGAGAAACCGGTGCCGGGCTGAGAGCTGGCAGCGGCATGTCGACCCAGGGCTTCGCCGCGTCCAGGGTTGCCGTGCCCGCCCGCTTGTTGGTCTCGTCAAACATGAGGACTGTCGCATGATGATAGGTGGGCAGCCGCCTGAGATAGGGTGCCTCAATACGCAAGGGACCCGCCGCAGGCCGTGGGAAGGTCGCCAGGAAGACTATTCCCCCTTCCGCATCACGGAAATCGGCTGCGGTCTCGCTCGGCGGCAGGACCCGGCCAGCAACAGACAGTCGCAAGACTTCCCCCGCGTACTTCTGCGCCTGTGGCATTGAACCCGCGAAATTCGGAGGTCTGTCCAGCGACTCGCCCATGGCAACCCACGCCGACTCCAAGTCCATCTTGACACTGACTTGAATGTGGTCGGCGTACAGTCGCACCTCGGCAGAGCTTCCAGACGGACTGTAACCAAATGCCGAATCGGAATCGATCGCGAAGGACAAGAAGCAGAGCAGACTGCCAGCGAGGGCACGAGGCAAACGCCGCGCCATGCCCCGACCAATCAATCGCGTCGAGGAGTGAAAGGTTCGATGGGAGGCTTCAACTGAAAGGTGCGTTGGGGTCACGAAACGCACTCTACCCGCGCCCCGCCAACAGGCAATTGTGAATTGGGAAATTGACAAGCGCGTGGTTGCGGTTGGCGTGTTCCAGCCGGAATCACGGCCTTTCCATATTCGCCATCAGCTTTCTTTCTCTGGCCCGCTGGGTACAGGTGGGGCTGCCAAGATCTCTTTCAGTTTCTCGAGGCTGGCTGGCTTGGCCATGTGGTGCGCGAAGCCTACCTGCGGCACTCGTAGCAGGTCTTCGGGAGGTGTGTCACCACTCAAAGCCACCAGCAAGATGTCCTTCAGTGATTCGTCATCTTTGAAGGCGCGCGCGACCTCGAAGCCATCCATTCCCGACAGCCCGATATCACACAGCACGACCTCGGGCCTGAACTCCCGTGCCTTGGCAATTCCCTCCGGGCCGTTGTACGCCACCTCAACCTCATACTCGCCCAACGCCAGCCCGTCGCGCAGACCGTCGGCCGCTTCGATGTCGTCCTCGATGACCAGTACGCGCCGGCGGACTTCCGCAACGCGCGCGCTGTCCGCTGGCAAGGCGGCGGCTTCCTCCGTCAGCAACGGAAGCTGCACCGTGAACTCCGTCCCGTGACCCAATCCCGCACTCGAGACCGTCACGTTGCCCCCGTGCAATTCGACCAGCCCCTTAATCAGCGCGAGTCCGAGCCCAAGTCCGCCCTTGCCGCGGTCCAAAGCAGAATCCGACTGAGTGAAGGGCCGGAACAAGCTCGCCACCATTTCTGGCGCCATGCCCACCCCCGTGTCCACGACCTGGACCACCGCCAGTTTCTCCGCCTTTTCGGCGTGGACAGTGACCAGGGTAGCGCCCCCGCGGCCGGTGAACTTGGCCGCGTTCTGCAAAAGGTTGACCATGACTTGGGCCAGGCGACTCCAGTCGGCGCTGACCAGCACGGGTCTGGGCGCGGGATGGAATTCAAGATGCACCTCGGTCTTGTCGAAGAGCGAGCGTTGATCCTCTATCGCGTCCCGCACCAGTCCGTTTAGCTCCAGCAGTTGGCACTGAAGCTTGATCTTGTTTTGCGCGAGGCGAGTCACGTCGAGCAGGTCGCTGGCCAGCCGGGCCAGCCGAACCACCTGTCTTTCGATGCCCGCCTGAGCCCGGCGCGCCGGCTCATTCCCCGAGGTTGCGGGGCCCAGGAGGAACAGGCTGTTCTTGATGGGAGCCAGCGGAGTCTTTATCTCGTGCGCGAGCGCAGCCAAGAACTCATTCTTGCGCTCATCGGCCTCGGCCAGTTGCAAGTCGGCCGCGCGCAGTGATGCTTCGGCCAGCTTGCGCTCGGTGGCGTCAAGCACCAGCGACAATACCGAGAATCCACCCGACGGATGAGGCAGCGTGGAGTTGTACCATTCACAGAAAATCACGGAACCGTCTTTGCGCACGTTGCGGTTCTTGTGGGCGTTGCGCGGACACTGGCCGCTGAGTAGGTCGGCCACGACCTGATCCACCAGCGGCCGGTCCGCGGGATGAATCCACTTCAGTTCGTCAATGCGCTTGCCGATGGTCTCCTCGGCGGTCCAGCCAAAGACTTTGGTGGCCGCATCCGACCACTGCACGATGCGGTAGTCGACCGAGGACCACTCGATGAGCGCCAGCGGAGAATTCTCAAGCAGGGATTGCAATCGCTGCTGGGCATCGCGAAGTGGCGGGCCTTCGACGACGGCGTCCAGATCAGCGGCTCGCCCCTCGCCGACGTCAGGCAGGGCCTTGGCAGGCTGCTCGGTCTCGCGAAGCGTCTCCTCGGCTGGCCTGGCCTCGGTGATAATCGCTCCGGTCTGGGCTCTGCCCTGGTCGCCGTCCGACTCGAGCTCGGCCACGCGCGCTTCTGGCTCGCGCGTGCCCTCCTCCCTGGCATCCCCGCTGACCGGCGCCGGCGCCGGCTTGCCTCCGGCCCGCTTTACGCGCTTGCGAGCGCTCATGAGCCCTCCTCGGCCCTCGCAGGCACCGGTGGGCGCAAGCGCCCACGCCGCTTCGATTTCTCAACCTCTGACCGGAGGCTCATGTGACCTTCCCAGACTCGCTGTGCTTAGCACACGACAGGCTGCCTGTCAGCTCGTCGCGGACCCGGGTGTCAGTCCCCCTGTCGGACCCGGTTGTCCAAACACGAACCGCGGCGCGCGTGCTTCAACTCAGCGAGAACGGGTAGCTCACGATCTGGCTGGTACCGGCCGGCGGAAAGCGCAGCGGGCCGACCACATTCTTTATGCAGCCGAACAGGCCACCCTTCTGCAAAATGGCTGGCGCCTCGACGCGCACTCCGCGCACCGTGCCGGCGCGCTGGATACGAAACTTGATGGTCACACGGCCGGGCACATAGGTTTCCGGGTCAGGCCGTGCGTGCGAGATGCACGCCAAAATGGCGGATTCCTCGCCACGAAAACGCTCGTCGATCTGGTCCTGGCTCAGCTCGGGCAGCTCCTTCGCGTTCGACATGTCCAGGCGCAGAACGTCGGGCGTGGACAGGTCGTCGCCCTGGGCCACGGAACGCAGATCCGCTGCTGACAGCCGCACCGGTTCGGGTTCGGGCTCGCTCGTCTCGGGCGCGACGGGCGCCCGCGCCACACGCACGGCGCCGCGCACGCGTCGCTTGACCTTCTTGCTTGCTGGAGCCGGGCTGGTATCCGCGATCGTCACCGCGGATCGGGCCGCCTGGCCGCGCTGGTGCTGCCAGAACAGGTAGCCAGCGAATGCCAGCGCAGCCACCAGGAGGCCGAGAAAGAATCCTTTCACGCGATTGCCTACCTAGGGTGCGATTTCCCTGATGCTGCCCTTCTTGTACCAAAGTCCGTCGCTGCCCACCCCGTCGCTGCGGAAGTAAACGGTGATGTTCGGCTTGCCGCTTTCCGAACCGGTGCGGGTCGGGTCGTGGGTGAGCTTCATGGCCGGATCGATGCCACTGGCGCAGGCAGTGCCATTGACGCCGAAATCGGTGCCCGCATCGATGTGCTCATTGATTTTCACCCAGGTTCCGCCGCCGGCGCCGTCGCTGTTGTCCAGATAGAGCTCCTGTTTCACAGTGCCATCAGGCAGGTCGTAGACCACGTGTTTGTAGCCGATCCATTGGTTGAAGGGCATTCCGCCGGCCCACTGGGTCTGGTTGAGAATGGCGGTCGACTGCGGATGACTGGTCTCCTTCTCGAAATCGATGTGCCCATCGTAGCGCACGCGCGCGTCGATGCCGCGGGTATCGCATAGGTTCACCGTCTCCTGCCCGATGGTTCCGTGATTGGTGCGGGCCATGGCCACCATTCCACCCCAGGCAATGTTGCTGTCAGCCACGCGCTGGAAGTACATGGTGATCTCCACGTCCCGCCACTGATCGAGCAAGGCCGGATCGTGGACATACATGCGCGGCACGCCGCCGGTGATCTTCAGGATGCCGGTGCCCTCCACCTTGTAGCTGGCATCGCCGTGATCGGCGTCGAACCAGGGGTCGTTCGGATCTTTGCCCGTAAAGGTCCGCGCCGGCGTGTCCCACTGGGCGTACCACTGCTTGCCGCTGGCCAGGGTCGGGTAGAGCATGCGAATGCCGAAGCGATCCACGGTCGTGGTTACCCCGCCGGTGCCACCCGTCGCCGAACCACCAGTCGCGCTCACGCCTGCGGTGGCAGTTCCGCCTGACGACGACGCGCCGCCGGCTGCCGAGCCACCCGTCGCGCCCACACCGCCCAGCGCAGAACCGCCGGTCGCGCTCGCGCCGCCGGTTGCCGTTCCACCTGACGAAGACACGCCACCCGTCGCTGAGCCACCGGTCGCAAAACCGCCGGTCGCGCTGCCAGCCGTGGAAAGCAGGCCCCCGGCTGCCGAAGAGATGCCCGTGCCGCCAGTTCCTGCGGAACTCGCAATGGTACCGGCGGCCGCGCTGCCAGCTGTGCCGGCCACGCCAGCAACCCCTGCTACGCCACCCGCGTCGCTGGAGGTAGAGCCGCCCGAGCGGCTGCACGCACCCGTCGAAAGCGCGCCCGCTGCGATTGCCAGGGCCAAGCCCCGCAGCCACCAGCCTGGCTCAACGCCGTCCTTTCTCATTGTTGGTCTCTGTGGACTGTGTCGGGCGCAAATGCAGGGACACAGACTGCCAGGTACTCCGCGCCTTCACTATTGGGCGTGCTGTATCGCACCCATTCCTTGCCTTGAACGATTATCGCTTCACCTTGGTGAACGTCGATGACCTTGTCTTTCGTCTCAACTCTGAGCATGCCCCGCAAGACCACCGTGTATTCGTCAAATTCGGGCGTTTGGCCAGGTTCAATCCATCCCGCCGGACTGATCATGCGGGCGACGCTCACCATGCTGGTTTTCGAGTTCACGCGCCCAACGTATTCCTCGATCCGCTTCGGCTTGTTTCCTGCGGCGTTGATGATTGTCGGCGACTGAAGATGGATTGCCATTGCGGATCCTCCGCGATTTCCCTTGCGCCAGTGTGCCGACCGGCGCGACTAGACTTCGACGGTCAGATCCAGGGCGATATCCAGCTTGAGCACCTTGGAAATCGGGCAGCCAGCCTTGGCGGCAGCGGCCGCCTCTTCGACCTTGGCCTTGTCTGCGCCGCGGGCCTTGACTGTGGTTTGCAGCGCGCTCTTGCTCAGCGTCCCGTTCTCGAAAGTGATGGCACATGTCGTGTCGATGGCCTGGGGCGTGATGCCCCGCTCGCCGAGTTGCGCGCTCAGGGCCATGCTGAAACAGCTCGCATGGGCTGCGGCGATCAACTCTTCCGGGTTGGTGCCCGGCTCGTCCTCGAAGCGCGTGCGGAAGCTGTACTTCACGTCTTTGAGCACGCCGCTGCTGACGCTGAATTTGCCATGGCCGTCTTTCAGGCCCCCGTTCCAAGTTGCGCTCGCGTTGCGTTTCATCGAATCTCCTCCCGCGCCGACTTCCGCCTTGATGGCCGCGGATTTGTGGCCCCATGCGGCGGGCGACGGCACCTTGTTTCGATGCCAGTTGTAGCACTCTTGCGCCGCGGTCGGGGCAACGCCATGGAGACACCTTCAACGAAAATGACTTCTTGGCTCTGGCCGAGCCGGACATCGAGATCGTGCGACCGTCGCCATGGAGCGCTTGCGCCGTTTCATCGACCGCTCCGGCTGCGCAACACACTCGCCGACTGCGTACTGCAGCGAACAACGACGGTGCCGCTTGTGGGCGGCGAAGCAAGGGTGGAAAATCGGTCTCGTGCTTCGACAGACTGCGCTCGTCCTGCTCACGATCGGCCTGGCTTCGGCTTGCGGCCGGAGCGCCATGGGCGTTGCACACCTCGATGCTGGGGCGTCAGCCGACGCGCCGGTGTCCGCCGACGCGCCGGTGTCCGCCGACGCGCCGGTGTCCGCCGACGCCCAGTTTTCCAGCGACAGTTGGTTGCCCAAGGACGCACAGGTGCCGCCCGACCTTGCGTCCCCGTTTCCATGCGCCGCCTTGCAGGCCCTGGCCGATGGTGTGCTGACGCCACGCCATGTGGTGCACGCGCTGTTCGCCCCGGATCGCAGCTCGCTGGTCTTGCGCGTGAAAGGCCAAGGGCCACCCGGCAGCGGCGTGCAGGATGACCTGCTGCTGGTGCGGCTGCCGTCGGGTGACGTCTCTGCCATCATCAGCTCGATCACCAGCGCCGAGTGGTTGCAGCCCGGGGCCACTCTTCTTGTGGAGGCGACGCAGGACGGAAGGACCGACCTAATGGTGGTCAACTCTGACGGCAGCGGAATGCGCACGCTGATGCAAAGTGTGTGTAGCCATGTCGCCGCGCCCGACGGCAGTCGCGTGTACGCCATTCACGATTGCGACTCGAACAACACGGGCACCATGGCCGTGGTCGAGGTGGCGTCGGGAGCCAGCACGAATCTGGCGGACGCGGCGACTTTCGGGACGCCGATGCCAACCCTCGCGACGGCCGTGTCGCCTAACGGACGCTGGGTGGCTTTCGTGACCAGAATCCCGGATGCCGGCTGGAGCGACAGCGTGGTCGTGGTCGCGGGTGCGAATGGCTCGGTTCAGACCCTGGCCTCGCAGCCCGGTGGTCGCGATCCGGCGTTTGTGTCGGATGACCTGTTGCTGTTCGCGGCTGGCGACCTGCTCCAGATCGGCGACATTCGTGGCCATGTCCCAGGGACAGGCGACACCTCGTACTTGGTCGCCGCCAACCGCGATCCAGGTCTGTTCGGATTTCAGGTCTCGCCGGACCAGACCTGGGTGCTGGGCGCCACCGAGATCACCGGCCAGCCCGACGAGTTGTACGCCATACGCGTCGACGGAAGCGGCGAGCGGCTGCTCGCCTCGAACCTCTACGACTACTTGATGGATCCGCTCGCGAAGCGCGTTTTCGCATTCAACGCCGGCGGCCATGTCATCTACAACTACGACGACACCGGCCACTCCTTCGGTGTTGCGTCGGTGGCTTTGGACGGAAGCGCACCCACGGTGTGGTCGACGGGCGCGTCCTTCTTGGAGACACCACGGCTGGATCAAGTCGTGCTGGTCGAGCCGGTGTTTGCAACGTCCGGGACGTCGCGTCTGCGGCTGGTGGACCTCGCATCGGGAACTGAAGTCTTCGCATACGATTCAAATGGCGCGATCGGGGCCGTCGGCTTCCCACCCGACGACAGCGGGCTGGTGATCATCGAATACCAATCACAGAGTCCAGACCAGTTGCGGTTCGTGTCGGCGAATCATTCGGACGTGCTGGGCGAGTGGCTGACCTCGCAGCTCCTGCCCATTCCCTATTCCAGTTATTACGGGACGCTGCCCTACATCTATCCCATCGATCCCACTGGATGCTTCACCGTCCTCGATACCGATCTGGCGCCAGGGCCGGGCACCAGGCTGGCCATCCTGCCGCAGTAGTGTGTCAGCTTTTCGCGACAGTCAGCCGGCCGAGCAGCCGCCACAACCCACGGTGCAGGCGATGGAATCCGCGCACCGGCGATGCGTGCATCAGAATGCATTCACCTTGGACCAGATCGATACCCAGCTGGGCCGCCAGCTTGGCCGCAGCATCGCTCTCGGCGCCCTGCTGCAGCCACGCACGGCGAATTCCGGCGGCCGCTGCCTGGCGCAGGACCTCGGGTACTTTCTCCGGCCGCACACACACCAGCACGCCGTCAACCGGGCGCGGCAGCTCGGCCAGCGACTTGAAACAGGCATCGCCCTGCACGCTCGTCATTTCGGGATGTACCGCCATCACATCCAGGCCGCGGGCTTTCAGCTCGCGATAGGCATAGTTCCCGTACTTGCGGCGCGCGCGTGACACGCCCACCACGGCGAGACGCCGAAACTGCGAAAAAGCGTCAATAGATTGGCTCATGGATCGACATCTTGACATAGAAGAGCCCATCCCGGTTCCTGGTAGATTGCTCGTCCATGACGTCGCTCGACTATGTCCACGGTTACACCGAAGACGAGGCCACCCGCCTGGCGGATCAGGCCGGCACGCTCGCGGACCTGCTCCACCACGACACGCACTATCCGGCGGGCAGCCGGGTGCTGGAAGCGGGGTGCGGGGTGGGCGCGCAGACGCGAATTCTGGCGCGACGAAGTCCGGACGCGCGTTTCGTCAGCGTGGACGTGTCCGCGCAATCGCTGGCGCTGGCGGCTGCGGCGATCGCAAGCGAGCGTCTTGGCAACGTGGAATTCAAGCAGGCGGACCTCTATGCTCTGCCCTTTCCCGACGCCAGTTTCGATCACGTGTTCGTGTGCTTCGTACTGGAGCACCTGCGCCGGCCCGAGGAGGCCTTGCGCGCCCTCCTGCGCGTTCTGCGACCGGGCGGCTCGCTCACGGTCGTCGAGGGCGATCACGGCTCGGCGTTTTTTCACCCACACAGCCCGCACGCCACGCGCACCATCGAGTGCCTCAACCAAGCGCAGGCAGCCGCGGGCGGGGATTCGCTGATCGGACGCCGGCTGTATCCGCTGCTGCGGTCAGTTGGGCTGGACGACGTGCAGGTGTCGCCGCGCTTCGTGTACGCGGACGCTAGTCGCCCAGCTTGGGTAGATGGCTTCACCCGCAAGACCTTCATCGCCATGGTCGAGGGCGCGGCTGAGCCGGCCTTGCGCCTGGGCCTCATCGACAAGAGGTCCTGGGATGTGGGAATCGCGGATCTGAAGCGCACCGCCGAAAATGATGGCACCTTCTGCTACACCTTTTTCAAAGCCGTGGCATGTAAGCACTAACTGATAAGAGAGGAAATCCCCATGCCCACCGAACTCTCAGTCCGCGCGACCCAGGAAGAGGGCCTGCGCTTTTCCATGACCGCCCGCGAGCACACCGTCACCACAGACTATCCCTTGCAGCCGGGTGAATCGGGTGCGGGCATGCGGTCTCTCGAACTCCTGCTGGCCAGCCTGGCTAGCTGCGCCGGCGGATCGATGGTCGTGCTCCTGCGCAAGTTGAAGCAGCCCGCGCAAGGCGTGGACGTGAACGTGCGGGCCGTGCGACGCGATCAGCACCCGACGCTGCTGACTGAGATCGCGATGGAATTCGTGGTACGCGGTGCGGGGCTGGACCCGGATGCGGTGGCGCGGGCCCTCGCGCAATCCGAGGAACAGATCTGCCCGGTGTGGGCCATGTTGAAGGGCGGGACGCGGATCACGTCCAGCCTGCGCATTGTGGGTAACTGACGGGCCACCTCGGTTGTGGCGCCTACCGGGCGGGTCGACGGTCCACAAGCTCGATGCGGACCTTCACCGCTCCCATCCGCAGCATGTTCAGCTGGCGCGCAGCCGCCTCGGATAGGTCCAGTTGCCGCCCGTGCGTGCAACCACAGCGATCGTTCACCCGCACCTCCACCGATGGGCCGTCGGGCAGGCGGGTGACCCGCAGGATGGTTCCCATCGGCAGGGTCGCGTGCGACGCCGTAAACCGCTCGGGGTCATAGGGCTCGCCTGAAGCCGTCTTGCGACCGGCCAGAGCACGACTGTAGTAGCTGGCGCGAATCTCGACACTCTCCCCCGGCAAGAGCACCAAGTTGGCCGCCGGCCCCGCACAGGCGGCCACCAGCACCAAGGCCAGCAGGGCTGCGTGGTGCGGGAGTGGGAAGATGACAGGAACGCTGCGCATGTCTGATCGGCAGTTTGGCTCGCCTCTTCAGGATCGGCGAGGCGCCACTTCCGCGCCGGTGAGGAGAACGGATCGTGTGCCCACAGAAGCCCGAACAGTCCCTGTTCGACCCCGCCCCCCCAATGGTCGCGGGTCGAGCGGCCTCAGGGCCCGGCGTCCGCCGTTGCCTGAGGAATACACCAGCGTTCGCTCCGGTTGACTGCTCCGGAACAGGCGCCGGACGGTGTCCGCCCAGCGTGTTTCCAATAGGACGAGTCTCCGCAGTAGCTTGGGATATCGCTTTCCATTTCTGCGCCGACGAGCGCCAGGGATGTGGAGTCGTAGTAGCAGCTCAGCCCGCCGCCACAAGCGTAGTCGAGTACGATCAGATCGTTGCAGCGCGACGCTGCCACGTAGAGGCAGTAGCTTGGGCAAGCTGGGACGCTCTCAAGCCTGCCCTCGAACGTTGCCGGACACCCGGAGCCAACCTCGACCAAATCGCCTTCGCATGTCTTGGACCCCGCGCACGCCGACGCGCAAGCAAGCGCGAGACACAAGCCGAGCCAACGAAGCAATCGCATTTCCTTGGTCATGTTGGCTCGGCCAAGGCCATCCGTAAAGCGTGTAGGAACTTCAAGCGCGCCCTCCCGTCGCCGCGTCGCAGTTCAGGTTGCGCGACAACGCAACCTACGTCAACCAGCGCCCTAGCTGGCAGCGTCTGTCGAACGCCTTGCCTACGAGCGCTGCAACGGCTTTACGGCAGCGCATCGGTGTGCGGTGGGTCTCGTCGTCACGTTCCTGGTGCCGCGCGCCGGTCGGTACTGGTGCTAAGCTTGGGTCAGTGTCAGCCCCGGAGGAGAGCTCATGCGTCGTCTGCTCCTTGGATTTTCAGCCCTGATTGCTGCAGCCGCTTCCTGCTCAGGCGGCCCCAGCCTGGATGCGGCGCCAGTCCCCGCGACTTACCGGCAGGCCGGCTCGCCCTGCCCAACAGAGCGAGGTGCTGGCGTGTCGGACATCGGTACGTGTGCGCCCCCCATAGGTTGCGCAAAGGACGGAGACTGCACCGCGGGCACGAATGGTCGCTGCCTCTGGAGCCGAGGAGGATGCATGTACGCATGCACGTATGACGAATGCAGCAGCGATTCCGAGTGTCTTGGCAACGTGCCTTGCGTGTGCCGCTCGTCGACGAGCGATTCGACAGCGAACACGTGTGCGACAGAAAGCAACTGCCGGATCGACACAGACTGTGGTCCCGGCGGCTTTTGCTCACCCAGCCTGGTCGGGCGTTTCTGTATTTGTATGAATGATTGCGGCTATGGGTACTTCTGCCACACGCCCAGAGATACTTGTCTGGACGACAGCGATTGCACCAGCGGGACATGCAACTTCGACCTAGCCAGCGGAACATGGATGTGCACAGCCTGTACCGATGTGCCCTGAGTGTGCGTGACGAACCGAGGAACCGATCGATCCTTCGCCTGCCGAACTTTGTATTCGGCTGCAGCTTCCCGCTGCCCCGGGTTTTATGCAAGCAGCGTTCGGGGGCCTCGCCGGAGCAGCCGAGATCCATTGCGCCCTCGAAGGCACGGAGGATATCGTGAGGTTGCGCAGTTGGTGACGGCGGCTGCCAGCGCGACGGCCCAGTGTCCTCGGCCGCGAGGACATCTATGGCGACGCTGACTGAGCTGCCTTGGCCCTCGCGGCCAAGGTCACTCAGCCATCTCCCGCCTGTAGCGAAGCCAAATACTTCGGCACTTGTTTCTTCGGCTTGCGCATCAGCGTGCTCAGCACAGCGACGGGCGGTGCGGCCAGGCCGGTGTGTTCGGTGAAGCGCGCGTGCAGATTCTGCCAGATGGCGACTGTGTGGTTCACGTCGGCCAGCGAGCGGTGGAATTGCCGCGCGCTCGGCGGACGTACCTGCAAGGCGTCCACCAGGGTGTCGAGTCGATAGCTGGGCAGTCCAGGCGCCAGTCGACGCGCCAGTCGCATGGTGCACAGGAATTCGCTCTCGGGCTGAAGACCGGCGCGCGCTAACTCGGCCTGCAGGAAGGCGCGGTCGAACGAAGCGTTGTGCGCCACGATGGGCAGGCCGCGCACAAAGGTCCGCAGGCCCGGCATGACCTCTTCCGGCCGCGGCTGGCCGCGCAGCATCTCGTCGGTGATCCCGGTCAGCGCGGTGATGAAAGGCGGCAGGGCAAACCCCGGGTGCATGAGTCGACAGAAGGTCTCGACCGGCTGGTGATCGACGAGAAGCGTGGCGGCCACCTCGATGGTGCGATCGCGCGCCGGCATGAGGCCCGTGGTTTCGAAATCCAGTACCACCAACTCGCGCGTGGTGGGCTCGGTCATCCGGCGCCGACCTCGCGCAGACGCGTTTCTGATTCCAGGGATGCCATGGCCTGCACGCTACCGAGACCGGCGCGCGCTGTCCACAGCGCAGGCCGCCGCGAGAGCAATTTGCTCCGCGCTCGGACATTCCCGTAGTCTGTCCCGCAGGAACCATGGACTTCATTCGCGTGTCGCGTCCGGTGTCGCTGGCCCTGCTGGGCGGGCGGGGACACTATGAAGCCGTGGTGCAGGCGGTGATGAACGCCGAACGCAGCGTGTGGATCGCCACGGCAAACCTGAAAGAGCTGATGGTCGAAGATGCGCGGGCGCGGCCGGGACGGCGCCGCACCGCCCGCAAGGGCGAGTATCGCTCCGTGTTGCAGGTGTTCGACGAGCTGGTGGTCGCGGGCGTGGAGATTCGCATCCTGCACGCCTCGCCGCCGTCGCTGCCGTTTCGCCAGGAGTTGCGCCGCTGCGCCCACCTGAAAGCCGGCAATGGTCGGCGCGGTTCCTTCGAGTTGCGCCTGTGCCCGCGCGTGCACTGCAAGATCGTCGTTGTCGACGGCACCATAGTGTATCTGGGCAGCGCCAACTGGACCGGAGCCGGCCTGGGCGCCAAGGGCGAGGGACGCCGGAATTTCGAGTTGGGCTTGCTCAGCCGCGACGACCTGTTGCTGGACGAAGTACAGGCCTTCTTCGATGCTATCTGGCGCGGCCAGCCCTGCACCGACTGCAAGCGGCGCGACCTATGCCCGCAGCCGCTCGGTTGACGGTGCGCGAGCCCCTTTACCGGCCGATTATTGCTTCGCCGCAGTTGGTGAAAGCCAGTGTGGTCTGAATCTCGAAATTCGACTGGTTGGTGTGGCGTTCCGCGTGGAAGACCGCGAGGTCGTAGACGTTGCCCTTGGTCAGCCCGAGCGAATCGATGGCGACTGACTTGGTCTCCTGCGCGTGCCTCCCGCCCAGGTCAATGACCAACTGCTTGTTGATGAAGACCCACACGTCGTCATCTCCACTGAATGAGAAGTTCTCTCCCCCACTGTACTGGAAGGCGGTGTGAATCTCGGTGGTGAAAGAGAAGTTGTGGTTTTGGCCCTCGTTGCCAAAGCCTGCACCGTCGAGCGGAAAGAAAGAGGTGGGCTGGGTCGCTTGAAAAGAGGCTACCCCGCCGACGTTTTCGAGTTGCAACGCCAATATGTACGGCATATTGACTCCGGGAACACTGTTGTACCACTGGTTGAAGTTGTCCGGGCCTGTGGTGGACCCCGTCGGTTGCCGCAATGTCGCTGCATAAACTGGCTTGTTGTCTGCGCCCAGGGTGCTGGCCACGATCCCTGGCTCGTCTGCGGCCGGCGCCGTCTCAAAATCCGGGTGCCCGCCGGGTTGATTTCCCATCTTGAAATCGCGAACCACGCCGAGGAAAGCCACGCAGTTGCTGGCTGCAGTTCCATTGATGTCTCCGGTCGTGGGGTCGACCGTGGACGCTGTGATTTCCGGACCCAGCGCATAGCGACCAACAGCCACAGGTGTGTCGTTGGTGTAGCCCGTGGGAGGCCACTGGGCAGCCGCGTCCCCGCTCCCCGGGTTGGTCGAGGTACCCGGGCTGGTGGTGAGACCCAAGTCGGTGTGGGTCCCGTTGCTCCCACCGGAGCCGACCAGGCTGCTGCTGCCCGGGATCGGCACGGGGCCCCCGCATGCCACCAAGGCGACGATGGCCAGGAGGGCGGCCCCCCCAAGAGCCCCCATGGTTCGGCTGAGCATCTGGAACCTGGTCATATTGACCTCCTTGAAAACACGTATGGCGAATCGGAGCCCCGCCGATTCAGCCGCTCTAAAGACTGCTGCGAGGGCACGAAATCAACTGGCGCGATGACTATTCAAGTGTAGTTCATTCTGGAGGTGGTGGCCTTCAAAAAGAGCCCACCCATCCGCGAGGAAAGGCGTCCGTTCAAAATGGCGTGACGCGTATTGTGACACACATGGAATCCCGAGAAGGGGTTTGTTAGGTCGCGTTTTGTCTTATTGCGGTGTCTTCGACCAGTTCCAGCGAAACTGTCAAGCGGTCCGGGCAGGGCCTATGCTGCTTGAGTTGACTCTCTTTCTGCCAATGCGGCGCCCCTGCCGTCTGGACCTGCCTTGAGTTTCCGCCAAGGACAACCTCGCTTCTGGGTGGTCGTGTTGCCGTTCGCAGCCTGCTGCGTGCTAGCACTGTTGTGGCGGGCCATCTTCTTGGGCGAGACGTTCTTCGACATTGACCTGGCTTCTTATTATCGCCCCACCAGATCCCTGATCGTGCCGCTGGCCCGGGCCTCGGGCGGCCTTCCTTTGTGGAATCCTTTCTTCGCCTCGGGACAGCCATTCGCCGGCAATCCCGCTTACGAGGTATTCTACCCGCTCACCACGCTGTTCTTCTTGCTGCCGTTCGAGTGGGCGTTCCGGCTGCAGGTCATCGTACCCCTGCTGGTCGGGGCCGCGGGCATGTACTGGTTCTTGCGCACATTGCGCCGCAGCCGCCCGGCCTCGCTGCTGGGCTCGTTGTCGTGGAGTTGCGGCGGCTACCTTCTCTCGACCACCTGCGAGCTGGCCTTCCTGCACGCGGCCTCGGTCATTCCCCTGGCCCTGGGCTTCGCGGTGCGCCTGGCGCGGAAACCTGGAAGCACGAATGTGGTTGGACTGGCTCTGATCGTCGGGACGCAATGCCTGACCGGCGAGCCCTCCACGCTGCTGATGATGCCGCTGCTGGTCTTTGCCGCCATGCTGGCTGAGCGCAGGCGCGTCGCTGGCCGCGCCCTTCCGTCGCTGGCAGCCAGCCTGCTGCTCGGCCTCGCGCTCGGGGCGGTGACCTTGATCCCTGGCTTGCACCACACGGGCAAGACGGTTCGCGCTTTGGGCCTGCCTGAAGCCATGGCCGACGTTTGGTCCATGCCGGCGTGGCGGGCCTTCGAGCTGTTCACTCCCTATCCGCTCGGCCACGTGGTTCCCGGCCAGCCCGGGCTGTTCTGGGGCGGCTTCTTGTACAGTCCGCGCGTGCTTCCCTTTTACCACTCGCTCTATCCGGGCCTGGTAATCACGCTGTTGGCGATCTTCGCGCTGGTGGCGCGCGAGCGCTTCTTGTGGCCGTGGCTCGCGCTCGCGCTGCTCGGCTTCGTGGCGGCCCTGGGCCACAACTTTCCCGTCTGGCACCTGGTGCGCAGACTGCCTCTTGTCGCGCAGATTCGTTTTCCCGAGAAGTTCTCACTGCTGTTTTGCTTTTCCCTGGTCACGCTGGCAGCGTATGGATTCGATTACGCGGTGTTGGGCCCGGCACGCGCGCGCCTGTGGATGAAACGCGCGCTGCTGAAATTCGTTGCCCTGGGTCTGCTCGCGGCCTGTGCCGTGTGGCTTGCGCGCAAACACTTGCCCGCCCATTTTCCCGAGGGGCAGACCCTGCGCGATTGTTTGCGCGTGTCGCTGGTGGCGCTGGCTTCGCTGTTGCCGCTGTGGTTGGCGCGACGCCTGGGACGCGTGCGGCGCGCGCTTGCCACATGCGCGGTGCTGGCGGCCGACTTGATCGCCGTGGGCCGTGGCCTGGTGCCCACCACAACTGTGGCATCTGTGACAGCGCCGCCGTCTTTCCTAATGCCGCTGGTCCAGCGCAAGCAGGACGACGTCATCTTCCACATGGCGGCGTGGGCTCCTGCCTTGGATGTCTCGCTCGGACTCGCCCGGCCTCCCATCCCGGTCGAGTGGGGGCTGGCCATGAGCTACGAGCGGGACTTCGATCTCACTCAACTGCGCTGGACCACAGAAGCGACGGCCGCGTTCTGGCGGGCGCTCGAAGCCGACCCCCGCCTGGCCGCGCCTGTACTGGCTCGGCGCGGAGTCACGGCCGTGGTCCAGTTCCGCCCGGGAGCCTCCGCCCAAGAAGCGAACATCAGATCGCCCTCCGGCGCGTACACGCTCGATGCGACGGCGACGCACGATCCTCGGCCTTTTGCCTTTCCGGTGCATCGCACGCGCGTGGTCGACGGAGCAGACGGCTGGCTGCAGGCGGTGCGTGAGCTGGGTTCCGAAATCCCGGATGTGGCCCTGGTCGCTGGCGGCCAGTCGCTGGCCTTGCCCGCCCAGCCGTCGCCGGCTCGCGTGCGCGTGGTCGGGCGCACGCCCATACAATTCGCCCTCGAGGTCGAGGCTGCGGGGCCGGAGGCTTCTTTCATCGCCGTGAACCAGACCTGGGATCCCGGCTGGCGTGCTCGCGTGGACGGAATCTTGGCGCCGGTCGTGCGCACCGACCTCTCGCTGTCTGGCGTGCTGGTGCCCGCAGGACAGCATCGCGTGGAATTCGAATACTTCGACGATGCGCTGGCTGCGGGGCTGGCGGTGTCAGTCGTCGCGGCGGTGGCTTGCCTGGCGATGGTGCTGCTGGCTCGGCGGCGCCGCCGCGGGCCGGCGCGACTATCACCTGTAGAGCGAGTAGATTCATCCTTGCTGTGATCCTCGCGAATGCCCGCGTCAGCCCTCTCGCTTGCGCCACCCTCTGCCTTGCGCTCACCCTGGCTTGCACGCACAAGTCCATTCTGCCGCCGCTGTTCGATCGTCCCGCGCGCAAGCTCGATCCTCCGCGCCCCGAGCTGATGCCCGGCGTGCTGGCTCCGCGTTTCTTGCCCGCGGCGCAGAACGCGTCGGTGCGCCAGCAAGCGATTGAGAGCATCGGCACCTATGAATGGCAAGACTGGACCACGCCCGGCTCGCCGCTGGTCAACACCAATGGGCACTATTGGTCGCGCTTGGCCGACTTGGCCTGGAATCGCGACATCGAGATCCACCTCGACAACGTGCCGGTTGATCTCGATCAAGACGGAACCATCGACACCCATGTCACGCGCCACATCTCGCTCAAGGGCGGAATCTTCGCCAACCCCGAGGTGTTCGGCCTGGCCGCTGACCCGGACCAGCCGGCCGGCGCGCGCGGCTACACGTCGACCAGCACGGGCTTCTCTGGCCTGCGCGATGCACTCGATCCGGAAACCGGCAAGCCCACCGGCGACATCGGCATGACCTGCTGGCTGTGCCACAGTGGCCGCAATCCGGTTGACGGCAAAACCATCCTGGGCTTGCCCAGCGCGCGGCTCGACTACGGCCTGTTGCTGGCCACGTCTTCGTTTCTCGATCCCAAACACATCATCGATCTCGACAAGGACGGCCAGCCCGACAGCGAGGACGAGATCCGGCGACGCACCCGCTTGCCCGATTCGCTGGCGCTCGATCTCAACCACGACGGCCGCGTGACGGTTTCCGAGTATCGCAAAGCCCTCAAGCTGCCCGACGCGCAGCAAACTTTGGCCACACTGCTCTTGGCTGGACCAGGCCGCGCTGATTTGACCAACGAATTCGGCCTGGACATGACTGTGCCGGGTTTGCACTCGCGCCGCTACAGTGACGCCGGCACCATGCGCACTGGCGCTGAGGGCGTTTTCAATCCCAAGAGCATTCCCACGGCCCTGGGCGTGCGTTCACTTTCAGTCATCAATTGGGCTTCAACCTATCCGACTCGTGCGCCTGACTTGTTGGGCCGCTACGTCGCACGAACCGAGATGAGCCGCAGCCAGGCCATAGCCGAGCTGGGCATCGATGTGCCCGCCGGTTTCGAGGGCGACTTCGACCTCATCAACCGCGCCATGGTGCTCGATATCCGCTCGATGGGCGCCATTGGGCTGCAGGCCGATTCCTTTGTGGGCATCATGCTGGTGCGGGTTCTGCGCCACGATTCGCCGGCGCCACCTGATCTGGTGCGCAGTCTGCGCCTGGCCTACGAGGCCACGGCCATCCGCAAGCTGCTCTACGACACGCCCTTGGCCAGTGTGACAAAGCCGGTGCTGGATGCGGCCGCAGTGGAACGAGGCCGCCGCTTGTTCTTCGACGCCAACGCGGGAAGCATCATCAACCAGCAGATCCTCGTCGACGTACCGCGCGCCTACCGGGACAGCGGGGTTGAGGCGCCCTTGTTCGCGCCCATCGACGAGATGCAGCCGCTCACCACGCGCATCCCGGTTCGCTGCGTGACCTGCCACTCGGCGACCACAGTGAGCAGCATGAAGCCCATTCCCGTCGAGGGCCTCGCCATCCCGCGCTGCGCGGATTGTCACTTCTCGCACCGGCCCAAGGGCTTCTGGGCCAGGCTGGGTCTGCGCAAGGGCGAGGGGCCTGGTGGCTTCACGTCGATCTTCGAGGAGTTCGGCATCTCGCGCACCGCTGGCTCGGCCAAAGACGAGCCCTGCCGTCGCTGCCACGACCAGCACCCGGCCCTGGCTGAACCCGTGACCTACACCAGTTGCCTGATCTTGCCCTTTGATGCCGACGGAGACGGCCGCGCCCAGGACGACGAACGCGACGATCTGGCGGCGGGCGGAATTGGCACTGACAGCCTGTTCGGTTTCGAGGTCGACCGGCGCAAGCTGGCTGACAAGAACGTGCGCATGCCCATCACGCGCATCACGGCGCTGAGCAGCCGCGGGCCGCTGCAGGCTGTACAGATCGCCGGCCCCTGGGTGCGCACGCCGCCCCTGATTACCCTGCTGGCCTCGGCGCCCTACCTGCACAATGGCTCGGTGCCGACCCTGGAGGCGCTGCTGCAGCCGTCTGACGAACGACCCACGAGTTTCGTGCTCGGCCAGGGCCAGGGAGCCTTCACCTTTGATACCCGCCTGCCTGGCAACCGCAACCTGGGCCACGAATTCGGCACGCACTGGACTGCGCAGGAAAAGCACGACCTTCTGCAATTCCTCAAGAGCTTGTAGGAATCGTCGTCGATCCTCGCTCAGGCTCGTGACATAGTCTGGCCCGTTCGAGGGTTTACAGAGGCACCACCATGACACCAGTGAGCCTGAAGGACCTGTCCCTGTCGGATCAGAAACGCAGCCCGCGGGTCGAGGAACTGCGGCAGGCATACTTTCTTGCCGTGCCCGAAATGTGCTGCGAACGACCGCTGCTGGTCACGCGCTACGACCGCAAGCACGGGCTGTTTGGCCAGCCCACCATCAGCGCTCTGGACAAGGCCCGGCAATACCGTTACGTGCTGGAGCATCGGAAAGTGGTGGTCGCGCACGACCACGGCGTGGACCGGGACATGAAACGCTTCCCCATCAAGGCGCGATCGCTGTTCGCCGGTTCGACCACCAGTCACTTCAAGGGCGTGCCGATCTTTCCCGAGCTCGTCGGTCTGGCTCTGTGGCCCGAGCTGCTCAACATCAAGAATCGCGCGAGCAACCCCTACTTCCTCGCTGACAAGGATGTGCAGGTCCTCAACAAGAAGGTGTTTCCCTACTGGCTGAAACACTCCGTCCTCGAGCGCTGCCGCGCCCGCATGGACCAAGATCGCGTCGGCCAGCCGGTCGGGCATCGCGACGTGCTTGAGATGGCCTTGCTGGAGGATCTGGTTTTCTTCATAACCAGCAAGGCCGACTGTATCTCGCACACCATCCCGGATTTTTCCCAGGTCCTTGGACGCGGGTTGCGTGAGATCATCAAAGACGCGCAGCAACGGGGAGGTCGTGCGCAAAAGCCCGAGCAACGCGAGTTCTACGCGGCGGTGGTGGAAGCCATGGAGGGCATCGTTGCGTTTTCCCGCAACCTGGCGCGCGAGGCGCGCCGATTGGCCCAACAGACCCGTGATGGGGCTGAAAAGGCCGAGTTGCTGGACATGGCCGCAGCGAACGAGCATGTGCCCGAATTCCCCGCGCGCACCTTCCGAGAGGGCCTGACCACCATCTGGATCTGCTGGACCGCCATCCACTTGGAAAACCCCGACGTGGGCCTCAGCCTGGGCCGGCTCGACCAGTTGCTGTACAAACTTTATCGCGACGACATCGACGCCGGGACGCTCACGGTCGACAAGGCCATCGAACTTCTCTGCTGCCTGTGGCTGAAGATCGGCGACCATGTGGCCGCGATTCCCGCCGCTGGCGAGCAGCTTTTCGGCGGAACCGGCTCCAACCAGGCCATCACGGTGGGCGGGGTTCATCCCGACGGTTCGGACGCAGTCAACGATCTGACCTATCTGATGATCCGCGCCACCGAACTGATGATGTTGCGCGACCCCAACCTCAACGCCCGCTATCATCCCGAGGTCAATTCGCAGGCCTACCTGCGCCGCTTGTGCGAGGTGAATCTGAACACCGGCGCCACGCCCGCCCTGCACAACGATCGCGCGGTCATCGCGGCTCTGAGAGCGAGGGGCGACACCCTGGAGCAGGCGCGCGACTACGGCATCATCGGCTGTGTCGAGCCAGGCAGCAACGGCCGTTTCTACGGCGCCTGCGCGTCCATCTTGCTCAATCTCACCTCGATACTGGAGCTGACCCTGTACAACGGCGAGCACCGTCACACGGGACGTGGGGTGCTCATCAGCGAGCGCACCGGCGATGCGGCGTCGTTTACGAAGTTCGAGGACTTCCAGGCGGCCTTTGTCCGTCAGGCGTCGTGGATGGTCGACCGGGCCACGACGCTGAACGAGGCCCTGGGTCTGACCCACCAGGAGATCTACCCCACCCCGATCCTCTCCAGCCTCTTCGAAGGCCCCATGGACAAAGGCAAGGACCTCATCTTCGGCGGGGCGACCATCAACTCTTCCGGCGCTACCATCATCGGGTTCGCCGACGTGGTGGACTCGCTGGCGGCGATCGAGCAGGTGGTGTTCAAGGAGAACGCGATTTCTCTACCGGATCTGCTGCAGGCTCTCGACGCCAACTTCCTCGGCCACGAAGTCCTGCTCGCGCGCCTGCGCAACCCGGACAAGACCCACAAGTACGGCAACGAGCAGCGGGACGCTGACGGCATCGCACGCTGGGTGGCCACAGTCTTGGACAAGCTTTTCTTCGACAAGGTGAACTACCGGGGCGGCCGCTACCGCGTCGGGTACTGGACCATGACCAACCACGCGGGCTTTGGCCGCCTGTCGCGTGCCACGCCCAACGGGCGGTGCGACGGCGAGAACTTTACCAGCGGGATGACCCCGGTTTCCGGCATGACACCCCGGCTGACCCCAGCCTTGAACTCGGTCGCCAGCGTGCCGCCCGCCCTGCTCGCCAACGGCCTGGCGGTCAACCTCAAGTACACCCCTGACCAGGACCATCGGGAACAGATGCTCGACAGATTTGTGGCCTCGGCGAAAGGTTACTTCGACGCGGCCAAGAACGGAACCGGCGGTATGGAGATCCAGTTCAACGTGACCACCCACAAGACTTTTGAGGATGCCGTGAAAGACCCACAAGCTCACAAAGAGTTGCTGGTGCGGGTGTCGGGCTACACGGCCTATTTCAAGGATCTCAATCCGCAGATGCAACAGGAGATCATCGATCGCACGGAATACGACCTCGCCACTGGCCATGCGGTGCACTTCGCACGCACGGCCGCACCGACCAACCTTGCCAAGAGGTCACAATGACCCGCATCAAGCACTTCTTTTTCAAACTGCTCTCATGGGTTCTGCCCGATCGTCTTTGCGTGCCCCTGATGCGCAAGCAGATCGAGAAGCTGAAAGGCGCTCTCGAAGACGTGCTGACTACCGCATTGCTGGAAATCCTATTGGATGGCATGTCCCTCGCCTTTGTGTTGCTGCGGGGCTTTCGCCGCAACCTCGCCGGCTTTTCGGGAAAGTACCTATTCCGCACGGCCAACGACGGCGTCGCGCGCGGTGCCCTCTTCGCCAGCCGTCGCATGCAAGTCCTGCGGGGGGAGTTCACGGACTACGACGTGGCTGTCACGTTCAAGGACTCCGCGGCGTTGCTCCGCTTCCTGTTTTCGCGCGATCAGGACATCCTGGATTCACTCTTGGCCAACGATGTCGCCGTCGACGGCAATGTGAACTTCATCTACAAGTTTGCCTTCATGGCACGCGACCTGATCGGTCGACTGAAGCTGGCCGATCTGATCGATCGCGTGCTGGCTCGATTGCGCGTGGCCTGAACGCACAGGGAGACGATTCGGTGGCTCATCCTCTCATCGTGGACATCAAGCGCCACAGCCTGGAGGACGGCCCCGGCATTCGCAGCGTCGTGTTCTTCAAGGGCTGCCCGCTGCGCTGTGTGTTCTGCCAGAACCCCGAGACTCAGGAATTTGGGCCCGAGATCGTGTTTCGCCCCCGGAGCTGCATCGACTGCAAGAGCTGCGTGGCCGCGTGTCCGCGAGGTGCGCCGCTGGCACCCTCGGTTCGGGCTGCTGACTGTGACGCCTGCGCTGCCTGCACCTGCGCCTGTCCCTCAGGCGCCCTGGTCCTCATCGGACAGCGTCTCTCCGTCGACGAAATCCTGGATATCGTCTTGCGCGACGAGCCCTATTATCGCCACTCGGGTGGGGGCGTGACCCTGTCAGGCGGCGAGTGCACCGCCTTCCCGGAGTTCGCGGGCGAGTTGCTGGCGCGGCTGCGCGGTCACGGCATCTCGGCCGCCATTGAAACCTGCGGCGAGTTCTCCTATGCGCAATTTGCCCAATGGATTCTGCCGCACGTGAATCCGATTCTGTTCGACGTAAAACTGGCCAATGATGAGGACCATATGCGGTTCACTGGCCGAGGCAACCAGCGTATTTGGGCCAACCTGGCTCAACTGCTCGCCTCTTCACCTGATCGCGTGCAGCCGCGCATCCCCTTGATCCCAGGCATCACGGCCACCCGCGAGAATCTTGCGGCCCTGGCTGCTCGCCTGGCGCAATTGGGCGCGCGCAGTTTGACCCTGCTTCCCTACAATCCCCTGGGCCTCGCCATGGCCGAAAGCCTCGGTCGCCCTGCTCCCACTTGGCGCCCCGAAGCATCGGCGTGGGCAGAACAATGTGGGGAAACCATTTCCTGGTTCAAGACCGAGGCGGCCCGGCATGGCTTTGAAGTCTTGTCGGCGTGAAGCCACTGGCCTCAGCTCGCCAGCACGGCCACGCCACTTACCGCCAGCACCGCGCCGACGATTTCCAGCCATGATGTTCGCTCGCGAAAGGCCAAGGCCGAGACAGGAATGAGCAACACGGGAACAATGGACATCAAGGTGGCGGCCACGCCCGCGGGTAGAAGCTGGGTTGAAAGCAGGCCGAGAGAAACGCCGAGAAACGGCCCGAGCAGGGCGCCCACGCACAGAACAATCAGAGCCCGCCGCAAGGAACGCCGTTGCGCGAGAGCCCCAGCCGTGCCAGGCAGCGCGACTGCACCGCGAAGCTGATCGCGCAAGGCGCGCACTCGCCTGGCGGCCAGCAACACCACAAGAAAGCCCACCAGGCCGGCCAGCACGCGGATCTGAGTCGCCGCAAAACTGTCCAGTCCCCTGGCTCCGCGCTTGCCGAGCAGCAAGCCCGCGGCCTGTCCCGCGGCTCCGGCAAAGGCCATCAGGATTCCCGTTGTGCGGCGAGAACGGGCCTCGGTGCCTGTCCCGTCTGTTCCTGGTTTGGCGCCGACAGCAATAGCGATTCCAGCCACAGTGATGGCCATGCCAACCAAAGCGCGGCCGCTCATACTCTCGCCAAGAAACAGGAACCCACACAGTGCCGTCATGAGTGGCACTGAGGCGTAGATCAGCATCGACAAACGTGCGCCAATCAGCGCGAAGGCTTGGAAGAGGGGCATGTCGCCCACCACGAACCCGACTAGTCCGGAAAGGCCGAGGTAGAACCACGCCTCCTGCGACAGGGCCGCGGGCAGAGGATAACGCGTGCGCAGCAGCGAAAGCGCCGTGAACAGGATGGCTGCCACTATCAGGCGCAGCACATTGACCGATAGGCTGCCCAGGCGTCGAGCCGACGCCTCGAAACACACGGCTGTGGCTGTCCACAGCACAGCCGTGGCCAGTCCGGCCATTACGCCCAAGCCGCTGGTGGAAAGGCCTGCGAAGTTCATGACAGGTCTGTCAGCGACATGGAACGGCTTCCAACGAAACGACGTATTCGGCCGGCCCGGGCAAGCTCGGGTCATCGAATGCGCAGCGAATCGCATCGGAGATCTGCATCCCGGTGGCCTTGTGGGCCTGCATGTCCGACGCTGCCCAGGCCAGGCAAGCCAGCGCTTTCTCACCCTCGGGTGTGGCGGCCACGCGCTTGAGGAAGTTCGTGTAGGCGTCGTCGTTGAGGGATGCAAGATCCTCGGCGACCCCGCAGTCTGGCTGGGACGCCAGGCAGGCGAACAGGGAGCGCGCCCGCTGCTTCTGCTCAGTCAGAATCTCGTTTTCATCAGGCGCGGTCGTCGTCTCGACAGTCAGCTTGAGCCGATCCATGGTCGACACGGCCTTGTCGAACGCCTGGCAATCCGGACCGTTGGACCCGTCGCTGCGGCGGAACAGATCGGCACAGCAGGGCCGGTCGCGTTTCCACGCGGCCAGCAGCGTGGTGCATTCGCTGGCCGCAATCGTGGGTTCCCGGCCGCACGAACGCGACTGTACGTCCACCAAGCCCAACGCCCGCACGCGCACAGTGAGGGCGCCGCTGGCATCAGGGCCCACGCGCACAATCGCCGCTTCTTCCGGGGGATCCAGGGTCGATCCGATGATCACCTCGGGTAGCCTCCGCCCCGCCAGACATTCCGCAGCTGCGGACTTCCTGTGCGTGTGCCCGGCCAGATAGGCCACCACCCTGGGGCCCTTGCCGTCGTCCAGCCTGCCCACCAGGCGGCCGAGTTGCTGTTTCGCCTTGCGGGTCAGGGTGCGAATGGGACTGTGGCCGAAAATCAAGTAGAGGGGCCTTTCGGCAAACAAGCCGCCCTTGTGCTGCGCGACCGTCTTGCTGAGATCGAGCAGCTTGTCTACCTGGGCCTCGGACAAGGTGCCAAAATCGCCTGCAATGCCGTAGTCCCGTTCGCGTTCGTCAGCCGTGTCGATGAAAATCGCCAGCAAGCCGTGCGGCTGGCCATTGTGGTGCACGATGCCCAGGGGGCTCACTGTGGCCAGAGCACTGCCTCGGTCAGTCAGCCACGAATACAATCTACCCCCAGGAACCGGCTGCATGGAGCCACCATTTGCTTCCACGGCCCCGCGCCAATAGTTCATGAGCCCGCGGTCCGACGGGGCCTTTTCCAGCCGTCCCGAACAAGTGCGGGCCGCGGTGGGCTTTCCCGCACTTCGCAAGAGACAAGCCTGGTCCCAGAATGGGCTCCAGAAGAAATTCCCGGTGAATGCCTTGTCGTGGTTGCCGGGGGCCACGCCAATGAATCCTTCCATTGAGAAATGCTCGGCCAGCGTCTCATTGGCTCGGTCGAATTCATTGCAACAACCCAGATCGGCAAAATCGCCCAGGTGCGCCCAGTGCGGAGTGCGGCCCGCATCTTGTTCCTGTTTGGCGAGCGAGTGCCACACGCTGGAGAAGCGCAAGAGCGAGCCCACTGACAGAATGTCTAGCTCGACCGGCCGCCGCGCCACCGGCACCAAGGCGTCGGCAAAGTTGCGCTGGCCGGGAAAGCGCTCGCCGCCCAGTTGGTGCCAGTGGCTGTCAGAAACCAGGAAGACCGATAGCTCGGCCGGCGGCTCAGCGGCCGAGGGATCGCAGATCTCGCGCGGCACGCCCGCGCCGCTTGGAACCTGCGCGGCGGACTTGGCCCACACCCGGCGCGCTTGCCAGGACAGCAGCACCACCGCGAGCATCCCCACGGCGACCAGGCCTGGCCCCAGCCAGAAATCGGCGCGTCGACCGACACGGCGCTGGATGGTGCGAATGTCGACGCGACGTTGCTTGTCCACCTCGTCATCTCGCACAGTGACTCGCATGCGCCAGCGATGCATCAGATAGCGGATGGTATCGGGCAGAGCCACGGCCAGCATCACGGGAACCAGCTTGTGCACCTGCCGGGGCGCTGACAGCGCAATCACGATCTGGCCCAGCAGAGTGACGGCGTAGATGACAGGGCGGCGCGCCCAATACAGCGACCCATCGGACTTGTGCGGCCGTTCGTTCTTGTGCCCGGGATCGCGAAACGGCCGCAGCGAGCCGATGGCATTGACCAAGGGTTCCCACAGCAACAGAACCACTGCCAGCAGGGGCAGTTGCCAACGCAGGTCCTGCGTGAGCGCCAGAGCCACGGTCCACCACACAGCCTGCAACTCGATGTGGCCCACTTGGCGGTTGAGAAAGACAATGGGGTGCACGATTCTTCCCCAGAACGAGGCCGGGGCGTGCGGCGTGCCGCCGAGCAACAGCCAGAGCAGAGCCAAAACACTGTTGACTGCCAACAGGATCCGCCAGTTGGACGCAACCACCGACACCGAGACCAGCCCCCCGTACTGCAGGGCCGCCGCCAGTTCGTCCGCCAGGTCGGTGGTGGACCCCCAAGCCGCCACGAGCGCCGCGGTCGCCACCAGCAGGAGTCGCACGGGCCAAGGAAAGATCTTGCCCCAAAAACTGGCCGATTCCTTCGGATCGACTGGGTCAGGCCCGATCAGAAACAGACGTCTGATCGATTCAACTGTGTGGTTCATGCGGTTCGGCATGATACGCTACACAGTCACAGTCAGCCATGCCAGCAAGGGCAAAGCGGTGGCGACCTTTGACAAGGGAATGGCTTCAGTCGGCGGCAGCTTCGGATATGTCTCCGATCCTGCCGCCACGCCGTCGTTGGCAGCCTTGATTACCAGGGTGCAGGGGATTCACGGCAGCAGCGACGGCCCGGCGTGGGATCCGTGATTCTGCGTGAGCCCCAGGCTCCCGCGCCCGACCCGAGCCAATGTGACGTTGAACAGGTGGTCGAGCGCGCTCGATTTCTAGTGCGTCGCTGAATTGACCGGTGCCGCTGCCGGCGGGGGACCTGCCAGCGGGACGCGCTTGACGATGTCGCCCCAAACCGCCACCGGCACACAGCCAGGCCAAATTGGCAAGATGTTGAGCACCGGAAAGAAGTTCAGAACGTCACACCCATCAGTGGTCTCGACGGTGAAGTTCACCACGGCCTCGCCACCAACAGCCGCCACCTGACGGTTGACCTCCTCCGAAACGTCGAAGGTTCGAGGCGGCAGGAGCGTGTAGAAGATGGCGATCTTGGCGCTGGATATGCTGAGTTGTCCCACGTGGACCAGATGGCCACGCTCAAGCAACATTCCGTTCTGATCGCGCACCACGGGTGACATCGAAATCGGGTACCTTGAAGTATCTGCGCGCACATGCGCGCTCGCTCCTGCACAGGACGAGGCCACTGCCACGATCAAGCCCAGGCTAAGCAGAAATTCCACACGGATGCGTTTGCTGGTCATGGCTGCCCTCCATTCCCTGGAACTGCTGGTGCTGGCGGAGCGGGTGGTGCCGCGGCTGGCTGCTGCCAAGCTGGTGGCGGGGGTGGGGGTGGCAGAGGCCAGTGAATGCCCAGCGGGCCCACGAGTGGCCAACGCTCAAGGTACGGGTCACATGATCCCGTGGGCACGCGAACCTGGTCGCCGGTGACTTCCACAGAAGATTTCGCGAAGTAGCCAAATAATACGAAATTCATTGCCCATGATGACGCTTCCACGTCCCGCAGTACAACCTCCTGATGGCAGGGATCCCTGGCCTCATACAGTTTGAGGTCGAGCCTTGAGGGAATGCTGCCCCAACCGGTGGTCGTGGTGTAGAGCGTCTCGATCAAATATGACCAGACGGACGTGGCGTCTTGCACCGTCGGAGCCCCTACAGCAGCAGGTGGAGCTGGGCGTGGAGAACACCCCACGCAGGTCACCGGGCCAAGCACAACAGGCACTCGCGCGTTATGCGCGGTCTGCGTAACCGAAAAGCACCCCGATCCTAGAACCGCAACGACAGTTACAACAATGGGTTTTGTCATTGAACGGGCCCTTTCGGCGTCAGTCTCGTATTCGCTTCAAGGTCGATCTGCGGCTTTGGCCGCGCAATTCCCGTTCGGTCTTTCTCTAGCTTGTAGAGGGATCGTGGAATGATCCACCGGTAGGCAGGAGCGCGATGGTCCAAGGGCACGACGATGTACTCAGCAAACCCCACGTCCGTCCAGGCCATGAAGTGATCCCCGTTTCCATCTCTCCACCCCGCTTCTATGAGAAGCCCTTCCTGTCCCGGGGGGGCCTCGTAGATAGCCGGCCCGTGACTATCTTGCACCAAGAAGAACTTGGTACCTCCCGCCGTATCGCCATCCGCCACGTAGGTCACTAGGGTTTTCGGCACGTAGCCAGCTTCCACCGTCCTTCCGCCATGCATGCTGGGCGAGCATCCACTCGCCACGCCCAAAGTGATCAGCGCGAGCGTTGAAAAAAGCGCCGCTCTCTTCATGTTCACCCTCATCTTCTTGTCCTCCTTCGCGCGGGCGCTCCCTGTCTGCAAACATCGACAATGGGCAAGAGCAGCCAGCATGGACACGTATCTCCCTCTAGAGTTGGGCGGACTTATTGCACACTTGTCACATTCGAGTCATCAAGAAAATGCACGGGGGAAGCTCAGACCCAGACCCGACCCCAGCCAATGGCACTGTCCGAAAGACGTCGGGCTGTAAGGAACCACGGGCCTCACGACACTAAACAAGTCGTGTCCAATTCTTTGACCTGCGCCGCGCGCTGGCCGACTCTAAGTCCTCAGAGGTTTCCATGAAACGCGTGTCCGAGCGCCCTGTCCCCCCTCAGAACGCACAGCCGCCCCAAGAACCGAAGTACCAAGTCCTGGTTTTGCCCCTAGAACAACATCCTCACTTCGACACCGTCGAGACCAGTTTTTTCCAGGCAGGGGAGGATCTGGCGGCTGGGCCAGTCGCCGCTGACAGCTTTGAGGAGCCGTCTGCAGCCGGGAAAACCCGCCCCTGGCTGCGCAGACGCGCATCCTGGGCGCTGCTCGGCACTTCTGCCGTCGTCGCCGCGTGTGCCACGTTGGCTGTTTCACGCGCGGACCACGCGTCACGATCACTGCCCCAGTCGACCGCGTCCCAGCAAGAACCGACGCCGACGCCCGCACCGTTTCCCGCACCAGCCCCGGCCGCGGAACCCGCCGTACCTCCTCCCTCCCCCGCCGCGACCGGGGTGGTTGCGGCCCTCGCCGACGTCCCTGCTCACTTGCCAGCCACGGCCAGGGCTGCTGCGGCCCCGACTGACGACGCTCCTGCTGGTTCACCAGCCACGGCCGAGGCTGCGGTGGCCCCGGCTGACGACGCCGCGCTCGACGCGTGCAAGAACGCCTACCACCAACATCGCGCAGCCGAAGTGGCATCCACGTGTGGGCAGGCGTTCGCCAGTGGCCTGCCCTCCGCGGATGTCGCCATCATGCTCGCCAAGACTGAATTCGAGCGCGGACGCCCCCGCCCCGCCTTCGATTGGGCGACCAAGGCCATCGCACTCGACGCCAACCGAGCCGATGCCTACGTCTTTCTCGGTAGCGCCGAACAAGCCTTCGGCCACAGGGCAGCCGCCAAAGCCGCCTACAAACGCTACCTACAACTTTCGCCCCACGGCCGATACGCCGCCGACCTGCGCGCCGTTCTCGGGTCGCTGTAGTGGCTACGTCGTCGACGCCGCCAGGTCAGTGGACACAAGCGGCTTGCAGCGCTACCCAGTCCGGGTTCGCGCTCAATTGGCCCGAACCCAAGGGACGCAGTTCCTCGTACTCCTTGCAGGCGCGCTCTCGCCAGCCGATAGCACGATGGAGTTCGGCCAGGGACAGCCGCTGGCTGGCGTCATGGGGCATGGTCCAGCGGTCAATTTGTCCGGCCAGGTCGCGCGCCTCGGCCGTGCGGCCAAGCTCGGCGTAGCTTCGTGCGAGATAGATGGCAATTTCCAGGTTCAGGGGCAGCCGCTGCAAAGCGCGTTGGTAGTGGGTGATGGCTTCCGCAGGTCGCCCCTTGGCCCAAGCCAGGTGGCCAGCGAGGCGTTCGAACTGCGGCGACACTTCGTCAGTCTTCAGCGCCGAAGCGAGAAGGGCGTCGGCTTTGTCGAGTGCCCCGACGGCGGCGTAGATGGTGACCAGATTCATCTTGACCGATTGGTTTCCGGGGAAACGCCGGTTCGCGGTTTCGCATTCCGCGATCGCCAACCGTAGCCTGTCGGGTTTTTCCACAAGAGCCGCGCAGTAGTTCACCGCCGCGGTCGCGGAGCCCGGCGCTCTCTTGCACGCCTCGAACCACAACAACTCGGGTTCCGACCACAGCGTCCCTCGAGCCAGGGTGAACCCGCCTGCCAGCAGAACGGCCAGCGCGATGCCGGATGCGACCACCCGTCGCAGCACAACGGACCGTCGGTCCGCCAAGCGGACAGCAGCGGCTGCGAGAATGCCCCACAGGGGCAAGAACGCCAGGTAGACACGATCCTCATCCACAAGCAGAGGAATCGGGATCAGGCTGCTGGTGGGGGCGAGCGCGATGGCACACCAGATCACCGCAAGGGCAGGAAAGGGAAAACGACGCGCTAGCCAGACCGCGCCCACCAGCAAAGCAAGGATCCCGGCAGCACCCAGCCAGGCCAGGGCGTCGTCTTTGCCCGCCGGCTGGATCTGATACACCGTCGAAAGTAGGGAGGGCGCCAGCACCATCGCCGGGTATCTCCAAACCGCCTTCGCCTGCGTGCCCAAGTAGACCAGCGGAGACATGGCGGACAGGGAGCCAATTCTGACAACGAAGAAGACCGCCGTCGCTGCACCGATCGACCACAGGGGCAGATGGACGCGTACAATCTCTCGCCAGGATCTCCGGGATCCGGGCCAAACGTCGAGGAGCAGGAGCGTGGCCGGCAGCACGATCGCCGTCTCCTTGGACGCCACCGCGAACACCTGCGAAATCCAGATTCCCAGGCACAGGAGCCATGGGTGGCGAGCAGGGCGGCCGTCTTCACCCAGCCCGCGCAGCCGCAGCAGACAGATCGCAGCCGTCAGCGAGAAGAAGGTGGCGAGGAGTGTGGCTCGTTTCCAGATGAGGAGAACGGCCAGGGAGTTGATGGGGTGAACCCCGAATAGGCAGCCAGCCAGGATGGCCGCTGCCCCTGTCGTCGCCTTGGTTGTCACCGAAGGGCGATTGCTGACGGGAAAGGCCAAGAGAAGCCGCCGTAGCAGCGCGGCGCCCAGCAGCGCGTTCGCCGTGTGAAGAACCAGATTGACTAGGCGGAACGGGAAGGGGGAGTCACCGGCCAGGATGTAGTTGAGAGAGAACGTGAGGATGGTCAAGGGCCGGAACTGGCCATTGGCGAAGCCGTTGCTGGTGAGCCCACCATGGAAAAGCACCGGGATCAGGTCGAGTTGCCGGATGAAAGCGTTGTCTTTGATGGCAGAGAGATCGTCGTAGGTAAGCGGGTTGCCAAGGGCCGGTCCGTAGGCGAGCGCGGCAAGCGCCGGTATGGCAAACCAGGCCAGCATGCGGCGGTCGACAGGCATTGGCTGTCATCCTACCGCACGTGGAACCCAAGCTGGGCGCGGTGTCGCTCAGAGATCACATCCCCACCCGCCGCCGCGCACCCAATGCACGGCGAAGGCGCGGCCAAAGCCAGGCTAGGCCGAGCGCGATCCCGACGGCCGCTGACAGAACCGCGGGCAGACGAGGCGGCACGTAATCGAGCCGGACCTGGTGATGCCCGGCCGGAACGCGCAGTCACACCAGGAACTCCCACAGGCTGATGGGCGAGAGCCAAAGTTCGTTCGCGGGATCCAGGACGTGCTGGGTGAGCCGCTTGCCGATGCGATCGGGATCGAGATGGCTCCAGATCCAGACGTGCGTGTCGAGCGCTTCAGGTGCGTGCGCCGCCCGCCGCCCGGAAGCTCAGACCGTCGCGCTGTCTTGCCGCTCGCTTCCCGATCGTGAGCGAGCCGGGCGCGCAGACCGATCCGACGTGATCAAGACCGGGCCGGGCGTGCCATCGGGCATGGCCACCACCAGCGGCGCGGACACCATGGAGACCACGCCCTCGGGGCGCTGCCACACGCGACGCAGCGACTGGCCCAGCCAGCCTTGCCAGGCCGACACGGTCCCGACATAGCCGAAGCCGAAAAGAAAGAGCAGCAGGAAGGGCACCGAAATGTAGTGGCCGTGATTGATCGCGACCTCGACGGCGACCATGAAGTACGCGGCCATGAGCAGCTCGGCGACTGGGGTCAACGACCGGGCCGCCCGGTAGCGCTTGCTCGACCAGTTTCCCAGCTTGCCCCGGATGCCGTGCTTGGGCGTACGCACGAACTCGGTCTCGCGCCCCATCATCGCCTCGAAAACCGCGCGCGTCTGGTTCACGCACAGCCCGATCCCGATTGACAAAACCAGGGGCAAGCGGCGCAGCGTGCTCCACGGCGTGCGCAGCAGATCCCCGCGCAGGCGCGCGATCTCGCGTTCCGAAGCGAGATAGAACGAGGCGATAGACAGCGTGGTGCCAAAGAAGAGCGGGATGTCGATCATCAGCACTTCGCGCACCCCATGCGTGGTGCGCACCACGAGATTGGGCAACAACAGCAACGACAGAAGCAGCAACAGCGGGTAGGCGAAGTTGTTGGTCAGGTGGAAGAACGCCTCGGTCTTCTGCGCCCAGGTGGCACGCGAACGCAGAATGCACGGCAGCAGCTTGCGCGCCACTTGGATGGAACCCTTGGCCCAGCGGAACTGCTGCGCCTTGAAGGCCGACATCTCGACCGGCAATTCCGCGGGCGCCTCGATCTCGGGCAGGTACACGAAGCGCCAGCCGCGCAGTTGCGCCCGGTACGACAGGTCCATGTCCTCGGTCAGGGTGTCGTGGTGCCAGCCACCCGCATCCACGATGGCGGCGCGGCGCCACATGCCGGCCGTGCCATTGAAGTTGAAGAAGCGGCCCGAGCGGTTGCGCGCGGCATGCTCCATAATGAAGTGCCCGTTGAGCATGAGCGCCTGCGCTTCGGTGAGCGACGAGAAGTCGCGGTTGATGTGCTCCCAGCGACACTGCACCACCGCCACCGAGGGATCGACGAAGTGGTGCACGGTGCGCTCCAGGATGTCGGGCTTGGGCAGAAAGTCGGCGTCGAAGATCATCACCAATTCGCCCTTGGCCGTGCGCAGCCCGTTCTCCAGCGCGCCCGCCTTGAATCCGGTACGATCCGTACGGTGCACGTACTCGATGTCCAGATCGGGATGGTGGCTCTTCAAGACCGCGATGGCGCGCAGACAGATTTCCTGCGTCTCGTCGGTGGAATCGTCGAGCACCTGGATCTGAAAACGATCGCGGGGATAGCGAATGGTGGCCACCGACTCGAGCAGGCGCTCGACCACGTACATCTCATTGAAGAGCGGAAGCTGCACCGTCACCGCGGGCAACTCGGCGAACTGGCCCTTGGCCTGCGGCTGCTGATCGCGGTGGCGGTAGTACAGGAACACCAGCAGAGAGCGGTGAAATCCGTAGACCGCGAGGGCCAGAAGGATGACGAGGTAGGACGCTGTCAAGACGCCGGGGACATCCATGGCATCTGAAGGTAGGACGCCAATTGTCTCGCGATTGTAATCTTGTGTGGTTTCTTGTCTCGATGGGCTGTCAGGCCTTGGCCTTCTTGAGGAAGTCGGCGCACAGGCGCAGGCGACGGCGAGTCATGTCCCGGCCCAGCACGGACAGGGTTTCAAAGAGCGGCGGCGTGGCCTTGCGTGCGGTGGCCGCCAGGCGCATGACCATGAACAGTTCCTTGGCGTCCCACGCCGATTTCTCGGCAAAGCCGCGCGCCATGGCTTCCAGCGCCGGCGGCGAGAAATCGCGCTGGACATCCAACGCCTCGATGAGGCCGAGTAGGCACTCGGACACGTCCTTGGCGGTGCGATTGGCAGGAACCAGTTCTTTCAACCAAGGCGCGTGGTCGACGTCGCCCGAGAAGAAGAACTCGGTCATGGGCACGAACTCGTCCAGCCGCTGGATGCGCTTGCGCACCAGCGGGACCAGGGATCGCAGGAACTCATCCGAGAGCCGCCAGCCGCGCAGCCGCGCCACGATGCCGTCGTCGTCCAGGGCGCGCAGGTAGTCCGCATTCACCGCCGACAGCTTGACCAGATCGAAGACCGGACCGCCCAGACTGATGCGATCAAAGGTGAAGGCCTCGATCATCTCTTGCAGCGTGAACTTCTCGCGATCCCCGGCAATCGACCAGCCCATGGTGCCCAGGTAGTTGAGCAGCGCCTCGGGCAGAAAGCCAGCCGCGCGGTAGTAGTCGAGCGACACGGGATTCTTGCGCTTGGAGATCTTGGACTTGTCGGCGTTGCGCAGAAGCGGCATGTGGATCCACTCGGGCGCGGTCCAGCCGAAGGCGCTGTACAGCACCACGTGCTTGGGCGTGGAGGTCAGCCACTCCTCGGCGCGGATGACGTGGGTGATGCCCATCAAGTGATCGTCGACGACATTGGCCAGATGGTAGGTGGGAAAGCCGTCGGTCTTCATCAGGATCTGATCGTCGATCTGGGTGTTTTCGAAGTGCACCTCGCCGCGCAGACGATCCACCACGGTGGTCTGGCCAGTTTTCGGCATGGCCAGACGGACGACAAAGGGCTCGCCGGCAGCGGCCCGCGCGTCCGAGGCAGCCCGGTCCAGACCGCGACAGTGGCCGTCGTAGCCCATGAAGCCCGACTTACCCTTCTGCTCGGCGCGCAGCTTGTCCAAGCGCTCGGCCGTGCAGAAGCAGCGATAGGCCGCGCCCGAGGCGACGAGCTTGGCGACCTCGCGTCGGTAGATATCGGCGCGCTCGGACTGGCGATAGGGGCCGTGCGGGCCACCCACGTCGGGCCCTTCGTCCCAGGACAGCCCCACCCAGCGCAAAGCGCGCAGGATGGCGGCCTCGGACTCCGGCGTCGAACGGGTGCGGTCGGTGTCTTCGATGCGCAGGATGAACTGCCCGCCATGGTGCTTGGCGAACACGTAGTTGAACAAGGCGATGTAGGCGGTTCCCACATGGGGATCGCCGGTGGGGGAAGGCGCGATGCGGACACGTACGGTCATGATGGAAGCTTACAGTCGACGGTCGAGCGGCGACAACTGGTATAACTGCATCTCCTGAAGCCATGAAGCCGCGTACCCGTAGGCTCGATCGCACGCAAGCCATGAAACACCCAAGGCTGGGCCTTTCTCTCGCTGTTCTTTGCGTGGTGTTGGCGGCTTTCTTCGAGAGCTGCCTGCCCTACCACTTCGCCGAAGCCAACAAACCGCCGTCAGCCAGCTTTCTCGGCCAGGTGGCCCACACCACCGACCAGAACATGTATTTCTCGTTCATTCGTCAGGCGTACGACGGAAACATCGTCTTCAACAATCGCCTGACTGCGACGCCCAACTCCGGCGCCTTTGTCAATCTCCAGTTTCTCGCCGTGGGGCGGGCCATGCGCCTGTTTCATCTTTCGGAAAACGTCGTCTACCAGGTGTGGCGCTTTGCCGGGGTCTTGTTCTTGGCTCTCGGCTTCGCGCTGCTGTCCCTGATTGCGCTACCCAGCCTGTCGAAACGGCTGGCTGCCCTGTGCGTGTTCATTTTCGGCGGCGGGTTTGGGGCGTTCTTCTGGTTCGCGGGCGCCCATGATCTTCTGTCGCGCGAGACCACGTTCAGGCTGACGCCAGACCTTTGGTCCGGCTTGCTTCCTTTCCAGCAACTCATGTGCAACCCGCACTTCTCCCTGCCCCACGGTCTCATGCTCATCGGGTGCGCGCTGTTTCTCCTGGCAGAAATACGCGCTCAATCCGTGTGGCTCTACGTCGCCTCGGGAACGATCTTTCTCGTCAATGGTTTTGTCCGACCCTACGACCTCATCTCGCTCGCGGTCGTGATCCCCGTTTTTATCGCCAGCGAAGCCATCCGGCGCTTTGATTGGCGCGCCTGCGCGTTGCGCGCCATCCCGCTCGCGATCATGTTGCCGGCGCTGGTGTATTCAATCTGGCTTTTTGAATACCATCCGATTTTCAAATACTGGTCGCAACAGGGTCACAACATCCAATTCATGCCGTCGCCGCACATCCAGATGTTTTCCTACGGCATCATCGGCCTGCTGGCCATTGGCAGAATCTTGCAATTCAGAAGTAATCCTCTTTCACTGATTGAGCGCTTTCTTCTTGTCTGGTTCGTCGGCATCTTCTTCTGCGTCCATCTGGGCAGCATCATTCCGGCGCTCGGGTTCAGCCCGCAGAACTCCATCCCGTTGTTCGCGCCGCTGGTGCTGTTCACCTTCTCACTGCGTTTGCGTTTACGAGGTTTCCACCGCGGACTGTTCATTGCCGTGATCGCCGTTCTGCTGGCTATTGGCAATGTCGGCGGCCTGGCCCATTCTTGGCGGCCGTTCTTCAGCACAGCCGATTCTCAAAACTACTATGCCACGGCCGACGAAACGGCGGCGCTTGGCTGGCTGGACAAGAACGTCGGCCCGGGAGGCGTCGTCTTGGCATTGCCCCCAGTTTCCGGGCGCATCAGCAAGTACACCAGCGCTTCGTCGCTGGTTGGGCATCACAGCGTGACTCCGCATTACAACTCCGTACTGGTGCAAGTCCGTCGCGTGCTGGCCGCCCATCCCTTCACGTCTTCTGAACAGCGCACGTTGCGCGAGCTGGGGACGGACTATCTCTTCGTCGGCCCCCAGGAGCAGCATCTGCTCGGCTTCGATCCGAATACAGCGCCGGGCCTGGCGCGGGTTTTTGGCCAAGGAAGTGTGGCGATCTACAAAGTCGAGTCGGCGGCTGAGTGAACAGGTAAGTCTACGCGACCAGCTTGTAGCCGATTCCGTAGATGGTCACGATGTGGCGCGGAGTCGAGGCGTCTTCCTCGATCTTCTTGCGCAGCTTGACCACGAAGTTGTCCACCGCCCGGGTCTGGCTGTGTCCCGAGACGCCCCAGATCTTCTCCAGGATCTCCTCGCGACTCACCGGCTCGCCCGCGCGCTCGTGCAGCAGCCGCACCAGCTCGACCTCATAAAAGGACAGCGCAATGGTCTTTCCCTTGCGCACCAACTCGTGCCGACGCGGATAAACCATGACCGAGCCGATGGCAACGGCTTCGTCGAGGGGAACCGAGCGGTACAATCGACGGAAGATGGCGTTGATGCGCGCCACCAGCTCGCCCACCGAGAAAGGCTTGGTCACGTAGTCGTCCGCGCCCGCCTTGAGGCCGCGAATCTTGTCGGTCTCCTGCGAACGCGCGGTGAGCATGATGATGGGCACCACCGGGTGACTGCGCCGCATCTCCTCGCACACCGAGAACCCGTTGATGTCGGGCAACATGAGATCGAGGATGACCAGGTCGGCGCCGCGTTCCTGCAGCATCTTGATTCCCTCGCGGCCGTAGCCGGTGGTCAAGACTTCGAACTGCTCAAACTCCAGGGCGTCGGACAGGCCGCGCGCGATGTCGGGCTCATCCTCGATGACGAGGATGCGCCGATGGGTGGCGGGCGCATGATTGGGGGAGAGGTTGTTGCTCATGATTCGACGGCTGGGGTTGCTTCTGCGGACGCCTGCGCGACGCCGGACTTGGCGCTGGCAGCGACCGGGGCGGGCAAGAATACCTCGAAGAGCGAGCCAGGGGGACCGTCCTGTTTGCTGGGGACCGGACTGGTCACCACCACGCGGCCGCCGTGGGCCTCCACGATGTGCCTGACCAGAGACAGGCCGATGCCACTGCCGCGCACGTTGCGCGCGCGCGTTCTTTGCGATCGATAGAAGCGCTCGAAAATCCGGTTGTGTTCGTCGCGCGGCACGCCGGGCCCGAAGTCGCGCACGCCCAGCACCACGAAACCCGGCGCTCGACGCAGAGTCACCAACACCTTGCCTCCCTCGGCGGCATGCTTGATGGCGTTGTCGACCAGGTTGAGCGTCACCAGCGTGATGCCGTTGTCGTCCATGCGCAAGCCGGGCAGCTCGGGGTCGAAGCTGGTCTCCAATTTCATCTTCTCCTTGTCCAGGCGGTAGCGGCACACGTCGAGCGCCCGTTCCACGACCTCGGCCAAGTCGCCCTCGGAGAAGTTGTAGCTGGCTTTGCCTCGCTCCAGCCGCGCGAAGTCGAGCACGTTGTCGATGAGGTGCGACAGCCGCTCTGATTCACGCGTGATGATGCCCCCGTATTCGCGCGCGGTGCGATCGTCTTTGTGCCGGCCGGTCGCCACCAGCTCGCCAAACATGCGAATCAGTGAAAGCGGCGTCTTCAGCTCGTGCGACACGTTGGCAATGAAGTCGCTCTTCATGCGTGAGGCCCGCCGTTCGGCCACCACCGCCAGCCACACGATCCCCAGACCCACGGCAATGATGACCGTGGACAACAATATAAGCAGGCGGCGGGTCCCCTTGGTCCGCTCCCACTGTGCGCGAAACGCCTCCGCGTTCTGTGGGATCATCTGAATGCGCCATCGGTACAGCGCCTTGCCAAAAGGACCCTCATAGAAAAATCGACCGCCGGGACGGGCCTCCGGGCCACCCAGGGCTGAACCGGCCACCAAGGTGTTGTTTTCGTCCACAATGGCCACCCGCCGGTTCTTGCGCAGCCGGGCCAGTTCCTCCTCGGACCAGTGCTTGCCCATGAAGTCCAACTTCAGGCTGGCCACCACGTGGAAGGCCTGGCCCGCTTCCGTGTGGCGCGTCGAGTAGGCAAGCAACACCGAGCCGCCCCCGTCCAGCAACTCATGGTGATAGGCGAAGTTGCCTACGCCCACCTGGGCCCAACCTAGGTTCTTGATCTTGCCCGCCCAAGGATTGCGGGCCACGGCTGGCTCTGGCGCAGGTTTGTGCTTGGAAGATGACGCTTGCGGCTCGCGCACTTTGGGCCAAGTACATTCCACTTTCTTGGCAGCGGTGAGCACCACGAACGACTCGATTCCTGGGCCTGGATCGATATCGCAGGGGTCGGCGGATACCGGATCGTCTTTGACGTCAGCGATCTTGTCGAACAGGGACACGGACTCCTTGTCGATGCGGGCTTCCACGGCCTTGGCCAAATCGTCGGCGAAGTCCTGCGATTCCTGGCGAAAGAGCTGCTCGATAGGGCGCGATACATCCTCGGCGTGCTTGAACCCGTAGTAGGCGAGGGCCAGAGCAGCCCCAATCATGGCCGGAAAGACCAAGGCCAAGATCAATGAAATGGGCGCGCCGAAGCGTTGGCTAGCTGCGCCGCGCATGTTTGCCCCGCGATGCCACGTCAGGCGTGACTATGACCGATGCACAGTGAGGCCGTCCACAACCAGGCCCATGACTCATGGCGCCAACAAAGTTGGTGCCCCGCCAGTGGCGGCAGGGCCTCGACCGACGAGAAATCGCTCAAGTTTCACCGTCGGTGCTGCCGATGGAACACTATGGTGGTTCCAGGCGTCGCATACAGTCCTTGCCTGAGTTTCCAACTCAGAATCCAGCCTGACCAGGGCATGGAGCCAGTGGTGCGGCGTTTTGCGGAGGAGAAGATACTGTGACAACCGTCGCGAACTCGGCCCTCCCAAAGAGCAATCAGCATGGATGAACCCTGGCAGGAGGCCATCCGAGAGAGTGACTTCAGCGCAGCAGCGAGCGTACGCGGACATCAAATGGAGGTGGCCCTGAGTGGGACGGCTGACTTCATGATGAAGGGACACCTCGATCGCTTCTTGCGCGCCCTGCACGCCGAGGCCCAACGACGCGCGCTCACCAAGGTGAACGTGGACGTCCGCCGGCTCGAGTTCATGAACTCCTCCTGTCTCAGTAGCTTCGCGTGGTGGATCAGCACCGTGCAGGACCAGCCGGCCGAGGGTCGCTATCACATCGTCTTCTTATCCAGCCCCACGGTCTATTGGCAGCGCCGCAGCCTGAATGCCCTGGCTGGGATGGCCGGCGACATCATTTCGGTCCACTGCTAGATCGGTTCGTATTCCATGCGCTAGACTGTGCCGCGTGTGCCCCGACGCCCAGAAAACAGGGTGATGCGCTGATGCACTCCTGTCGATCTGCGTGTCTCCTCGCGGCGGCCGCTTTCGGCTGGTTTTCGCTCGGCTGCGAGAGCCGCCCCGGCCAGGTTCCTCTGTCGGAAACCAGGTTGCCTATCGTCGGCGGCAATCTGGCCGCACCCTGCGAATGGCCGACGGTGGTCATGATGGTGGGACCGGTGTGGGCCTGCACCGGCACGCTCGTCCACCCTCATGTTGTGGTGACGGCAGCCCATTGCCTCTACGATGACAGCGGCCGTTATACTCCGTTCATTTCGATCGGTCTGGGCGAAACGGCCAATTCATGGGCCAAGACTGTGGCCATCGCCGGTTGCACCGCACACGCCGACAACGATTTCGCCTTCTGTGTCCTGGCGGAGGACGTGACGGATGTCCCCATCGTTCCGGTGATGGCGCCCTGTGAAGCGTCCGAGCTGGCAGCCGGAAAAGCCGTCGTCGAAGTGGGGTTCGGAGTGACCAGCGCCTCGAGCAACGTCTACGGGCGCAAGAAATGGATCGATGGAACCATCGCATCTGCTCCGCTTCCTCCCCTTGTTCCCAGCCCGGCCGACGTCTACGTCACCTCGGGCAGCCAGGACGGCGAGTACCTGGGAGACTCAGGCGGGCCACTCTTCTTCCAGATGCCGGATGGCACCTGGCGCCTCATCGGCGAGGATCGCGAATCCCCTGACATCATCGGAGGCAGCACGGCCCCGCGTATTTCCGTCTACACATCGGTTCCCATCAATGTTGCCTGGGCGGAAAAGGTGCTGGGCTTGGATCTGACACCCTGCCACGACGCCAACGGTTGGAATCCGACCGCGGCGTGCACGGGATTCCCGACCAACCCTGGAAACGGCGTGGGCTCGTGGACCAGCCAGTGCCAAGGCGAGACGATGCTCCGCCAGCCGACCTGTCAGGGGACGCTTTCCGATGCGGACGCAGGCGGGGACAGGGGCGGGACGGACAACGATGATGGCGCTGCCGATGTCAATGACAGCGGAGGACTCGCGGGCGCGACCGACAGCGGTGAAGCAGGCCCCGCCGCTCCAGATCAGGACAGCTCGGTCTCCAGCGACAGCAGCGCAAGCGCAGGCGGAAACGATGTTGGGACTGAGTCCACAGGCGGCGGCGAGACCACGGACGCAGGCGCGACATCGAGCCAAGATGGCGGCTCGGTCCAAGACGCAACCGCAGGCGATGGCACGAGCTCCGACGGTGGCACACATCAGATAGCCGGCAGGCCCTTGGGCGGCGGGTGTGCCTGCACGAGCGCTTCGGATCGAGGCGCCGGCTCCTGGCCAACCTGTGGCCTGCTGGTGCTCGTCGCCGCGCGCCTCGGCCGCCGACGCATGCGGCGCTAGATCCCGCGGCCGGTTCGTGGTGAAGATCCAGGTGGAGATGAACTCGCAATAGCGCGGGATTTCTGCCACGCTGAACGCGGCTGGCATCGCAGGGCAAGTGCAGCGAAATCGAGTATCTCGGCGAGAACGTCACGGCGCTCATCGGGATCGCTGACCCGCGGTTTTCAAAGACGTCTTCCCCTTCAAATCGATGGATTCAGGCCGTCATTTTGGTTGAAGTTGACGGTCCGTCGGACCTTTCCTCGGCTGCAATCACCCGGACTTGCTCATGTTTGGTCGGTGGCCCGAATGCTGCTGTAGCTGTGTGTATCATGCATCCGACGAAAAGCGATATTCAGCGAATTGCTTTGGTGCTGCTCTCGTTGGCCACCGCTTGCGGTGGGGGAAGTGCTGCCGGAGGAACACCGAACGGCGGTTCGGGCGGTACGGGTGGTGTGGGTGGTACGGGTGGTGTGGGCAGTCCGGGTGGTGCGGGCGCTGCGGGTGGTGCAGGCGCTGCGGGTACCGTGCCCGCCGGGAATCCGGTGAATCTTGGAACTGCCAAGAACTACGCGATTCTCGCAGAGAGCGGGATTTCCACAGTGCCCACTTCGGCCATTACGGGAAACCTTGGCATTAGCCCCGCTGCCGCCACCTTCATTACCGGATTCTCGCTGATCGCGGATTCCACGAATGTGTTCTCGACCTCACCGCAGGTGACCGGGAAGGTGTACGCGGCCGACTACGCAGTGCCGACGCCTTCCGTTCTGACCACGGCTATCGCCGACATGCAGCTCGCGTTCTCCGACGCCGCGGGGCGCGCACCAAATACCACCGAGCTGGGCGCCGGCAGCATTGGCGGTATGAACCTAGCCCCGGGCGTCTACCAATGGGGCACTGGGCTCCTAATCCCGACAGATGTCACCCTCACGGGTACTGCGAACGACGTCTGGATCTTCCAGGTCGCCCAGAATCTCACCATGAGCAGCGGCACGAAGATCCTCCTGGCAGGTGGAGCACAGTCCAAGAATATCTTCTGGCAGGTCGCCGGTCTCGTGGATCTCGGCACGACGGCGCATTGCGAGGGTGTCATCTTGACCCAAACCTCGGTCACGCTGCGAACGGGGGCGTCGATCAACGGACGGCTGTTCGCGCAGACCGCGGTCAATCTCGACGGCAGCTCCGTGGTCGAACCCGCTCAGTAAAAACCCTGCGTGGGCAGACTCAATCACTGCAGTAGCGGCACCCTTAGCGGTGCTTGAAGATGATCTTCTTTGCGTCCACGCCTCGGATCTTTTTGAGTTTGCGCATCATCGCGTCCGCCCGCTCCTCCTCACCCACCATCTGTAGGAGGATGAGGCCGGCGGGGCCGGTACGGTCCAAGACCCTATCGTTCATCCCGAGTCGGGTCTTGATGTGGTCGCCGTACTCGGTGAGAACCTTCTGCACGTCAGGCGCGTGTTTGACTCGATCGGTGATGTGGACGCCGACGATGAGATGATCTTCCTTCTTGGCCTTCATCGTTCCTCCGTTGGTGAATTTCTACCGATCCGCGTAGCGCTTGGCCGCCGCCAGATCCCGGCGAAGTTCCTCGGCATTGCGCCGCGGGCCGTAGCCAGGCGTATCGCGCTGGATGCGCCAGCCTTCCTTGAGCGGGCCGGCGTCCACGACGTCGAAGCCAAATTGATCGATGAGCCGGCTGACCGTGGCCTTGGCCGCCGGATCGTCTCCCGCGATGACCAAGGCGCGGCGGTTCTTGCTGCCAGCTGGCTGTCCGTGGGTGGTGAGATCGGCAGCGTAGATGTGATTGAACGCCTTGACCACCTTGGAAGTCGGAAGGTGCGCCTGCAGAAGCTCGGCCGTGGTGGTCGACTCGTTGTCGAGCTCGGCCATGTGGCCATCCCGCTGCGGGTAGTAGTTGTTGGTGTCGATCACGACCTTTCCCGCCAGTGGCTCGACGGGAATAGCCAGGTAGTTCTTGAGCGGCACTGTCACCACGACGATCTCGCCGGCGGCTCCGGCCTCTCTGGCGGTCGCGGCGCGCGCATTCGGTCCCAGCTCCGCGATCAAGCCCGACAGTGTCGCCGGCTCGCGCGAGTTGGCGATTACCACCTTGTGCCCGTTCTTCACAGCAAGCCGAGCCAGTTGGCTGCCAATCTTACCCGCACCGATAATCCCAATGGTTGCCATGTTCATCAAGCTAGCACTAGCCCGTCGCTCGGCAAGGCAGCATCAACGCGCAACAACTGCGCGATCCCGCCGACGATGCTCCTAGCTGCTCTTTTCTGTCCAAACAGAAAGCAGTTGCAGGCAGACGCCCACTGCTGCCGCCATCCATTCCAGCGACACCCATTCCCGCACCGAGTGAACGGCTTGGCCGCCGGCAAAGAGGTTCGGCGTCAACAGCCCCTGCGCAGACAATCGCGATCCGTCGGTGCCGCCGCGGATGGCTTTGCGCACTGGATCCAGTCCCTGGCGTCGCACGGCCTCGACTGCATGTTCGAGGACCTTCGGATCCTTTGCAATGTAGGTGCGCATGTTGCGATAGGATTCCTTGATGGTGAGGGCGATCGCCACGCCGGGGAAACGCGCCTCGACCGAAGCAAGCATCCCGCGCAAGACGTCCTCGCGCTCGCGTAGCTCGTCGTCGCTGAACGCGCGTACCAGCAGCTTCAACTGCGTGCTCGCCACGTCACCGGCGATGGAATACGGGTGCAAGTAGGGTTGCCGCCCGTCGGTGGTCTCGGGAAGAAGATCCACTGGCAGGGCTTCCACAACAGCACAGGCCGCTCGCACGGCGTTGATCATGACGTTCTTGGCATGACCGGGGTGAACGTCGTGGCCGGTGATGGTGACGATCGCTGTGTCGGCACTGAAGGTTTCGTCTTCCACCTCACCCAGATCCGCGCCATCCACGGTGTAGGCGTACTGCGCGCCGAAGCCAGCCAAGTCGAAACTCTCGGTGCCGCGCCCGACTTCTTCGTCAGGCGTGAAGGCAATCCGCAGTTTCCCGTGCGGCAGCTCCGGGTGCTGCCCCAGCCACGCCAGCATGGTCATGATCTCGGCGACGCCCGCCTTGTCGTCGGCGCCCAGCAGGGTCGTACCATCGCTGTGGATCAGGGTGTGTCCGATGCAGCGAGCGAGATTGGGGTTGGCGGCAACCGAAATCGTCGCCCCTGTTGCAGGCAGGATGATGTCACCGCCCGCGTAGTCGTGAACCACCTGAGGCTTCACGTCAGTCCCGGACGTGCCGTGATAGGTGTCCAGGTGCGCGAGAAACCCCAGCACGGGAATCCTTCCCGTGGCTGGATGCCCTGCGGGCAAGTTGGACGGCATCGAGGCCGTGACGTGGCCAGTGTCGACCATCGCCGCATCCGAGCAACCCAGGGCTACAAGTTCGGCGATCAGCAGTCGAGCCAGATCTTTCTGCTTTTCGGTCGAGGGAGAGCACGAGGCGTTCTCGTCGCTCTGCGTGTCGATTCTCACGTAGCGGACGAATCGCTCCAACAGTGCCCGCCGCTCGGAGGCGTCAAGGGTCCATATCGGCATGGCACCATGGTAGACGCCCTCGCCTCATCCTGCCCTCCGAATCGCCAGCGCGCCGCGTCTTGCTCCCTCTCCTGTTTTCGCCGGGTTCGCTAGGCGATGCGAATTAGCTGAGCCAGATGACCAGAACAGTTCACCGCTTCCCTTGTTCGTGACGTACAATACGCTGGGGAGAAGCCACGAACATGATGAACAAAGCACATTCTCTAGTCCTCGTGTTGCTCTTCGGCCTGCCGCTGGCTGCAGGCTGCGGCCAAGATACTTCGGCGCCTCCCCACAATAGTAGTGGTGGCGCCCATGCCGGTGGAACCGGCGGTTCAGGTAGCACCGCTCACACAGGGGGCACGACCGGCTTAGCGGGACAGACAGCAGCCGGCGGTGGCTCGGGTGGTTCTCCGGTCGGAGGTGCCAGCGCTGGCTCCATGAGCGCCGGCGGCGTTGATACAGGAGGCGCCGTCGCCACGGGAGGCGCCGGCGGCCTGAATACTGGCTTGCCTGGCGGCAACACCCAAACCAGCGGGACTGCCGCGTCGGGGGGAAACACCTCCGCCTCGGGCGGCACCACTACCGCTTCCGGCGGCACCACCACCGCCTCGGGCGGAAACACCTCTGCTTCCGGTGGCAGCACCACCGCCCCTGGCGGCACCACCACCGCTTCCGGCGGCAGCGCTGCTTCAGGTGGAAACACCTCCGCTTCGGGCGGTGACACCGCTTCGGGCGGCGCCACCACCGCTTCGGGCGGCACCACCACCGCTTCAGGTGGCACCACCACTGCTTCGGGCGGCACCACCACTGCTTCGGGCGGCACCACCACTGCTTCGGGCGGCACCACCACTGCTTCAGGCGGCACCACCACTGCTTCCGGCGGCACCACCACTGCTTCGGGCGGCACCACCACCGCTTCAGGCGGCACCACTTCCAGTGGCGGCACCACTGTTCTGCCAGGTCGGGTCCGAACCATCATTCCCCTCGACTTGGGCTGGCTGTTCAACAAGGGCGACGCGACCGGGGCGGATCAGACGGCCTTTCCGGATTCCGGATGGCGGCCGGTGAACCTCCCGCACGACTGGAGCGTCGAGGGGCCGTTCTCTGCAACTGCCCCGATGACCGGCCGGGGCGGCTACCTGGCATCGGGAATCGCGTGGTACCGAAACCATTTCACTCTTCCCTCAACCGTCACCTCGGGCCAGCAAGTCTACATCGAATTCGACGGCGTGATGGCGAACAGCACCGTCTACATCAACGGCACTGCTGTCGGGACTCATCCGTACGGCTACGTGAGCTTCCGCTACGACATGACAAAGAGTGGCGTCAAGTTCGGAACGGAAAACGTCATCGCGGTCAAGACCGACACGAGCTTGCAGCCCGCCTCGCGCTACTACGCGGGTGCTGGAATCTACCGACACGCCCGCATCATCGCGACCGATCCGGTGCATGTCGATCAGTGGGCCACCTACGTCAGCACCAAGGGGGCGACGGCTGCCTCGGCGACTGTCCACGTGACAACCTCGGTGGTCAATTCGGGCGCGTCGTCTCAAAGCGTGAGCTTGCAGGGCATCCTCAGAGATCCCAGCGGGACCGCGCTGGCACCCGTCACAGCGACTGCTCAGAGCATCGCCGCAGGCGCATCGGCCAGCTTCACATTCGACGTCCCGGTCACGAATCCCAAGTTGTGGGATCTCGCCACTCCCAACCTGTATCAGCTCGTGACCAATGTCCTAGCGGGCAGCACCACGGTCGACGACGACGTGACTCCGGTCGGAATCCGGAGCCTCACATTCGACGGCACAACGGGCATGAATCTCAATGGCAAGAACATCAAGTTCCAAGGCGTGTGCTTGCATCAGGACTACCACGGGCTTGGTCTCGCGGCGCCGCAGCGGGCAATCCAGAGACGGCTGGCGCAGCTCAAGGTCTTCGGGGTGAACGCCATCCGCACGGCCCACGATCCACCCAACCCGGATTTCCTCGATCTGTGCGATCGCATGGGCATTCTTGTCATGGACGAGTTCTTCGACGCCTGGGTCGCGCCCAAGTACAGCGATGCGGGAGATGACTCCGCCTACTTCAGCAAGACCGCGACGAACCCCACTGGGATGCCTGCGGTGCCCGGGACCGCCACCGGCGCACCCTGGTACCAAGTCGACGTGACCGGCATCGTCATGCGGGATCGCAACCACCCCAGCGTCGCCCTCTACAGTGCGGGCAACGAGATCCGCGATTCGCTCGCCACACGGACTCCTATCCTGACCAAGATGGTCTCCATCTGTCACGCGCTCGACCCTGACCGTTCGGTCACCCAAGCTCTCTTTCAGCCTTCCAACAACAACGACATCAATGGAGCCACCAGGACCCTCCTCGATGTCTTCGGCGCCAACTACCGCACCTCCGAAGTCATTCAGGCCATGGGGATGGCGCCCAAGCGCGCCGGCTTGCTCACCGAGATGGGCACCGAACTGACCACTTGGGCCGACGTTACGGGCAACCCGGCGCTTACCGGAGAATTCATGTGGACCGGCGTTGACTACATGGGCGAGGCGAATGGCGGGTGGCCCAATTTTGGAGGCAATGGAGCGCTCCTCGACGAAATGGGGACTCCCAGGACTCTCGCCTACTCGTGGCAGACGACATGGGGCGCGCCCAAGACGACGCCGGCCGGCACGGGAGCGACTGCGGGCAAGGTGACGCTCACGGCTGACCACACCACGATAACGACCGACGTGAACGACGTCTCGTTCGTCAAGGCTGCGGTGTCCACTGATACCACCATCACCTTCTCCATCACAGGTCCTGGCACCATCATAGCTGTGGACAGCGGCAGCATGGTTCAGGAGTCGTTCCGCGGGACTACGCGCAAGACCTTCGGTGGCCTGGCCTTTGCGATCGTCCAGGCCACCGGCACCGGAACCATCACGGTGACGGCCAATGCAGCGGGGCTCACCGACGGCACCGCGACTGTGACCGCTACCAGCGGCGCCTTTGTTCCGTGCTCTGGAACCTGCGACTAGTTCCAGCGGGGCGACAGCAATGATGCGGATGGTACGCGCGCAGGGGCGACCTGCGATCGCCATTAGCCAATTCCGGCATCGCGAACGATAGGCTTGCAGTCAGGGCAGAAACTCAACACAGTAGTGATCGTCGCATCTGATCGGATGCACCTGCGGAAAGGGGACTTCCCGATGATTAGCTGCACCCAGCGATGTTTGGCCTTGGCCCTAGTCGCAGCACCCCTTTGCCTTTTCGGCTGCAGCGGTGGTGGATCGAGCAGAAGCAGCGGCGCGACTGGCGGCACGACCGCCAGTGGTGGCACGACCGTCGGCGGTGGCGCCATCAGTGCGGCGGGAACCACCATCGGCGGCAGCACCAGTGCCGCGGGCACAACCACCATCGGCGGCAGCACCAGTGCCGCGGGCACAACCACCGTCGGCGGCAGCACCAGTGCCGCGGGCACGGCCAACAGCGATAGCAGCACGAGCACGGGCGGTGCGACCACCGGTGGTGGCACCACAAGCGCTGGCGGTACCGGCCTCGCGGGTGGCACCACAAGCGCTGGCGGCACGAGCAGCGCGACCCGCACTGGAGGCGCGGGCACGGCAGGAGTCGCCACCGGCGCGAGCGTCGGCGGCACCACCCGCACCGGGGGTGCTGGCACCGCGGGAGCCGCCACCAGTGCCACGACCGCTGGTGGCGGGACCTCTGGCGGCGCAACCAGCACAGGCGGAGCCACTGGTGGCGCCACCGGGGGCACGCCCGCCTCTGGCAAACGTGAGATGGAGAGTCTTGACCGTGGTGTGATCGCCATCAACCAAGGCGGCGGAAAGGTCTACATCGGGTGGCGCATGTTTGGGCTCGATTCGGGCAGCATCGCTTTCAACGTCTACCGGTCCACTGCGGGAGCGGCTGCTGTCAAACTGAACTCTTCGCCGATCACCGCCACGACCGACTATGTTGACACGGGCGCTGATGCAACCAAGTCCAATGCCTACTATGTCACGGCCGTGGTCGGTGGCACCGAGCAAGCGCCCAGCGCGGCCTACACCTTGCCTGCCAATGCTCCGGCGCAGCAGTATCTCTCTATTCCTCTACGCGACGGTGGCCTCAACTACTCACAAGCGAACGTGGGCGACTTGGATGGAGACGGCCAATATGAATTGGTCGTGAAGTGGAGCCAATCCGCAAATGTCGATCCCGGCTCTCATACGACCGCGACGGCTGTCGTTTATGTTGACGCCTACAAACTGAATGGAACTTTCCTTTGGCGGGTCGACTTGGGATGGAACCTCGAATCGGGCAGCGACTTCACTCCCGTGCTGGTCTACGACGTCGACGGTGATGGCAAGGCGGAGGTGATCACCAAGACCGCCGAAGGAACCAAGGACGGCACCGGCGTGACCATTGGCGACACCGACGGTGATGGCAAGACCGACTACCGCAACTCGGACGGGCGCGTGCTGACCGGACCCGAGTTCATGTCAGTATTCCGAGGCACCGATGGCAAGGAATTGGCCCGCACGGACTGGATTGCCCGCGGCAGCGTCAGTGACTGGGGCGACAGCACCGGCAATCGGAGTTGTCGTCACCAAATGGGAATTGCATACCTCGACGGGGCACATCCCAGCATCATCATGTCGCGCGGAGTTTATGCCTATCAAGTGGTACAAGCTTGGGACTTTAGAAGTGGTGCTCTGTCCAAGCTGTGGGCTTGGGACAATGGCGGGAAGGGACAGTCAGGGGAGTGGTACTCTTCGGCCCAGTGCCTGCGCATGGGGGATGCGAACGGCGTAAGGCCTCGCCCGGCCCCGTCCTGACGTAGACGGCGAGTTGTGCGACCTTCCTGGGCAGGGAGGTCGACATGGACAAAGAAATCGAAGAATTCCGCGACGAGGTAGTGCAGTGGCGTGGGTCT